>SWBZ01000003.1_pt1 | contig 146639 bp, 130 predicted proteins | sample 4693031 | NCBI WGS metagenome assembly SWBZ01 (sample SAMN10267274, study PRJNA491770) | bioreactor metagenome | isolation source: DHS bioreactor inoculated with | place: Japan: off Shimokita Peninsula
GGGGGGCTCGAGTGCATCGCTCCCGTGCTGCTGCGCCCACTCGCGATCCGTCGTCACCACACCGACTTCGAACTGAAGCTGCACGGCAGTTTCCAGGTCAATCCCGAACTGCTGCGTGCGATGCGGATGCACTTCGGGATCGAACTCGACGGCGACGCCCTGTCGGGTCTTGCCTACGATCAGGGCGTCTTCAAGCCGCAGCCGGTGATCGATCACCTGCGGGCGCTCATGGCGCAGATTCCGTCTTTTGTGGTCAAGCCGCGGCTTGTGGTCTCGACGTTCGTGGACGTCGGCTCCGCGATGGCACGCGACTCGGCCCAGTTGGACCACCCGGTTCTGAACGCCCTCGCCGGTCATCCCGCCGATCGGGAAGCCGTGACGCTGCGCCGGCCGGTTCCTGTGATGCCCGGGCCCGACGAGCGCGTCCCTGCCGCCGACACCCTGCTGTTGGACGCCGACGCCGAGCAGGAAGCCGTGCTGGCTCGGGTTATTGCGGGCCAATCCCTCGTGGTTCACACGCTGCCGGGAACCGGGGGCACCCAGACCGTGATCAACGCGGTGGGAGCGCTCGTGCGCGAAGGGCGGCGGGTCCTCGTCGTCAGCGCTCGCCGCTCGACGCTCGACGGTGTTCGCCACCGCCTCGCCGGCGTCGGTCTACCGGGACTTGCTGTCTCGCCCAGCGAACTGCAGCGGGATCTCGTCCGCGCAATCGGACGCAATGAGAAGGCAGTCGCCCCCAAAGTCTCCGAGATCGATGACGCACTCGTGCGCCTTCGCACGGTGCTGCGCGATTACCGGTCTTCGCTGGCGGATCGCCACGACGCACTGGGTGCCTCTGTGCTCGACATCCTGCGGGAGCTGTCGGCGCTTGCCCAGCGTGAGGAGCCCCCGACGACGACCGCGCGCCTGGACATCGAGACTCTCGTGCGCCTCGCGAAAGGACGAGAGGATGCCGCCGCCAAGCTTGCGTCGGCGGCGCGCCTCGGCGAGTTCCGGATCGGCCCGTCGGATTCACCCTGGTACGGCGTGAGCTTTGCCACGACCGAGCAGGCGCGCTCAGCGCACGCGCTGGCCGGCAAGCTCCACCGCATGGACCTTCCGCATCTGCTGGAGCGGGGATACGTCCTGCTGGGGCAGACCCACATGCGCCCGTTCGAGAGTGTCGGCGAACTCGGCGAGTACCTGCGGCTGCTGCAGGGCATCCGAGACTCCCTCGACCGCTTCAGCCCGACCGTATTCGAACGGCCGATCGGCGACCTCATTCAGGCGCACGCGCCGCGCCGCGACACCTCGACGCTCAGCGGAGCAGACCGCCGGCGGCTCCGGCGCCTCTCTCGCGAATACGTGCGCCCCGGCGTGCACGTCGGCGACATGTATGAGGCGCTCGTTCGCATCCAGAAGCAGCGTCAGCAGTGGCAGCGCTACGTCGAGGCGAACGTCGTTCCCGACATCCCGCTCGGCCTTGCCGATGTCGCGGTTGCCTGGCAGCGGGTGGATGCCGAGCTCAGCGAGCTGGATGCCGTCCTGGGGCGATCAGGGTCGCAGGCGCTGTCGTCGCTTCCGGTGAAGACCCTCGTGCGCACCCTTGCTGGACTGGCCGCGGAGTCCGAGGTGTTCGAAAACCTCATGGAACGCGCGAGCCTGCGCAGTGAGTTGGCCTCCCTCGGCCTCGAGCCGCTTCTTCTCGACCTCTCGGTGCGACACGTTCCCGAGCAGCAGGTCGCGGGTGAGCTCGAATACGCGTGGTGGCAGTCGGCGCTCGAGCACCTGCTACGCAGCGACCGAGCGCTCCTGGGCGCCAACACGGCAGTCGTCGACCGCTTGGAGCGTGATTTCCGTCTGGTGGATGAAGCGCACGCCGCGGCATCCGGGCAGCTCCTGGCCGCCCAACTGGCGACCCAGTGGCGGGTCGGGATCGTTGATGAGCCGCACGAGGCGGCGGCGCTGAAGCAGGCGCTGCGCGAGGGGAGGATGTCGCCGCGCACCGTCGTGTCAACGGCGCCGACACTCATGCGCTCGCTCGCCCCGGTCTGGCTGGCCTCGCCCTACGAAGTGCCCGCGATCCCCGACGACCTCGTCTTCGACGTCGTCATCATCTCGGATGCCGCATCGCTGAGCCTCGCCGAGGCTTCCCCCGCGATCCGTCGTGGCCGCCAGATCGTGGCGCTCGGCGATCCCGTGACCCAGAAGCCGACGGCGTTCCGGGTGGCAGCCGGGACGCCGACCGCCGAGGACGAGCCGGAGGAGCCGTTCGACGACGCGAGCGTATTCGAGCGTCTTGCCGAGATCCTGCCCGTTGAAACACTCACGCGCAGCTATCGCGCGGGCGGCGAGGACCTCGCGGAACTGGTCAACGGCGCGTTTTACGGCGGCGAGATCGTCTCCCTGCCCTGGGCCGGTTCCTACCTCGGACGTGGAAGTCTCTCGGTGGATTACGTCGAGGGCGGTATCGGTGTGCCCGACCCCGAATCCGGCGCGGTCGAGAGCCCGGATGCCGAGGTCGCCCGGGTGGTGACCCTTGTCGTCGAGCACGCGGTCAACCGCGGGTCCGAATCGCTCATGGTCATCACCGCCAGCGCGAAGCACGCTGCCCGCATCCGTGCCGCCGTCGACCGCGCGTTCGCGGGACGGTCCGACGTCGCCGACTTCGTCGCGCGCGACTCAGCCGAGCCGTTCTCGGTTCTCACGCTGGAAGAGTCGGTGGCTGAGAGCCGCGACCGCGTCATCTTCTCGCTCGGTTTCGGACTCACTCGCCACGGGCGTGTCCTCAGCGACTTCGGTGACCTGTCGAGCGCCGACGGTGAGCGGCTTCTGACGGTCGGGATGACGCGTGCTCGCCGCTCGATGGTGATCGTGTCCTGCATCCGTCCCGGCGCCGTCGATGACCGTCGCCTCGCGCACGGCGCGGCATCCCTCATGTCGATCCTGGGAGACGTCGAACGTCGCGCTCGGGTGTCTCGCCAGGAGGATGACGGCGACCCGTTGATGCTCTCGCTCGCGAAGGAACTGCGGCGCCTGGGCGTTGCTGTCGAGGTGAATTACCGGGGCCTGCTGCCGCTGGTCGCGCATCATCAGGGCAAGGCCGTGGTCGCCGAAAGTGATCCCGAGACGATCGGCGGATCGTTGCGCGAATCGCTGCGGCTGCGCCCGCAGATCCTGCGGCGCCTGGGCTGGCATTACGTGCGTGTGCACTCGTTCGATCTGTACAGCGACCCCGGCGGCGTCGCGCAGCGGATTGCCGGCATCCTCGGGGTGACGGTCGAAGCGCCCGTTGCCGAGGGTGACACGCAACCGATCGATGTCGTCGCCTGATGAGCGTCAGCGCGTCGAGCGCGTTCCCGGATCACGCCGCGCGCGTCTGACTCCGGCTCCGGGGACCGATGTCGCCCCAGAAGCCCCGGATGCCGACGCCGACCCGTCATCGGGGGCGCCGACGACGTCATCCGACACCGGCCCCAACGACGATCGTCTGCGAGCCGACGTCCCCCCGCACTATTGAGCTCGCGCGCTACCCGCCCTCTGCGCCGAACCCGCACATCCCGCCGCGAACCCACAGGGTCCGGCCAGAGAATCCTGTGGGCTCGGCAGGGAGAGTGTGGGTTCGCGGGCAGTGACGCGGGGCAGGATGCCTCGCGTCAGGGCTTCGGCGGGGTGGCGTCGTTCTGCTTCTGGAGCAGGTCGCGGATCTGGATGAGGATCTCGGCCTCGCTCGGCATCGGCTCGGGCTCGGGTGGCAGCTGCTCTCGGGCCGCGGCGCGCTCCTTGAGCTTGTTCATCGGCATGACGAAGACGAAGTAGACGACCACGGCTACCGCGAGGAAGTTGATGACCGCGCCGATGATCGCTCCGAAGGCGAAGGTCACGGTGCCGCCGCCGAGGGTCGGCACAGGCACCGCCAACGCCTCGTTGAGACTGTCAGCGGCGAAAAACAGACCGATCAGCGGATTGATGAACGCCGACACCAGAGTGTTGACGATGCCGGTGAAGGCGGCGCCGATGACGACGGCGACCGCGAGGTCGATGACGTTGCCGCGGAGGATGAACTCCCGGAATCCCTTGATCATTGCGGTCCCTTCGTGATGGAGCGTCAGCTGGCGGCGGTCGCGGTGCTTGTCGAGGTGCTCGATCCCGACGACGAACTCGAACTCGACGACGAGCTCGAGCTGTCGGACTTCGAACCCGAGTCCTTTGAGCCGGAATCCTTCGAGCCGGACTCCTTGCCAGCGCCGGCACCCGTCCGGGAGTCGGTGCGGTAGAAGCCAGACCCGTTGAAGGTCACGCCGATCGATCCGTACTCCTTGCGAAGCGATCCACCGCACTCTGGGCACTCGGTAAGGGAGGCATCCGTGAAGGACTGCACGGCTTCGAATCGGTGGCCGCACTGGCGGCAGGCGTAGGCGTAGGTAGGCATCGGTGGTCTTTCGGTCGGTGCGAGGGATCAGGTGTGGGAAGGATGCAGGTCGACGATGCGGGTCGGCGTGACGACACCGGTGACCGGCTGATCGTGCACGTCTCGCGGGACCTCCGCGACGAGCTCATCGTCGAAGACGACGGCGTAGACGGGCGGGCACCGCTCCATCGAGCCGATGGTCTTGTCGAAGTAGCCGCGTCCCCAGCCGAGCCGCATGCCGGTCGTGTCGACGGCGGCGGCGGGAATGACCATGAGGTCTACGTCGTTCACGGCGATCGGGCCGAGGAGTTCACCGGTCGGTTCCGGCATCCCGAACAGCCCCTCGACCTCGCTGCCGTCGCGCTCGGCGACTGTCCAGTCGAGGAGCCCGTCGGCGCGGGTGATGGGGAGCAGGACCCGCAAGCCGCGGTCGATTGCGGCATTGACGAACTCGCGGGTTCCCGGCTCCGTCGTCGTCGACAGGAAGCACGAGAGGGATGTTGCGCCCAAGCGCTCCACGAGCGCATCGAGCTGGGTCCGGATCCCCTCCGCGGCGGCCTGCCGGGCGGCTTCGGAGATCGTCTGCCGACGCTCTCGGAGATCCGCGCGCATCGCACGCTTGGCATCGGCGATCGCATCAGACATGCGTAGATTCTAGGCTGCTTGCGTGCGCAGGCAGGCTTCGGCATCCGATGTCAAGGGGGGACGGCGCGTCGCGTATCCGTCACATCGCGTTCATAGCCTCTCGGTAGAGTGAGGGCCATGTCTGATCTCCCCTTCAAGGCAGTGATCCCCGCGGCGGGCCTCGGCACTCGCTTCCTTCCTGCCACCAAAGCCATGCCCAAAGAGATGCTGCCGGTCGTCGACAAGCCGGCGATCCAGTACGTCGTGGAAGAGGCCGCGACTGCCGGCATCCAGGATGTGCTGATCATCATCGGGCGCAACAAGAACAACATCGCCAACCACTTCGATTCGGTTCCCGAGCTCGAACAGAAGCTGCGCGAAAAGGGTGACGGCAAGAAGCTCGCCGCCGTCGAGCACTCCTCAGACCTGGCCGAGGTGCACATGGTGCGCCAGGGAGAACCGAAGGGCCTCGGGCACGCGGTGCTGCGTGCGAAGTCGCACGTCGGAAACCACCCCTTCGCTGTGCTCCTGGGCGACGACCTGATTGACGAACGCGACCCGCTGCTGGTCAAGATGCTCGATGAGCACCGTCGCACCGGTGCCGCGATCGTCGCGCTCATGGAGGTCGACCCCGAGCAGATCCACCTGTACGGATGCGCGGTTGCCGCGCCCACCGATGACCCGGATGTCGTCACCGTCGGCGGCCTGGTCGAGAAGCCCGCCAAGGAAGACGCTCCCTCGAACCTTGCGATCATCGGCCGCTATGTCCTCGCGCCGACCGTGTTCGACGTGCTCGAGCACACCGAGCCGGGTAAGGGCGGCGAGATCCAGCTCACCGACGCTCTCGAAGAGCTCGCGAAGGACCCCGACGGACCCGGCGTGCGCGGCGTGATCTTCCGAGGACGCCGCTACGACACCGGCGATAAGGTTGACTACATCAAGGCCATCGTTCAGCTCGCCTCGGACCGCGAGGACCTCGGTGCCGAGCTGAAGCCCTGGTTGAAGGATTTCGCGGCGACCCTGTAGCGCCGCCCGGGCGGGAGGGGTCACGTGGATCTGACGTCACCCTTCCACCACGGCCCGGTGTCGATCCGGCTCGTGCGACCGCGGGATGCTCGCGTGCTCCAGCAGCTGTTGCTCGATAACCGTTCGTGGCTGCGCCGGTGGGAGGCGACAAGCCCCGACGGACCGGTCTCGTTCGACATGAGGCTCAGCATCCGTCGCCTCTTGCAGCAGCACCGCGAGGGAGCCGGTGTGCCCTATGTCATGGAGTATGAGGGGCAGGTTGCGGGTCAGCTCAACGTCTGGGGGATCGCACGGGGTTCTCTTGCCTCGGCGACGATCGGGTACTGGATCGCCGAGGAGTTCGCCGGCCGGAATGTGACGCCGATCTCGGTCGCCCTTGCGGCTGACATCTGTTTCCGGGAGCTCAACCTGCATCGGGTGGAGATCTGCATCCGCCCCGAGAACCGCGCGAGTCTGCGAGTGGTCGAGAAGCTTGGCTTCCGTTACGAGGGCTATCGGCGTCGCTATATCCACATCGACGGTGACTGGCGGGACCACTACGCGTTCGCGCTCGTGCGCGAGGATGTTCCCGAGGGTGTGCTGCGCCGGTGGGCAGCGGGGCACGTACCCCCGGATGCCGCGACCGTGCCCCCCGAAGACCGGATGTCTGTCTGAATCGGTGACTGTTGGCCCGAATCGGAACAGACACACGTCGCGGGATCCCGGGATCGTGCGCCCCTGTCGCATACCGTATGGATCATGGATGGGCAGGTACTCGGGGGCGGCGTGATCGTCGCGGTTTCCGTGCTCCTGTGGCTCGTCTATCTCGTGCCGTCTTGGTACGAGCGTCGCCAGTACGACGCGGCGGAACGTAACGCCGTCCGGTTGAACCAGGCGCTGCGCGTTCTCGCCGAGACGAGCGAGACGCCGGACGAGGTTCGCCTCGAACTCAACACCCGCACGGCACAAGCGCAGCAGCGCGAAGCCAAGCGCGCGCTCGCCGAGCGAGAGCGGCTCGCCAAGCTTGCCGCCGCGGAGCGTGAGCAGGCAGCCGTCGAGGAGGCACGAGCCGAGCTCGTTGCCGCGAAGTGGCTTCCCGCAGCCCGTCGTGCTCGCGCTCGCCGCCGTGCGCGGCTGTTGACGACGATCGTCGGGCTTGTCGCCATCGCATTCCTCGGATGGGGTTCCTGGCTGCTCGCCACGACCGGGTCGCAGACGCTGTTGTGGTGGTCGGCCGGCATCCTCGCCGTATGCGCCGCGATGCTGGTACAGATGGCGCGCGTGTCGGCCCGTGCCGCGGTGCGGTCCCAGGTCACCGTGGAAGCTCCGGTGCGTGCTGCCCCCGCCCTACAGGATGTTGCGCTCCCCGTCTCACGCCAATGGGCGCCGCGTGAGCTACCCAAGCCCCTCACTGCGGCATCAGGATCCCGTGCTGCGGCAACGCTCGACGGTGTGGCTGCGCGCGAGGCGCTGCGGCAGGCCGCACGCGATGAGGCGATGCGTCAGCGGGCGGAAGCTGCTGCGCCGCCCACTATCGACCGCGCTCGCGCTGACCGGGAACGTGCCCGGCAGGCGGCATCCGCTTCTGCGCCTGCGCGCGAGACAGGTGCTTCGGCGGGACCCGATTTCGGGCGCATGGGTTACGTCGACGACGCCGAGATCGAAGCCCACGTCCGCGATCTGTTGAGCCGCCGCGCCGCCAGCGCTTAGGGGCTCCAGCGATTCAGCCCGCCGGGGCGTGCGTGATAGTGTTACTGGGTTCACGGGCCTGTGGCGCAGTTGGTAGCGCGCTTCGTTCGCAATGAAGAGGTCAGGGGTTCGAATCCCCTCAGGTCCACCCTGTGATGAGTCGCGACATAGGTCTCTCTTGAGTCGCGTCATAGGTCACTTGTTGGAAGCCTCCGGCCAGCGGCCGGGGGCTTTCATCGTGTTGCGCCAGTAGGTCTTGTCGGGGTCGATCTGATTGGTGGCGAGGATCTCGCCGGTACGGGTGGCGACGACGGTGACGGTGGAGTCGTCGGCGAGCAGGAGCACTGGGGTGCCGCGGTGGTCGGCTCCGATTCCGAGGTGGTGCATGCGGCCGGCGCGGCGGAAGCTGATTTTGCCGTTGCTGTCGACGTGGTCGTGACGGACGCGGTAGTGGGTGTCGGCGGCATGCCCGGCGGGGGCGGCTTTCGGGGCGGCGGCGTAGGCCGTCGCGGGTGTTGTTCCTCGGGCGCGGTGCGGCCGCTGCTGGTTGTAGTGGTCACGGAACACGTCGAGCTGCGCCTGCAGTTCGCTGATCGTCGCAGCTCGAGGTCGGGCGCTGAGCCAGCGTTTGAGGGTCTGGTGGAACCGCTCGATCTTGCCTTGGGTCTGCGGGTGGTTGGGCGCTCCGTTCTTCTGAACGATGTTCAACGCGGCGAGGACGTATTCGAACTCGTTGCGGGCGTGCGCGTGACGGGCGGTGTAGACGCGGCCGTTATCGGTGAGCGTCGACGCCGGCGGTCCATAGAGGTCAATGGACGCCAAGAAGGTGTCTACGACGGTGCGGCCGGTGACGGGGTGATGGGTGGTGCAGGACAGCAGCAGCCGGGAGTAGTCATCGAGCCAGTTCAGGATCTCCACGTCGGTGCCATCAACGAGGCGCCAGTGAGTGAAGTCGGACTGCCAGGTCTCGTTCGGCTGGGTCGCTTCGAACCGCACGTACGAACTGCGCGGGCGTTTGCGGGGTTCCGGGGCGATCAGCCCGGCCGCGTGCAGGATCCGGCGGATCGTCGAGGTCGACGGTGCCCGCAACCCCTCCTGATGCAGGTGCCAGGCGATCGTGACCGGTCCGGCATCGGTGCCCGTCGCGGTCAACGCGACCCGCAACTGCACGATCCGGTCCCGAACCCGATCGGTGGCCGCGTGCGGTGAGGACTTCGGCGCACGGGAACGCGCCTCCAACCCGTCCAGACCCTCGTCCCGGTAGCGGGCGAGCAGCCGATGCAGATGCCGCCGCGAGATCCCGAACTCCTCCGCCGCCTCGGTCACGCTGAGCTGCCCGGCGACGATCTTCAACACCACGACCCGATGCTTCGACATGCACAGGACTGTCGCCTATGACGCGACTCATGTGACCTATGACCCGACTCATGAGGGACGCATCACCTGTGACCTATGTCGTGAACCCACACACCCTCAGGTCCACCATGTGTTGAGTCGCAATCTAGGTCGCGACAGAACCCGAGTTGACTGCTGTCGCGAGTGGCTATATGCCACGCTTGCGTCATGCATCTACGGCGAAGCTTTCCCGCGATCCTCGTTGCGGCCTGCGTGCTCGTGGCCGGGTGCACGTCGTCACCTGATGCCTCGCCGACGAGTTCTGCCATGGCATCCGTCAGCGCGGCGCCGGTGACCGCTGAAGACCTTGCTGTCGGCGAGGATCCCGACGGTGTCGAGGTGCAGGTGGAGGGGTCCTCACAGGTGGTGTTCCGCCGGATTACTCTGCGTCCCGGTGAGGGAACGGGCGAGCACTGCCACGCCGGTCAGCTCGTTGCCGTTGTCGAACAGGGAACGCTGACCCATTACGCCCCCATCTACCCCGGAGGCGTGCACGTTTACGAGACCGGCGACGCGATCGTCGAGGGAGCTGGCTACATCCACCAAGGCGTCAATGAAGGTAGCGAGGACGTCGTGCTGCTGGTGACCTACATCATCGAGGATGGGCAACCCCTCGCGCAGACCGACCTCGCGAAGTGCGATTGATCGCTCTCGGTTCTTGCACATCCGCTCGGCCCGCGCAATCCGTTGGTCGATCCCGCGGACTCTGCGTACCGTCGGGGTCATGGCTATCGAACTGAACAAGCCTGCCTGGGAGCAGGCGCAGAAGCTGATTCGCGACGGAAAGGTCGTGCGCGATGAGCGCGACGACTGGTCGGAGGCCGCCCCGTCACCGGACGACGAGAACAGCTTCATCGAACAGCATGGGTGGACCGAGTTCTCCCATTGGCATCTGGGCGTCGACCGAAGCGAGAATCCCGAAACCAAGGGGGCCTATAGCTTCCCCTACGGAGACCTCACGCGCGTGCATCGTTCGGGAGTGATCTCAGCGGAGAGTCGGGCTGGCCAGTATGACCACACGGAGATCCGAGATGCGCTCAAGGACTTGCTCGAGCGCATCGACGCCGACAACGGGTGAGCACTGGCCCCCAGAGGCCTTAGCTGCGCGCGCCTGCGCTCGTCGGTACCGGGCCCGTTGCCGAGCCGGGCGTGACCATCGCTCCGACCTCTTCGGCTGCGGCGGTCGCGAGCATCGCCTCGTCATCGGCGGCTTCCTGCAGCGCTGAGCGGTCGCGCAGCGGCGGGGTGCGGAAGAAGAGCGAGAGCACGAACGCGATGAGCACGACGAACATGCCGACCCAGTAGATCAGGACCGCCGACTGGTTGAAGCCGATGAGCAGCGGCTCAGCGAGCGCCGGGTTGGCGCCGTTGAGGAACGAGGTGTCATCCATCGTGCTGCTGTCCAGCGAGCTGTCGCCGCCGCGCGCGAACTGCTCCTCGATCTGAGGAATGATCTGTGCGACGAAGGCCTCGCGGGCCGCGGGGTCTGAGAAGTCGAGCGTGACGGTGCCGTCGTTCGAGATCTGCGCAACCGGGATCTGCTCCTCGATCTGCGCCGCCGCTGCGGCCTGGGCCTGGGCGACGGCCGCCGCGGTGGCTGCCTCTTGCGCGGATGCCGGAATCTGCCCTGCGGCTACCTGATCCGCGACAGCCTGGGTGGCGGCATCCGTTGCCTGCTGCAGCCCCTGCTCGATCTGCTGCGTCGTGGCGTCGGTAACGGCAGAGACGATCGGGGTGTAGATCGTCTGCATGATCGCTGCGTTCTCGGGAGCGTTCGCGATCTCGGGAGTCAGCGCAGCGTTGAGGGCGCCCGAGAGGTTCGTCTCGTTCTGGAACGCGGTCTGCACGTTCGTGGGGAGCACCGTGAACAGGAGTGAGAGGAGCACGGCGGTGCCGGCGGTACCACCGATCTGACGGAAGAAGGTCGAGGCGCTCGTGGCCACGCCCATGTCGCGCGCGCCCACGGAGTTCTGGCTCGCGATCGTCAGGGTCTGCATGAGCTGCCCGAGCCCGAGCCCCAGCAGCAGCATCGCGCCCGCGATCATCCAGTACGACGAGTGGTATTGCATGAACGTCAAGACGAAGTAGCCGAGCGCCATGAACGCAGTGCCGGTGATCGGGAAGATGCGGTACCTGCCGGTGCGTGCGATGATCTGGCCGCTTGCGATCGACGAGATCATGAGGCCGAGGATCATCGGGAGGAGCTGGAAACCGCTCTCAGTGGGCGTCGAGCCCAGGACGAGCTGCAGATACAGGGGGAGCGTCAGCATTGCGCCGAACATTCCGAAGCCGACGAAGACGCCGATGACGGTTGCCATCGAGAAGGTGGGGGAGTTGAACAGCTTCAGCGGGATGATTGCGTCATCCTTCATCGCCCGCTCGATGAGAATGAAGGCCAGGATGCCGATGCCGCCGATCACGTAGCAGGAGATCGCGATGGCTGAATCCCAGCCCCACTCGCGCCCCTGCTCGGCGACCAGCAGCAGCGGCACGAGGGCGACGATGACGGCTGCCGCTCCCCACCAGTCGATGCGCACCGAGCGTGGCCCACCGTGGCGGGGAATGTGCAGGAAGCGCAAGACGACAGCCAGGGCCGCGATGCCGATCGGGACATTGATGAGGAAGACCCAGCGCCATCCGTCGATCCAGAGGATCTGGTCTGCGCCGGCGAACAGGCCGCCGATGAGCGGGCCGATGACCGAGGAGATACCGAAGACGGCCAGGAAGTACCCCTGGTAGCGGGCGCGTTCGCGGGGCGCGAGGATGTCGCCCATGATCGCAAGCGGCATCGACATCAGGCCACCGGCGCCGAGGCCCTGGATCGCGCGGAAGATGGCGAGCTCCACCATCGACTGCGAGAAGGTGGCCAGGATCGAGCCGATGACGAAGATCGCGATCGCGATGATGAACAGCGGGCGACGGCCGAAAATGTCGGAGAGCTTGCCGTAGATGGGGGTCGAGATCGTAGCGAGGATGAGGTAAGCAGTGGTGACCCAGGCCTGAAGGCTCAGTCCGTTGAGGTCATCGCCGATCGTGCGGATCGAGGTGCCGACGATGGTCTGATCCAGCGCGGAGAGGAACATTCCGGCCATCAGACCGAAGATGACCAGGAGGATCTCCCGATGTGTCATCACCGGATTACCGGATTCTGAGCGGACTGCAGCGGTTGACATGGTGCCTCACGAGAAAACGAGGGCAGAGCGCCCGGAAAGATGGTTGACCAGACGCAACTATATACCGTCCGCAGAGGGCGAAGGCGCTGCGATTCCTTCAGGTATGCTGAAGGCGTGTTCCGTCATCCCCTCTCCCTGTTCCGTACCCTGGCCATCCTCGAGGCGATTTCGTGGACCCTGCTCATCGCAGCTCTCATCATTCGGGCCGTGAATCCCGAGCTGGCGCTCGCCGTGACGATCGGTGGCGGCATCCATGGCTTCGTCTTTCTGTCCTACGGCGCCACGGTGATCCTCGTAGCGCTGAACAACAGATGGCGCGCATGGCCGACGGTTGTCGGTCTCGTCAGTGCGATAGTTCCGTACGCGACGATCCCCACCGAGATCTGGCTGCACAGGCGTGGTTCGCTGGTCGGGCAGTGGCGCCTCGAGCAGACAGGCGACCCGCGTGATCAGGCCTGGTATGACCGCGCGCTGCGCTGGTTCCTGCGCCGTCCATGGGCGCTCGGCATCCTCATCGCCGCCGCGGTCGTCGTGCTCTACGTGAGCCTGCTGATCATCGGCCCGCCGGGCGGGAAGGGCTGAGGCTGGCCCGCGCCGCAGCCGAGGGGTCAGCCGAGTTCGTGCATGACGAACGCGAGCAGGAATCCGAGAGTCACCCATAGCCCCGTCAGGAGGTGAAGGCGCTCGAATGCTTCCGGGATCATCGTGTTTGCGACCATGGCGAGCAGAGCTCCCGCCGCGACGCTGGTAATGATTGCGATGAGTTCGGGCGGCGCGGTCTGGAGGGCCAGGTATCCAACCACGGCTGCGAGAACGGATGCGGCAGTGATGCCACCCCACAGGAGAGCCACCGTGCGTCCGCGGCTCCCATCCTGTTTGAAGGCCGCCGTGGACGAGAGCCCCTCGGGGATGTTGCTGATCGCGATCGCGGCCACGATCGGGATGCTGAGACCACCCGTCTGCAGCACCGACAGACCCATCACCACGGATTCGGGGATGCCGTCGATGAGCGATCCGATCGCGATCGCCGCGCCGCCGCCTGAGAGTGCAGCTTTCCCTTTCCCGCGGCGCTTGGCGATGTTGCGGGAGTCGGTTGCAGCGGGCTTGGGGCGCGAGACGAGCCAGTCGGCGACGATGTAGACGACCGCGCCGCCGAGGAACCCGGCAGCGGTCGGCACGATCCCGCCGCCGTCAGCGGCTTCAGCCACGAGCTCGAACGCGAGCGTCGAGATCAGCACGCCCGCTCCGAACGCCATGATCGCCAGGACGACCAGCCGCGGCGCCTTGACGAACCACGCGACGCCGGCGCCGACGAACAGTGCGCCGCCGCCGATCAGGCCGCTCAGCGCGGCTAGCCACACTCCCACGCGGCAAGCCTACGGATGCCGGTCGCTGAGGTGCGGCATCCGTGCGTGTGTCAGCTGGCGCCCGAGAGGATGCCGACCAGGCCCGAGACGACCAAGTACACGCCGACCCCGGCGACGACGACCCAGATCGTGATGCGCGCGGGCGTGATCTTGTTCTTGTCGTCACCGGATCCGCCGCCGAAGAAGCTCATCCGCACAGGATATCCGCCGCCCACGATCGCGGCGGGGACATACGGCGAGTGCGCCGGTGCTCAGCCCGAGGAATTCGTAGCTTGTCGTTCGCGCGCCTCGCGTCGAGCGAACCAGCGAGCGATCGGGACATCGGTGGACGAGTGGGCGATGATCGAGAGCGAGATCGCCACGACGATGATGTGGAACAGGTGCGCGGAGTCCGGGTGTCCGCCCTCGAGCACGAGGAGCCCGTACAGGACCGACGCGAATCCCTTCGGGCCGAACCACGCAGCTGTCGCTCGCTCTTCCCAGGGCAGCTTGCTTCCGATGAGCGCCGTCTCGACGGCCACCGGCCGGGCGACGACAAGCGTCAGCAGTGCGAACAGGTACCCCCATCCGTCGACATCGGCCAGCAACGCCGGCGAGATCAGTGCGCCGAACACGAACAGGGCGAGCAGCTTCACGATCTCGGCGGCGTAATCGCCGAACTCGATGAAGGCGTCTCGCACCTCGGGCATGGCGCTCGCGATCGTGATTCCTGCCGAGAAGGCGGCGAGGTAGAGGTTCGCCCCGGTCAGCGAGCTCACCCCGAAGATGATGCACGCAATCGCGACGGGAGTCAGCGCCGCGTAAAGCGGGGTCGCCCGCAGGAAATTGATCCGGATCAGCAGGTTCACCACGAGGGGTACCGCAACGCCGAGCGCGACCCCGCCGACGAGCTCGAGCGCGAGCGCACCGTACTCGGTCTGAGTGCCGTCGACGATCGCCAGGAACACGAGCACCGCCGGCAGTGCGAGTCCGTCGTTCAACCCGGATTCGACGCTCAGCAGGTGTCGGATGCGCCAGGGGATCTCCTCGCGTCCGACGATCGCCGAGGAAAGCACGGGGTCAGTCGGAGCGAGAACGGCGGCGATCAGGAGAGCCTCGATCCAGGGCACGCCGAGCAGGAGCAGGCCGAGGACGGCGGTGATGATGAAGGTGAGCGGCATCCCGAGCAGCAGCGCGCGGCCCGGCAGCCGCCACGCGGTCCGCAGATCGCGCAGTGCGATGCGTTGCCCGTCGGTGAAGAGCACGACGAACAGTGCGAGCTGCGCGATCTGGCTGACGGCAGGGTCACCGGCCTCGAGCGGGATCGCGCCCAGCATCCCCTCGCCCAGCAGGAACCCCGCGATGAGGAAGAGCACCGCCGTGGAGAGCACTGTGCGGTGGGCGATCCCGGAGATGAGGATGGCAAGCAGCAGCACGACCCCGAACGCGATGACCATGCATCCATGCTGTCGTCAGAGAGCGGGTTTCGCCACGGTCTTGACCCGGCTCTAGGCTCAGACCATGTCCGATCACCTTCCCGCCCGCAGCCGGCTCGTCCACGATGCGATCCGGGCGGCGGGGATCCCCGGCGACATCGTGGTGCTGCCGGATGCCGCCTCCACGGCCGCTCTCGCCGCTGAGGCGCTCGGAGTCGAGGTGGGGGCTATTGCCAACAGCCTTGTCTTCTGGTCCGACGGCGAGCCGCTACTCGTGATGACCAGCGGCGCCCACCGCGTCGATACGAAAGCGTTGGCTACCCGGCTCGGTCGGACCTCGATCATCCGAGCCACGCCCGACCAGGTGCGTCAGGCGACGGGCCAGGCGATCGGCGGGGTCGCGCCGACGGGGCATCCGGCGCCGCTGGTGACGATCGTGGACGAAGACCTCGCCGCGTTCCCCGAGATCTGGGCAGCCGGCGGCACACCGCACACGGTGTTTCCGCTGACGTTCCCGCAGTTGGTCGATCTCACCGGCGGAACGGTCATCAGCGTCGTCTGATCACGACCCTGGCACGCCGCTCTCAGCCGAACAGGGCGTGAGCGATCGTGTAGATCACCAGGCCCGCAAGCGCGCCGACGATCGTGCCGTTGAGGCGGATGTACTGCAGGTCTCGCCCCACCATGAGTTCGATCTTCTCGGTCGTCTCGGCGGGGTCCCACCGCTCCACCGTGTCGGTGATGAGGGATGCGATGTCGTGCCGATACCGGTCGACGAGGAAGACCGCGGCATCCGTCACCCAGGTGTCGACGCGGCGTTGCAACTCGGGTTCGCGCGCGAGTCGCTCACCGATATCGCGGAGTGCACTGTCGATCTGGGTGCGCAGGCCGCTTCGCGGATCCGCCAGGGCATCGAGGAGCCCAGTCTTCGCGGTGTTCCAGGCGTGCGCGGCAAGGTCGCGGACACGCGGGCTGTCGAAGACGGCGAGCTTCGCGTCCTCGAACCGCCCGATCGTCTGCGGGTCGTGCTGCATGCTCTCGGACAGGCGGGCGAGGTACGCCGTGATCGCGGCGCGCGCGGGATGATCGGGATTCGTCCGCACCGCCCGCACGAAGGTGACGGCCTCGGAATAGACGGTCTCGTCGACGAGGCGCGCGGCGATGCTCGGCACCCACGAGGGAAGGCGCCCCGAGACGAGGCCCGTGAAGGCATCCCGGTTGTTGGCGAGCCACTCGTCGATGTTCTCGGCGGCAAGATCCACGGCGGTGCGGTGGGCGTCGGCGTCGACGATGCGGCCGAGCCATTCGCCGATCGCCGGCGACCATTCCGGCACGATGAGGTGCTCGCGCGCGAGGGCTGTGATGACCTCCTGCGCGTCGTCGTCGCTGAGCGCACGAAGGACGCCGGATCCCATGGCAGCCGCCTCCGAGCCGACGCGCGCCGCGTGGTCGCGATCGCTTAGCCAGGCACCGAGGCGGGCGGCGATGGAGGTCGATTCGAGCTTGGTGCGCACGACGTCCGCCGCGAGGAAGTTCGTCTCGACGAACTCTCCGAGCGACTGGCCGATCTCGTCCTTACGGCGGGGGATGATCGCGGTGTGGGGAATGGGGATTCCCAACGGATGCCGAAACAGTGCTGTCACGGCGAACCAATCCGCGAGAGCTCCGACCATGCCGCCCTCGGCTGCCGCGCGCAGGTACGCGAGCGCGGGGACCTGCTGCTGGCCGATGAACCCGACGAGGAACAGGGCCGCCATGAGCAGCAGTGCGCCGAGGGCCACGGACTTCATCTTCCGCAGGCCCCGCCGACGCTCCTGGTCAGCGGGGCTCAGCGAAGCGGTCGGCGTGTGAGCCATGTCCACATCTTCACACGGCGCACCCTTTCGACGCGGAGTTGCGTGAGCAGATCAGGTAGCCATCTGATCGAGCGGGAACCGAAGGGTCGCTGCAACCGGTGACCCGGCGATCATGTCGTCACCCCGGGCGGCGCGCACCGTGCCTCCCGTGCGCAGGACGCGGGCCGCGATCTCGTCGACGAGAACCGTTGAATCCGGCCCAGGCGTTTCCGCTCGCTCAAGGCGGCCTCGGTCATCGATCGTGCCTTCCGTCTCGGATTCGAGATCGAACAGCAGCTCATCGATGGCGGCGTTCGAGGCGGCAACGGCGACGTCATCGAGGCTGGTGGTGGCCAGCCCCTGAGCCTCGAGTGATCCGAACCGCTCCCGCCAGGCTGCGAGGACGTCCTCTTCGTGCCGGTCGAGAATGCTGCGTGCTCGTTCTTCGAGGTCGTCGTCGCCGAGGGAGTCCGGGTGCGCATCGATCGCGGGCTCGAGGAGTGCTGGATGCGTGTTGACGGCGCGGTACGCGGGCTCGAGGTCTGTCGAAACGCACAGGATGACGGGGACGTCCCGCGGCACGATGCGGACCACCTCGTCTTGCACGACCCGGCAGAAGCGCTCACGCTCGAGCCTGTCGCCGGTCGAGCCCTGCGGCCGCGGGAAGTCGGCATGGCCGCCGTTATCTGCCTCTTCGAGAATCAGCCCGTGATCACTCGGCAACGAAAGGTCGCGCTCGGCGAGCCCGTGATCGGCGCCGAATTCGGTCAGGCGAGCTCCGCCCCGGGAGATCTGCACCACGAAGGCGCGACGCGGGAAAGTGACAGCGCGAAGCAGCGGTCCGGTGTCGAACCGGTCCGAGACAGTCGCCCTCGCGGTGAGCCGGTTGGCCAGTCGGAAGGTCTCAAGCCGCTCGGCCGACGCGAGCAGCACGAGAGAGCGCGACTGGTGCGTCCAGAAGTCATCGTCGTCGAGGACGGAACGCAGTCGGGCGATCGCTGCCTCTCGCTCGGGGCGCCCGACACTCGTTTCTTTGGCCTGGCGGTCGGCGTCATCGATCAGGTCGCGAAGCTGGAGGCGAATGCGTTCGTGGTCGGCCGGGACCGGTGATGAGGGCAGCGAGATGGTGATGCTCGGGATGCCGCGCATCTCGACGAGCTCGAGGAGGTGGTCGGTCTGGGGAATGTCTGCGGGCAACATGCGCGCGACGATACGTCGCCGCATCGGCGTGCGCGACGCCCTTGCATCGAGAAAGTGGACTCGCTAGGGGATCAGCCGACCGGGCCGAGCCATGCCGTGGCGACGGTGGAGTGTGCCGATTCCGGGTCGGACGGGTGGAACATCCCGGCCAACACATCGCGGTACAGCCGGCTGAGCTCACTGCCGGCGAAGTAGCTCGACCCGCCCGCCACGAGAATCGCGTCATCGACGACCGCCTTGGCCATCGTGACGGCGCGGTGCTTCACGCCCGACAGGAGCGAGAACCACCGCGGCCCGTGGTCGACGAGGGTGTCGATGTCACGGCTGAGCGTCTCCAGCTGCGGGGGCAGCGCGTCGTAGGCGAGGGCCATATCGGCGATCCGCCACCGGATGTCGGGATCCTGGCTGTAGGTCAGCCCCGTCTTCTTCGAGCGGCGCGTCCCGACGGTTGCGACAGCGACATCCAGCGCCCGCCGCGCGATTCCGGTGTAGACCGAGGCCAGCAGGATCTCGAAGACGCTGAAGATGCCGAACACGATCGGGTCAGGGTTCGCCCCCGGTGGGATACGGCGCACGACACGGTCGGCCGCGGCCGTCGCGCCTCGCAGCTGTGTCGTGCGGGACTGTGTGGCGCGCATGCCGAGCGTGTTCCAGTCATCGCGGGTGGCGATTCGCCCGGCATCCTCTTCGGACCGGGGGACGAAGGCATAGACCATCGTCGGGCCGTCGGGGGAGGTCGTGTCCAGCCCGTGGAGGCCGAGCTGTGTCCAGACCGGTGCCAGGGAGGTGAAGATCTTCGTGCCGGTGAAGGCATACGAGCCGTCGGGCTGCGGCGCGGCCTCAGTGTCACTACCGAAGAGCACGAGATCGTTGCCCGCTTCGCTGATGCCGAATGCAAAGATCTCGCCGGCTACCGCGCCTTCGAGAACGAAGCGCAGATCGTCGACCCCGCGATCGGCAAGCGCCTTCGCGACACCCGTCCACACCAGGTGCATATTGATCGCGAGCGCCGTAGCCGGTGCCGCGGTGGCCAGGCGCTGCTGCAGCAGCGAGACCTCGGCGAGGCCGAGGCCCGCCCCTCCGATCTCCGTCGGGGCGAACAGCGCGAGGTATCCGGCATCCGTCAGATCTGCCAGGTCATCATGCGGGAAGGTGTTGTCGCTATCGTGCTGTGCGGCGCGCTCACGGAACCGCTCGAGCAGCGCATCGGGCAGTACGGATGCCGGGTCGAAGGTGGTCGTCGTCGTCATGCCAGTGCCTCCCACAGCTGCCGCATCGTCTCCTCCGGCGCGTCGCGGTGCGGGGAATGCCCGGCTCCCTCGACGACCGACATCGTGATCGAGGGCCGCGTCAGGAGCTGCTCGACGATGTCGCCGCGAAAGAGCGCATAGACCGCGGGGTCACCGGCGATGATGTGGATGGGCATATCCAGCGACAACGTGGGAAGCCGCACATCCCATTCCTCGTTCTGTTCGCTCGTCTGCTCGACAGCCCAGCGGCTCACGTCCTGGATGCCTTGCACCTTCAGTTCGATATCCAGCGGATGCCACGACGGATGCTCAGCGCGCACCGCCTCGGCGCTCGGGTCGTCGAACTGCCGCTGCTGACTCTCGCGGATCTCGTAACGGGCCGGCTCATCGAGCTGGATCGCGGGATCGACGAGCACGAGGCGGTCAGTCCAATCCGGGACCGACGCTGCAGCAACGACTGCTGCCGTGCCGCCCAGCGAATGACCGATAACCAGATCCCAGGGCGTCTCATCCTGCGGGCGGCAGGCCGCCAGATCGGCGGCATAGGCCCCGATCGTGTAATCCAGCGCCCGCGGGGCGCGCCCGTGTCCACGAAGATCGACGGCCTCGGCAAACCAGCCGCGCTCGCTCAGCTCTACGCCGAAACGCCACATGAGGGCGCCCGTGGATCCCAGACCGTGGACGAGCAGTGCTCGGCGGGAGGATGACGGGTCACCCCACTCCTGCCGAGGCAGAACAAGGGGACTGGTCATGGTTTCGGCATCCTCTCAGCGCGTGCGCGGTCCGTACGTGCCGACGGGAATGATCGTGCCGTCGGGGGCTCGCATCCCGAACCCGAAAGTCCGATCCAGCGCGATGTGAAGCAGCCAGCCCATGCCGCACCAGAACAGCGGCAGTCCGACCTCCCGCATCTCCCACAGGTATGCCATGGAGCCGCCGACGAAGAACAGCAGAGCGGGAATCCACGCCTGATGCAACCAGTTGTAGAACGCGACGCGCTCGGGGCGCAGGATGCCGCGCTGGTCGCCGAACGCTCCGATCAGGGCGATGTCGGGGAGCACCGCGAACACGATGATGATCCCGGCAGTCACCCACCCGTGACCAATGCTCTCGAAGACCGCGACGATCAGCAGCGCAATGGCAAGAAGAGTCCAGGCGAGCCGGGTGTAGGTCACGGGTTCATCGTAGGCGCGCGCGGTGAACGCGCGGGTCAGGTGATCGTGGGAACGGGCTCGGTATCGGGGATGGGGCTCGGATCCCGGTCGCGCAGGTCGGGGAAGCCACGGACGAACACGATCGCCACGATCGCGCCGGTGGCGGCGAACAGTGCTGCGGCGAGGTAGGCGCCCTGGGGGCCCGCGCCGTCGACGAGGAAACCCGCGACTGCCGAACCTGCGGCCGCACCGATGAGCTGTCCGGTTCCAATCCAGCCGTAGGCCTCGGCGGTCTCGCTGAACTTGACGCTCGCAGATGTCATCGCGAAGATCACTGCGAGTGCTGGCGCTACACCGAGTCCCGCGACGGCGAGTGTCGCGCCCAGCCACCAGGCGTTGAGCGAGATCATCGTGAGGCTGAGTCCTGCCGCAACGATCAGCATCCGTCTGGCCGTCGCCCATGGTCCGATCGGGATATGCCCGAAGGAGAGACCGCCGGCGAGGCTTCCGATGGCGAAGACGGCAAGCACAAGGCCCGCCTCGATCCCCTCGTGTCCGAAGGTGGCGACCACGCCGACCTCGACGGCGGCACAGGCACCGATCAAGAGGAAGCCGACGACCGTTGCCAGCAGCACCGCGGGCTTGCCGAGCACCTTTCCGAAGCTGCGCCGACTGCGAGGGATGCGCACCCGGCCGACCTCGGGGGAGAGGATGAACCACGCGCCGCCGCCCAGCAGCACGATGACGATGAGCGCGAGGGCTTGGACCGTGCCGATCTGCGTCGCGACGAACGTGATGAGCACGGGAGCGACGACCCAGATGATCTCCTGCAGCGAGGCATCCAGCGAGTACAGGGGAGTCACCTGTCGCGAGTTGACCATCTTGGGGTAGATCGTTCGAACCGCTGCCTGCACCGGCGGGGTGGAGAGGCCCGCGACGAGCCCCAGCACCATATAGGCCGGAAGCGGGAGGGTGAAGGCCGCGATGCCCGCGATGGCGGCAGCGCAGATCGCGAGAGTCACGGTGAGGACCCGCCGCATGCCCCACAGGCCCATCCACCGGCTCGTGATCGGACCCGCAACCGCCTGCCCGACAGAGGTCGCAGCCAGCACGAGCCCTGCAGACCCGTAGGAGCCGGTGACCTGCTCGATGTGCAGCAGGATCGCCAGGCTCGTCATCCCGTTCGGGAACCGCGCCGTCAGCTGCGCAGCGATGATGCGCGCGACCCCCGGAGTGCGCAGCAGTTCTCCATAACCCGCCACCTTCCCACGATAGTCGTGCCGAATCGGTTCGGCGATATCGGCACGGAGGCAGGCTGAGTCGCAACGGATGCCGTGACCGTCGGACTGACACGCCGCGACACGCCGCGACACGCCGGGACCGCAATCCACAGGCGAATTCGATGTCGGTGGATCGTCGTAGCCTCGCGCTGTGGAGGGATGCCTGATGGAGGCATCTGGACCCGCGTGATTTCAGGCTTCTCCCAGGTTTCGCGGACTCGTCGATCTGTGGATGAAACGGTGGACAAATCGCGTTGTATCTGAGGAGAGCGGTGGAAAACTACACGAATGTAACTACTACCCCTTGTGGTGCTATCTGATGTCGGCACCCATATGTAGTATTGGACTCCCGGTGGGGGAGCTGCCGGTTCGACGAAGGATTTTGAGGGGACAACGGATCTAACATGGCGATCACGGTCTACACCAAGCCCGCCTGCGTGCAGTGCACTGCTACCTACCGCGCGCTGGACTCCAAGGGCATCGACTACAACGTTCTCGACCTCTCGCAGGACCCCGCGGCCCTCGAGCAGGTCAAGGCGCTGGGCTACCTCCAGGCCCCCGTCGTCATCACCGACGAGGACCACTGGTCGGGCTTCCGTCCCGACAAGATCGACGAGCTCGCGTCGCGCCTCGCCTGAGCCATGAGCACGGCGATCGCGACAGAGACGCCGTTGCTCGTGTACTTCTCGAGCGTTTCGCAGAACACGGCGCGCTTCATCGAGAAGTTGGGACTGCGCGCAGAGCGCATCCCGCTCTTCGCATCCGAGCCGATGCTCCTCGTGGATGAGCCCTTCGTCCTGGTGACCCCCACCTACGGGGGAGGCCAGGGCCGGGACGAGGAGCGGGGTGCGGTCCCCAAGCAAGTCATCCGGTTCCTCAACGTCGAGCAGAACCGAACCCTCATCCGCGGTGTCATCGCCGCGGGAAACACCAACTTCGGCGACGCTTTCTGCGCAGCCGGCGACATCATCAGCCGCAAGTGTCACGTGCCGCACTTGTACCGGCTCGAACTGTTCGGCACGTCAGAAGACGTCACACGCGTAAGCGAAGGATTGGAACGATGGTGGAAGCTGCAGTGACAGACACGGCATTTAAGACCGAGACCCGATTTGACGGGCTGGACTATCACGCGCTCAACGCGATGCTGAATCTGTACGGTCCGGACGGGAAGATCCAGTTCGACGCCGACAAGCGCGCTGCGCGGGAGTACTTCCTGCAGCACGTCAACCAGAACACCGTCTTCTTCCACTCGCTGAAGGAGAAGCTCGACTACCTGGTCGACAAGCAGTACTACGAGCCCGCCGTGCTCGAGAAGTACTCATTCGAGTTCATCTCGTCGCTGCACGACCACGCGTTCGAGAAGAAGTTCCGTTTCGAGACCTTCCTCGGCGCCTTCAAGTACTACACGAGCTACACGCTCAAAACCTTCGACGGCAAGCGCTACCTCGAGCGCTTCGAAGACCGTGTCGTGATGACGGCCCTCGGTCTTGCCGACGGCGACGAGGCTCTGGCTACCCAACTTGTCGACGAGATCATCTCGGGCCGCTTCCAGCCCGCAACCCCGACGTTCCTGAACACCGGCAAGGCGCAGCGCGGTGAGCTCGTCTCGTGCTTCCTGTTGCGCATCGAAGACAACATGGAGTCGATCGCCCGCGGCATCAACTCCGCCCTGCAGCTGAGCAAGCGCGGCGGCGGTGTCGCGCTGCTGCTCTCGAACATCCGCGAGGCTGGAGCCCCGATCAAGCAGATCGAAAACCAGTCCAGCGGCATCATCCCCGTCATGAAGCTGCTCGAAGACAGCTTCAGCTACGCCAACCAGCTCGGGGCACGTCAGGGCGCGGGCGCTGTCTACCTGTCGGCTCACCACCCCGACATCCTGAAGTTCCTCGACACCAAGCGCGAGAACGCTGACGAGAAGATCCGTATCAAGACCCTCTCGCTCGGGGTTGTCGTTCCCGACATCACCTTCGAGCTGGCCAAGAACGGCGAGGACATGTACCTCTTCTCGCCCTACGACGTCGAGCGCGTCTACGGCGTGCCCTTCGGCGACATCTCGGTCACCGAGAAGTACCGCGAGATGGTCGATGACCCGCGCATCAAGAAGAGCAAGATCAACGCGCGTGAGTTCTTCCAGACTCTCGCCGAGATCCAGTTCGAGTCGGGCTACCCGTACATCATGTTCGAAGACACGGTGAACCGGGCCAACCCCATCAAGGGCCGGATCAACATGTCGAACCTGTGCTCCGAGATCCTGCAGGTCAACACCCCGACGACCTACAACGAGGACCTCTCGTACGACCAGATCGGCAAGGACATCTCCTGCAACCTCGGGTCGATGAACATCGCCCTGGCGATGGATGGCGGCGACCTGGGGCTCACGGTGGACACCGCCATCCGCGCCCTCACCGCGGTCAGCGACCAGAGCCACATCTCGTCGGTGCGCTCGATCGAGGACGGCAACGACCGCTCGCACGCGATCGGTCTCGGCCAGATGAACCTGCACGGGTACCTCGCTCGCGAGCACGTCCACTACGGCTCGGAAGAGGGTCTGGACTTCACGAACATCTACTTCTACACGGTGCTGTTCCACGCGCTGCGGGCCTCGAACAAGATCGCGATCGAGCGGGGGACGGCGTTCGAGGGCTTCGCCGACTCGACCTACGCGTCGGGTGAGTTCTTCGACAAGTACACCGAGCAGGAGTGGGTGCCCCAGACCGAGCGGGTGCGCGAACTGTTCGCCGGCCACCACATTCCCACGCAGGATGACTGGCGTGAGCTCAAGGCGTCGGTGCAGGCCCACGGCATCTACAACCAGAACCTGCAGGCGGTGCCCCCGACCGGCTCGATCTCGTACATCAACAACTCGACGAGCTCGATCCACCCGATCGCCTCGAAGATCGAGATCCGCAAGGAAGGCAAGCTCGGCCGCGTCTACTACCCGGCGCCGTTCATGACCAACGACAACCTGGAGTACTACCAGGATGCCTACGAGATCGGTTACGAGAAGGTCATCGACACCTACGCCGCTGCCACCCAGCACGTCGATCAGGGCCTGTCTCTGACGCTGTTCTTCAAGGACACCGCGACCACCCGTGACATCAACCGGGCGCAGATCTACGCCTGGAAGAAGGGCATCAAGACCATTTACTACATCCGTCTGCGTCAGATGGCCCTCGAGGGTACGGACATGACGGAGTGCGTCAGCTGCATGCTTTAATGCTCTGACCTGGGATTTTTTCGGAGAACTGATGACAGAGAAGCTCAAGCTGATCGACCACGTTCAGGCGATCAACTGGAACCGGATCCAGGACGACAAGGACCTCGAGGTCTGGAACCGTCTGGTAAACAACTTCTGGCTGCCCGAGAAGGTGCCGCTGTCGAACGACGTGCAGTCGTGGAACACGCTGACCCCCGAGGAGCAGACCCTCACGATGCGCGTGTTCACGGGGCTCACGCTCCTGGACACGATCCAGGGCACCGTCGGCGCGGTGTCGCTGATTCCCGACGCGATCACCCCGCACGAAGAAGCGGTGTACACGAACATCGCGTTCATGGAGTCGGTGCACGCGAAGAGCTACTCGTCGATCTTCTCGACGCTGTGCTCGACGAAGGAGATCGATGAGGCGTTCCGCTGGTCTGTCGAGAACCCGAACCTGCAGCGCAAGGCGCAGATCGTCATGGAGTACTACCGGGGCGACGAGCCGCTCAAGCGCAAGGTCGCTTCGACCCTGCTGGAGTCGTTCCTGTTCTACTCGGGCTTCTACCTGCCCATGCACTGGTCGAGCCGTGCGAAGCTCACCAACACTGCCGACCTCATCCGCCTCATCATTCGTGACGAGGCAGTGCACGGGTACTACATCGGCTACAAGTTCCAGAAGGGGCTCGAGCGGGTCGACGAAGCCAAGCGTCAGGACATCAAGGACTACACGTTCTCGCTGCTGTACGAGCTCTACGACAACGAGGTGCAGTACACGCAGGACCTCTACGACGGCGTCGGCCTGACCGAAGACGTGAAGAAGTTCCTGCACTACAACGCGAACAAGGCGCTCATGAACCTCGGCTACGAGGCCATGTTCCCCGAGTCGGTCACGAACGTGAACCCCGCGATCCTGTCGGCCCTGTCGCCGAACGCTGACGAGAACCATGACTTCTTCAGTGGATCGGGTTCGTCCTACGTCATCGGCAAGGCCGTCGCTACCGAGGACGAGGACTGGGACTTCTAACTCCGGTTGTGGAGAAACGGTGATGTCCACAGATCCTGCGTCGGCGTCTGACGACGTCGCAGGCGGGGCATACCGTGAAGCTCACGCCGCATCGGAAGGGGACGAGATGGCACAGCAGATCACTGACAGTGTGGCTGCCGAAGAGCGGGCGCGCGAGCAGGCCATGGGTGAGGTGTCGGATGTGCTCACGAACCTCGACTACGCGCTCGAGCGCGCGCGCAAGGCGCTCGAGCGCATCCGCAAATCGGGTGCTCACCCGAACGCCGAGGCAGCCATGAAGGACCTCGTCGATGTGCTCCAGACCGAGCGCAAGCGGTTCGTGCAACAGACGTACTTCAGCGTGCCGAACAAGACCCGGATGTTCTGAGCGGTGGCGGATCCGGTCCGCAGCGGCGCGGAGCTTCAGCGAGCACTCACCGAGTTTGTGCGTCGGTGGTCTGGATACTCCGGCTCCGAGCGGGCTGAGGCACAGACCTTTCTGAACGAGCTGTTCGCCGCGTACGGCTCGGATCGCCAGTCCGTCGGAGCGCGGTTCGAGGACTTCCGCAGTTCTGCGGGTTTCATGGACCTCCACTGGCCGGGCGTCATGATCGTGGAGATGAAGGCTCCCGGCATTGCGCTGGAGAAGGCCGCCGACCAGCGCGATCGGTACTGGCGCGAGTCGAGCGATCCCGCCACCGACACGCCGGCCGCCCGGTGGGTCGTGCTCTGCAACTTCCAGGAGTTCGAAATCTGGGAGCCGGGTCGTTTCCCGAACCGGCCGCGTTCGCGGTTCACGCTCGATGAACTTCCCGAGCACTACGACGCGCTGCTCTTCCTGCAGAACGAGTCTCTCGAGCCCGTCTTCAGCGAGCATCGCCGCGAGCTGACCGAAGATGCCGCCCGCCACGTGGCAGAGCTCTACCGCTCGATGCTCGACCGGTCGGCGGCCCCGGTCGATGAGATCCAGCGCTTCACCATGCAGTTGGTCTGGTGTCTGTTCGCCGAAGATCTCGGGATGCTCGAGGGGTATCCGCTGCAGGCGACCGTCGAGGCGCTGCTGAAGGAGGGCGATCCCGACTCCGCGAAGGAGATCGGCTACCTCTTCCAGCTGCTCAATCAGAAGGGCGACCACAACCGCAAGGGTCGCTTCGCGGGCACGCGATACGTCAACGGTGACCTGTTCGCCAGGCCTGCCGCCGTCTACCTTGATCGAGCGGAACTTCTTCACCTGAAGCAGGCCGCCGAGTTCAACTGGCGCGAGGTCAACCCGACAATCTTCGGATCTCTCCTCGAGGGTGTACTCGGCGATGACCGCCGCTCCGAGATCGGCGCGCATTACACGCACGAGGCCGACATCATGAAGATCGTCGCGCCGACCATCGTGCGTCCCTGGCGTGAGCGGATCGAGACGACCGGATCGGTCAGCGAGGCGGTTGCGCTTCTCGATGAGCTTTGCGCGTTTCGCGTTCTCGATCCGGCCTGCGGATGCGGCAACTTCTTGTACGTCGCGTATCGCGAGTTGCGCGGGCTCGAGTTCGATCTCAAGCAGCGCATCGATCGCCTCGCCGCAGAAACCGGTGCCCCGCGTCCGACTGGCACGCTGCCCTTCTATCCGCTGTCGAATCTGTTCGGGATTGACATCGAGCGCGTCGCCGTCATGATCGCGCGGGTCACGCTGTGGATGGGGCACCGGCAGATGATCGAACGGTACGGCGAGGCTGAGCCCGTGCTGCCGCTCGTCGACCTCTCGCGTATCACGCCTGCCGACGCACTGCAGACCGACTGGCCCGAGGTTGACGCGATCATCGGCAACCCGCCGTTTCTCGGCTCGCAGCTGGTGCGCCAGTCGCTCGGAGACGACTATGTCGACTGGCTCTCACGTACGTTCGGGGTCGGCGTCCGTGATCTGTGCGTGTATTGGTTCCGCATCGCTCAGGACCGGCTGAAGCCTGGCCAGCGCGCGGGCTTGGTCGGAACCAATTCGATCTCCCAGAACCGTGGGCGGGTGGCCTCGCTCGACTACGTCGTGGCGAATGGCGGTGTGATCACGGACGCGGTGTCATCGCAGAAGTGGCCCGGCGACGCCAAGGTCCACGTCAGCATCGTGAACTGGGTCAAGGACCCCGAGCCTCCGCCGTCGGCCTTCGAACTGGACGGCGTCGCTGTCGAGGGCATCTCGCCATCACTGCGCCCTCATTCTGGAGAGGAGTGGCCGCCAGCGACGCTCGGCGCGAACCGTGGGCAGTGTTTCCAGGGCCCGATTCCGGTGGGTGCGGGATTTGTGATCTCGGATGACGTTGCGAGTTCTCTGCTCGGTGATGGAACGCGCGCCTACCGTGAAGTCGTTCGTCCCTACCTCACCAGTGACGACATCGCGGAATCCCCGCGCCAAAGTCCGAGTCGCTGGATCATCGATTTCGGATCAATGCCTCTCGAGGACGCAACGAGGTATCCCCGTGCATTGGATATCGTGCGCCGCGATGTGAAGCCCGAGCGTGACACGAATCGGGACCCGGGGTTCAAGACGAAGTGGTGGCAGTTCGGGCGGCCCCGGGGAGAGATGCGGCTTGCTCTCGCCGGACGCGAACGCTACGCCGCGGTCGGTCGACATGGGAAGCGGATGTTCATCGCGTGGGTCGAGGCGTGGGCGCTCGCCAGCGACGCAACGAATGTGTTCGCCTTTGATGACGACTACAGCATGGGCATCCTGCTTTCTCACGCGCACGACGCGTGGGCTTGGGTGCAGTCGTCGACGCTTGAGACGCGACTTCGCTATACGCCCACCACGGTCTTCGACACCTTCCCGTGGCCCGACCCCGTCACGCCGGAGCAGCGGGAGACGATTGCTGCCGCATCCCGCGCGCTCTACGACCGTCGAAGCGAACTCTGTATCGAGCACAGCATGGGCCTCACGAAGCTGTATAACCTCATGGATGAGGGCGGCTTCGCCGATCTCGCCGCGCTGCACCGCCGCCTCGACGAAGCTGTGGCAGCCGCCTACGGCTGGCCGAAGTCGGTCGCCCAGGATCCCGAGCAGATCGTGAGCCGACTCACCGCGCTCAACCGCGAGATCGTCGAGGGAGGCCGGACATACGATCCGTTCGCGGACTCCGCGTCCCCCGAGGACGAGGGCTGAGTGCGGAGACGTCGAGAATCGGCACCAGCATCCGGTCAGTTCGTCACGATCGATGGTGTCAAAATCTGGGCACAGGTCGCAGGGGCCAGCCGTGCGAGTGTCGTCTTCCTGCCGGGCGCGGGCTCGGTCGGACTTGAGTTTTCGGGGCTGAGTGCAGCACTCAGCCGTAACCTGACGACGGTGATGTACGACCGCGCCGGCACGGGGTGGAGCCACCCTGTCCCGCTGCCGCGAGCCGTCGAGCAGGTCACGGCAGAGCTTGCCCGGTTGCTGGAGGCCCTGCGGGTCCCTGCGCCATTCATCCTCGTGGGCCACTCGCTCGGCGGCGCCTACGCGCAGCGAGCCGCGCTGGAACTCGGCAGCGAGGTCGCTGGCGTGGTGCTGCTCGACCCCGTACATCGCGACTGGAACCGTGCGATGCCGCCGGAGCTGCGGATCGAGTCCGGCGCGTCGACGAGGTACACCGTCGATGACATCGACGTGCTGGCAGCGCGAGCAGCGCTGTCCGCGATGCTCGAAGACCTGGACCCAGAGGTGCGAGACGCCGTCATCGACGTGCGTATGCGCGAAGATCGACTCCTTACCGGGATGCAGGAGGTCGCGAACTTCGCCGAGATGCTCGAGGATCTTCCGTCGGTGCTGCCGGGCACCGCGGTCCGCGTCATCCACGCCACCGCCGTCGACCCCCTCCAGGCTCGGTATCGCAGCGACGAGCTGCTTCGGGCACAGATCGATGCGATGCGCGACATGTACCTCGCAGCCTTCGGTGCGGATGCCTATTGCCCCGTGCCAGAGGCGAACCACTCGACTCTGCCGTTCGCCGCCGAACCGCGGATCGTCGACGCTGTCCGGGGCATGCTCCGCTCGCCGGACTCCTGGCTCAGCGACGCGTCGAGGCCGTGACGGTGAACTTCGGAGTGCGGGCGATCTGACGGGTTGAGCCGACGAGTTTCTCGAGTGACGGGCGGTAGCGCAGGGCCGAGTTCCAGACGGTCCAGAGTTCCCCGCCCGGGCGCAGCACGCGAGCAGCATCCGCGAAAAGGTGTCGTGCGATCGTTTCGTCGATCGCGGCGCCCCGGTGAAACGGCGGATTCAGAGCGATGAACGACGCGCTCGCGTCGGGCAGGGTCGATAGCGCGTCATCGCGAACCACTGTCATCCGGTCGGCGATTCCGTTTGCAGTGGCGGTCGCCCGAGCCGATGCCACGGCGGCGGCCGACTCGTCGGACGCGTACACACGCAGTTCCGGATGCCGCAGCGCGAGGGTCGCCCCGACGATGCCGTTCCCGCACGCCAGGTCGATTGCCGGATCGTCCGTGTGCCCGGGAATCGCGTCGGGCAGGTTATCCAGCAGCAGGCGCGTGCCGATGTCGAGCGTCGCGCCGGCGAACACCCCGCCGAAGGCGCGGACCTCGACATCCGTGTCACCGATGCGCAGTCGCCCTGCGGACGGCTCGGCATCCCGACCGTCGTGAGGACCGCGCGCGATAAGCACGCGGGACTTCTGCCGGGCGTGCGAGACATCCACCGTGTCGAAGTGCTCGCGCAGCACGTCGTTCATGCCGAGGCTCATGTGTTTGATCCGCCCGCCCGCGAACACGACGACATCGGGCGCGGCGTGCGCGGCGATCAGCCCCGCGATGTCGCGGAGCGCCTCGAGCGACCGCGGGAGCCGCAGGAGAACGACCCGCGCGTCGCGCACCACCTCCGCATCGAGAGGGAGCGATTCGACGGATGCTTCGATGCCGGTCGACCGCGCGTTGGCAGCGAGGGCGCGCTCGCCGCCGAGGGAGTCCTGGTGCACGCGGACGACACCATCGGTGGCATCGCTCACGCACGCAAGGGCCAGGGCGCCGAACGTGTCGCCGATGACGGTGATCTCGCGCCGCGCAACTCCTTGTCGCGCCTCCGCTGATTCGTCGAGCAGCAGCCGATCCGCCGCATCGTGTGCCTGGTTTTCCGGGTCGCCAGCATCGGGGTATGGGCGAAGCGCGTCGAGGTCGAGGGTCACTGGATCCACGCTATCCCGCGCCGAGAGAGCTCTCAGCCCTGCGCGAGCGCCGACTTCGTGTAAGCCACCACAGCGTTCGCGTGGCCGTGGCCCAGTCCGTGTTCTGTCTTGAGGACCTCGACAACTGCCATGTGAGCGTCGCCGGCGTCGAGCCGCTCGACGGCGATGTCGATCCAGTCCTGCACCGGACGACCGTAGGTCTTCTCGATACTGGGGAAGTACGCCGGGGGTCCTTTCGGCTTGTCGATGCCGGAGAGGTCGGGTGCCAGGACGCGGGAGGCCATGGCACGACAGTAGCGCCCGCGCTCGACATCCCGGCAGCCCGTCATGCCAGAGTGGATCCGTCGGCGACAGCGCTGGAGGATCACGGATGCCGGTTCAGGATGACTACCGTCGCAAGCTCATGTCGGCAGCGGATGCCGCGGCATCCGTCCCTTCGGGCGCGCAGGTGCTGGTGGCGATGGGCCTCGGGGCGCCGCCGGCGATTCTGGCAGCTCTTGCCGATCGCGTGCGCGCCGACGACCTGCTCGACCTCGACCTCTACTACGGCATGGGCGGTGATGCGATCGGTGACACGATCCTGCAGCCGGGCGTCATCGAGAAGGTGCATGCTCACACCTTCTTCGTCGCGGGGCGCGATCACCACATCATCGCCGACCCCGCCCGGGCCGACCGCGAAACCCTCGATTTCATTCCGGTCAACTTCTCGAACCTGCCTCGGGTGATCCGCGAACACCTCGACATCGACACATTCCTCGTGCAGGTCAGCCCGATGGACGCGAGCGGTCACTTCTCGTTCGGTGTCGTCAACGATTACGCGAGCGTCGCGGCGCGCGCCTGCCGCCGCCTGGTCGTCGAGGTGAACCCGAACATGCCCCGGGTCTTCGGCGAGTCGCTGCTCCACATCGATGAAGTGGACGCGATCGTCGAGCACGCATCGCCCCTCCCCGAAGTCTCGGAGGCGCCTCCGACGGATGCCGACCTCGCTATCGCGGCGTATGTCGCGGCGCACATTCCCGACGGTGCGACGCTGCAGATCGGTGCTGGCCGGGTTCCCGCCGCGGTCGCTGCGGCCCTGGGCGATCACCGGGATCTCGGCATCCATTCGGCGCTCTTCTCTTCCGTGTTCGTTCCGCTCATCGAGGCAGGCGTGATCACAGGGCGACGCAAGACCCTGCATCCGAGGCGGCACGTTTGGACCTCGGCGGTCGGGGATGCCCACACTTACGCCTTCATGAACGACAACCCGTCGATGGTGAGCTTCCCCGCCGACTACGTCAACGATCCGCAGATCATCGCCCGTAACGACAATCTCATCTCGGTGAACGCCGCGATCCAGGTCGATCTCTACGGGCAGGTCAATGCCGAGATGATCGGGGGTGTGCAGTATTCGGGGTCGGGCGGTCAGTTCGATTTCGTGACCGGAGCAGCCAAGTCACGAGGCGGCAAGTCGTTCGTGGTCCTCCCGGCAACCGCCAAGGGCGGGGCGGTCTCGACGATCGTGCCGCGGGTCGACATCGTCACCGACGAGCGCATGGATGTCGAGCACGTCGTGACCGAGCACGGTGTCGTGAACCTGCGAGGCCTCTCGACGCAGGAGCGGGCGCTTGCCCTGATCTCGCTTGCGGATGACGCTCACAAAGACGCCTTAGTCGAGGCGGCACGGGCGCAGCGGCTCATCGCCTGAGGAGTTGTGCGGCTCCTGAGCTCTACCGGTGATGCCGATGCCCCGAACCCGAGGCGACGGGCTGGGGTCCCGTCGTCGTCGGAACGGGGAGCGCGAAGAACGACTGAATCTCCTCCAGCACGTCTGCGATGCGTTCGACAGCTGACTGCAGACTGTCGATGGCGCGGAGGGTGGGGTCGTCGGGGTAGCTCTGCTGGGCCTCGTGGAGTTCCGCGAGGGCCCTGCTGAGGTCCTTCCGGATCTCGTATAGCGAGGTGTCCATTTTCTGATGATGGCACGAGCGACGCCGGATGGCGTAGGGACCTTTTTCCCGGTCATCGCCGCGTGACGTCTTTATCCACGACGGTCTGTCCGGTGAGTTCGGGAGGGCGCGGGCTACGATGAAGGATCTGGCGTCCCGCAAAAGGAGATCCCGTGGCAGCTCAGCAACGACGGTTCAGCCCGGTCATCGCGCTGCTGACGATGTCGAGCATCTGGGAGGCGCAGCTCGGGGCGGTTCTCAAGGATCTGGGACTGACCACGCGCAAGTATGCCCTGCTCGGCCACATCTACGGGATGCCGGGCATCTCGTTCAGTGAACTCGCACGCCGCTCCCAGATCACCGTCCAGACCGCGCACACCGCTGTGCGCACTCTCGTCGACGAAGGGTTCGTGCACGATTCGACAGCTCACGCCGGCTCGGCATCCGAACTGCGGGTCACCGAGAAGGGTGACTGGGCGCTCATGGAGGCCGAGAAGCGTCTCCGCGCTCTCGACCGGGACCTGTCGAAGGGTGCGCCAGAACTCTCCCAGGCGCTGCGTGGCCTGCACGAGGAACCCGTCGAAGTTCACCCGGCCGCGGGCCGCCGCACCGCATGACGCTGCTTCGCTGGCTCCTCGCGGCTCTCCTCGTGGCAGCGGGAGTGTCGCACCTCACGTGGGGGCGGCGGGGCTATCGCATCGTCGTGCCTGACTGGGCGACAAGGATCCTGCACACCGACAAGGACGCGATCGTCGTCGGCTCCGGCGCTGTAGAGATCATGCTCGGCGCCGGGCTCGTAGCGCTGCCCCGCGAACGGGCGCGTCTCGGCGCCGCTGTCGCGGCATTCTTCGTCGCCGTATTCCCCGGCAACATCCACCAGTGGCAGACGGGTCGGTCTGCGCCTCTGCTCGACACCGAGACACGCCGCTTCGTGCGACTCCTCCTCCAGCCGATCCTGGTGGTTTGGGCGCTCGCGGTCGCGATCTCTCCCGAACGGTAGCGACCCTCGCCGGCTTTGGCGGGGCATCCGTCTACGACGTTGACTTTCCTGGTCCGGGAAGTTTGGCTGGGCGCATGCGAACAGTACTGAGGTGGATGCTGGCGGGCGCGATGGTGTTCGCGGGGGTGACGCACCTCACGGTGGCCCGCAAGGAGTTCCAGGCGCAAGTGCCGCCGTGGGCTGCGGAGCTCACGCCGCTCGATGAGGATGCGATAGTGGTGGCATCCGGTGTCGTCGAGATCATGCTCGGCACGGCGCTTGTCGCGCTGCCCAAGGAACGTCGCCGCGTCGGCGCGATCCTCGCGGCGTTCTTCATCGCGATCTTCCCGGGCAACATCTCGCAGTACGTCGAAAAGCGCGACGGCTTCGGCCTCGATACCGATACGAAGCGCCTCGTTCGACTGTTCTTCCAGCCGGTGCTCGTTGCCTGGGCGTGGTGGTCGACGCGCCGCTGACGGCATCCGCTCTTCACCCCTTCGTGCCGAGGAGCAATGTCGGAACCCCCTCGTAGTGTCGGGATATGGACGATTTCGGCACCACCGACCCGGGCGAGAAAGCCCTGGGCATGGATGCCGCGTCCTGGGCTGACTCGCACACCGTCGACCCCGATGGCTGCTTCGTTCGCGAAGGTGACTTCTGCGACTCCGACGAGGAGGTGGGCTGGGTGCCGGCGCAGCCCGACGCCGTGGCGCTTGTGCTTGAGGTCGCGACGATGGAGGCGGTGTTCGCCGCGCAGCGGCTTGCCCGCATCGACCAGCTGCGTCTCGAAGCGCTCGACGACGTCACGCGCTACGGCGGAGGATCGCGGGAGTTGATCGAGCGCTCGGTGCGGCTTGAGCTCGCCGCAGCCCTCCGGATCACCGAGAACCAGGCCGCGATGCTGATGTACCGTGCTGAGGCGCTCGTGCACCGGTATCCGACGATCTGGAACTCGCTCGCACACGCGGGCATGACCGAGCGGCACGCGACGATCATCGTGGATGAACTAGCGCCCCTCGAACCTCAGGTTGCGGCGCGGCTTGTCGAGAAGGTGCGAGAGCTCGCAGAAACCCTCGCGATCGGGCCGTTCCGGCGGGCGCTGCGGCGGCTCATCGATCGGGAACTCGCGCCCACCCTGTCGGTGCAGCACGAGCACGCCGTGCGCCGCCGCCGAATCTTCGTCGAACCGGAAGCCGACGGAATGTCGTGGCTGCACGCGCTGCTGCCCTCGGTCGAAGCTCACGCGATCCATGGACGGATCACAGCAAAGGGCAAGGCATTGCTCGCCGCGCAGGTCGGGGGCGAAGGCGGCGGCTCTCAGCCCGATGACCGCACGCTGGACGAGATCCGTACCGACATCCTGTGCGATCTTCTGATCGACGGAATTGTTCCTGCCCACCCGAAGGACGTGCAGGGCATCCGTCCGACGGTTGTCGTGACGGTACCCGCGCTCGCCCTGCTCGGTGCGGAAGGCGACGGCGCTCATGAGCCCGCCGTGGTGGAAGGCGTCGGTCCTATCCCGATCGAGAAGGCGCGGGAACTTGCCGGGGCCGCGACGGGGTGGATCCGGGTGCTGACCCACCCCGAGACCGGTGTTGTCCTTTCCGTCGGCAGAACCCGATACCGACCCCCGCCCGACATGGTGGCGCTGACGAAGTGGCGCGCCGACAGATGCATGGCGCCAGGGTGTGGGGTCCCCGCCTCGCGATGTCAGATCGATCACTCGCTCGCGTGGGAACGCGGCGGCGAGACCTCGGTCGTGAATACCGCCCCGCTCTGTCAGGGGCACCATACGATCAAGCACCATGGTGGGTGGCGCGTCATCCAGACCGGAGACGGGTCCCTGCTGTGGATCTCACCGAGCGGTCGTCAGTACGTCGTTGCTCCGGAGCGCCGGCTTCCCGTCTTCCGGGAGGACTCGGTCGCCGCGTGAGCGGGCTTACTCGCCGGGGTAACGCACGCCGAGCTGAGCGCGCAGTTCGTCGAGCACGTGCATGATGGCTACCGACTCGTCCAGCGGAAGCAGGTCGCTGTCGGTCTTGCCGTCCGCAATCAGTCGTTCGGCGGCCAGCGCCTGATACTGCATGCCCCGGCCTTCCACCTCGCTCCGGTACTCCTCGAGAACCTCTCCGTCGGGTGCGACGACGCGGAACGAGGTGGGCGTGTACCAGATGCGATCGATGTCGATCCGCGCGTCAGTGCCCAGAACGTGAGCGGTGTTGGGTCCGATAGCGCGCGAGGTCGAGATCGAGGTCGAGACCGCGCCGCCGGCGTGAGTGAAGATCGTCGCGACCTCGGCATCCGCACCGGTGTCACCGAGACGGCCGCGAGCGGTCACCGTCTCGGGCTTGCCGAGCACATCCCACGCGAACGAGACCGGATAGATCCCGAGGTCCAGGAGCGATCCGCCGCCGAGTTCGAGAGCGTTCAGACGGTGATTTGGGTCGGACGAGATCCGCTGAGTGTGATCGGCGAAAACGGTGCGGATCTCACCCAGCGTCCCTGCGGCGATGACCTCGCGGATCCGCACCATGTGCGGCAGATACCGGGTCCACATCGCTTCCATCGCGAGCAGCCCCTGAGCGCGTGCGACATCCCGCACGCGCTCGGCCTCGGGGCCGGTGAGCGTGAACGGCTTTTCGATCAGCACGTGCTTACCCGCCTCGAGCGCGAGCACAGCGTTGTCGGCGTGCATCGGATGCGGCGTCGCGATGTACACGATGTCGACATCGGGATCCGCGACCAGGTCCTCGTAGGAACCGTGCGCGTGCGTTATATCGAACTGATCGGCAAAGGCCCGCGAGGCATCCGCGCGACGAGAGCCCACCGCCGAGACGGTAAGTCCGGCCGTTCGCAGGTCGCTCGTGAAGGCGTGCGCGATACCGCCGGTGGCCAGGATTCCCCATCGCAGTGCAGTCATGCTTCGAGCGTAGCCCGCCCGTGCAGTGCCGCGAGTAGCCTCGAAGCATGAGCACTCCGCTGGATCGCTTCCGAGAACTCCTCTCTATCCCGACCGTGTCGTACGCCGACGAGTCGCGGATGGATGCTGCGGTGTTCGACGAGTTCCACCGCGCCCTGGAGCGCCTCTACCCGCAGACGCACGCGCGTCTCGAGCGCGACGTGATCGCCCGCCACTCGCTGCTCTACCGGTGGCCGGGCGCCTCGTCCGAGGATCCGCTCGTGTTGATGGCCCACATGGATGTCGTGCCCGTCGTTGAGGCGGAGTGGCAGCATCCGCCGTTCGGCGCCGAGATCGTGGGCGAGGGTGAGGATGCCGAACTCCACGCCCGCGGCGCCATAGACGACAAAGGATCGCTTGTCGCGATCTTCGAAGCTGTCGAGACTCTCGTCGCCGAAGGTTTCACCCCGACACGCGACATCTACCTGTCGTTCGGGCACAACGAAGAGACGGCTGGAGATGGCGCCCGGGGGATCGTCGCGCACCTGGAGGAGCGCGGCATCCATCCGGGGCTCGTGCTCGATGAGGGCGGCGCCGTCGTCGAAGGCATCATGCCCGGCGTTGACGTGCCCACGGCGATGATCGGTGTCGCCGAGCGCGGTGTGATGACCCTGGTCATGACCGTCCGTGAGCAGGGAGGTCACGCGTCCACGCCGCCGGCGATGCCCGCCACGGCGCGGTTGGCGCGGGCTATCGACCGACTGCGGCGCAAGCCGTTCCCGACGCGGCTCGCGCCTCCCGTGCGCGCCATGCTCGCAACGCTTTCGCCCCACACCCCCGAGCCGCTACGTACCCTGTTCCGGCGCGGTGAGATCACCGGTCCGCTGCTTGCCGGCGCTTTCACGCTCGGCGGGCCGGAGACCAACGCGATGGTGCGTACCACCGCGGTCGTCACCGAACTCAGCGGCGCACCCGGCGAGAACGTCCTGGCAACGACCGCGAAGGCATCGGTCAACATTCGCCTCCTCACCGGCGACACCATCGAAAGCGCGACGGCACACGTTCGTCGGGCGGTGTCCGACGAGAAGGTCGAGCTCGAGATCCGGCACGCCTCCAACCCGTCACCGGTCTCGCCGTGGCGAGGAGAGCCGTGGCGGCGGATCGCAAGCGCCGTCGTCTCGACTCTCGGCGGCGACATCGTGCCGACGCCCTACGTGCAGCTCGGCGCGAGCGACAGCCGCTGGTTCACGGCGATCAGCGACCACGTCTATCGGTTCACGCCGTTCCACCTGACCCGCTCCGAGCGTGATGCGTTGCACTCGCACAACGAGCGGATCCGCGTCGAGGTCTGGTTACGCGGAATCGGCTTCTACCGCGCTCTCATCCAGGCGTCGTAGCCCAGCTCGCTCAGGCCAGCGCCTGCGCGAGATCCGCGATGAGATCGGCTTCGTCTTCGAGCCCGATCGAGAGGCGGATCGTCCGCGGTGAGATACCGGCCTCGCGCAGTTGCTCCGCGGTCAGGTGCAGGTGGGTCATGGACGCCGGGTGGTTGACCATGCTGCGGGCATCGCCGATGTTGGCGACCAGGCGGATGACACGGAGGGCGTCGATGACTTGCTCGACACGTCGGTCGTCGGCATCCGCATCCCCGGTGCCGGCCAGATCGAACGAGAACACCGACGAGGCCCCACGCGGCAGGTAGCGCTGGGCAGTCGCGTGCCACGGGCTCGACGCGAGTCCCGGGTACCACACCTTCTCGACGGCAGGATGCTGCTCGAGGAACCGCGCGACAGCGAGCGCGCTCGCGGAGTGGCGCTGCATCCGCAGGTCGAGAGTCTCGAGCCCCTGGAGGAGTTGGAACGACGACCAGGCAGGCAGGGTTGTTCCGAAATCGTGCACGAACCGGGTCTTGATGTAGATGATCAGGGCAAGTCCCTGCTCGCCGAACCGATCCCACAGCACGAGGTCGCCGAACCGGGGGTAGGGCGTCGTGAACTGCGGCCAGCGTTCGGGATCGGCGCCGAAGTCGAACGAGCCGATATCGACCACGACCCCGCCGAGCGCCACTCCGTGCCCGCCGATGTACTTCGTCGCGGAATGGATGACGATGTCTGCGCCGTGCTCGCCGGGACGCACGAGGTAGGGTGAGGCGACCGTGTTGTCGACGACGAGCGGCACGCCCGCGGCGTGGGCGACACCGGCGACGGCACGGATGTCGAGCACGGTGGCCAGCGGATTGGTGATCGTCTCGGCGAAGAAGGCTCGCGTGCTTGGGCGAACCGCATCGCGCCAGGCATCCGTGTCGTCCTGATCGACGTAGGTGACCTCGATTCCGAGGCTCCCGAGCGAGTCGGAGAGCAGATCGACGGTGCCGCCGTAGAGCTGGCGGGCAGCTACCACGTGGTCGCCGGCCGAGGCCAGCGCGAGAATCGCCGCCGCCGCTGCTGCTTGCCCGGAGGCCACCGCGACAGCTGCGCGCCCGCCTTCCAGGGCAGCGATGCGCTGCTCGAACACCGCCTGCGTGGGGTTCGCGTTGCGGCTGTAGACATTCCCCAGGCTCCGCAGCGCGAAGACGTCGCGCGCGTGGGCGAGGGAGGGGAACTCGTATCCGTTGGACTGGTAAATCGGCACGACGGCGGTGTTCTGCGCGACACCCGGCACGTACCCTGCCTGAACCTGGGCGGTCGCGAACGACGCGGTGGGATCGGGCACAGCGGTGGTCACATTTCCATGGTGGCATGCGGCGTCGCCACTGCCCCCGTTGTGTGTCGCTCTGTGACGCCGGCGGATGCGGCGCAGGATCAGGCTCCGGCCAAGGCTTTCGTCAACCGCTGCAGCGAAACCGGCTCGGCAGTCCCGAGCCCCTGAGCGAACAGGCTTACGCGGTACTCCTCGAGCAGCCAGCGACCGTGCACGAGCGTCGCGGGAGCGTCAGCGGCGAGCGGGATCGTGCCGCCGGCATCCCGATAGATCGCCGCGGCGCGCTCGTACTCCGTCAGGCGCTGTCGATCCCGACCGGGGTTGTCGGCGAGGCCGCCGGTGCGTGTGACCAGGGCCGCGAGATATCGCGGATAGTGCGCGAGACGCTCCAGCCCGACCGCCGACACGAAGCCGGGATAGATCAATCCCGACAGCTGTCCCCGAACATCCGTGAGCGCGGCAAGCAGCGTCATGGCGTTGAGGTTTCGAAGGCCCCGTTCGACGTCGCGCGCCGCGGTGAGGATGCGGGCGGCCAGCGAAACCGCCGAGAACAGCGCGTCAGTCACCTCGGCCGAGAACGCATCCCGCGCTGCCTCGAACTGGGCGCGGGTGCGGATCGGGTCGGGAAAGCGCGCGAGGACGGCGTCTGCCACGGCGACCCGGCAGTCCTCGGCGAGGGCGCGCGCCGACGGGTACGGGGATGCCGCGAGCGCGAGCTTCTCGGCGGCGGTGAGGTGGTCGAGCACGTACGCGGCGGGGGAGGGCACCGCCAGCAGCAGGAGGCGACGAAGGCCGGCCCGAGTGGCTCGCGCGGCAGCCTCCGGAGTGGCGTCTATACGTAGTGCAACGCTGTCTCCCTCGTCGACGAGGGCGGGGTATCCGCGCACCACGCCGCCGGCAACGCGCGTGTCGACGACGGCGGGGAGTTCGGAGATCGTCCAGTCGGTGAGCCCCGAGACTTCCGTGAACGCGGGGGTGTCGGCATCCGGCTTCGCTCCTGAGAGCCGCGGCGCGCGCTGGGCGGGCCCCGGGGGTCGTTTCGGGGCGGAGAGGGAGGATGCGACAGCACCCCGGGCAGCCCCGGCCAACTCCTGCTGCAACCGCGTGAGGTCGCGTCCGGAGCCCAGCGTGCGTCCTCGGTGGTCGACCACACGGAACGAAATCCCGAGGTGGGTGGGCACGCGCTCGAGGTCGAAATCGTCTGTCGTGACGGGTTGGCGGGCCACGCGTTGGATCCGCGCCGCGAGCGCTGCCCGCAGGGTCGTCGGCGGGAGTCCGCCGTGGTCCTCCGGGCCTTCGCCGGCGAGATCTGCCGAGAACCGCGCAGCCCAGTCGGCAGCTGGCACGACGTGACGCCGGATGGCCTTGGGTAGTGCTCGGATGAGCGCGGCGATCAGGTCATCGCGCAGGCCCGGAACCTGCCAGTCGAACCCGGTGTCCCGCAGCCCCGCGAGCAGGGCCACCGGCACCACGGCATTGACTCCATCGTCGGGTGCGCCCGGCTCGAAGCGGTAGCTGAGCGAGAGCACCTGATCGCCCTGCGTCCACCGGGAGGGGTACTCGTCGCTGCGCGTCGCCGCTGCGCCCTCGGCGAGGTCGGATTCGCCCATATCGAGCAGGCGCGGTGTGCGGTTCGAGGTATCTCGCCACCAGGTCTCGAACGAGCGGACGTCGAAGACGTCGCGGGGGATCCGTGCATCGTAGAACGCGAACACGGCCTCATCTCCGGCCAGGATGTCGCGGCGACGCTCGCGCTCCTCGAGCTTTTCCAGGCGTCGGCGCAGATCCGCGTTGCGCCGGTCGAAGGCCGTGAGGCGCTTGTCGAGGTTCGCGGCATCCCATTCGCCCTGCACGAGCGCGTGGCGGATGAAGAGTTCGCGGGCGAGCGGCCGGTCGAACCGGGCAAGTTGCACGCGCCGCTTCGGGATGATCTCCACCCCGAACAGCGTCACCTTCTCGTACGCGGACGCCGCGCCCGCCGGGCGTGACCAGTGCGGCTCGCCCAGCTGGCGGTGCGCGAGGTCGCCGGCGAGCTCCTCGGCCCACGCTGGGTCGATGGCCGCGACGGTTCGAGCGAACAGGCGCGAGGTCTCCACGAGCTCGGCTGCCATGACGGCATCTGGGCTCTTCTTGCGAAGCCCCGAGCCCGGGAAGATTGCGAATCGTGCGCCGCGGGCTCCGCGATATTCGGCGCTCGGGCGGCGAGGCTTGGCGGGAGCTGCGCCCTTGGTTGCGGCCGTCGTCGTGCGGTCAGCGCGGATCCCGATCTGTGAGAGCAGCCCTGACAGGATCGCGCGGTGGACGGCATCCGGGTCGGCGTCGACCCTCGTCTTTGCGCGCCGCGCGCCCAGGAGATCCGCGAGTTGTCGGTGCACATCGACCCACTCGCGCACGCGCACGTAGTTCAGGAACTCGGCCCGGCACATCCGTCGAAACGCACTCGAGCCGAGCTCTGCCTGCTTCTCGTGCAGGTAGTTCCACAGACCCAGGAGCGAGAGGAAGTCGCTCGTCGGGTCGGTGAACCGCGCATGCAGGCGATCGGCCTGCTCGCGCTGCTCTTCGGGACGCTCGCGGACGTCCTGAATAGACAGGCCAGCCACGATCGCCAGGACGCTCGGCAGCACATCCCGCTCGCGCGCCTCGATGAGCATCCGTGCCAACCGCGGATCGATGGGGAGCCGGGCAAGCTCTCGGCCGATCTTCGTGAGCCTGCCACCCGAGACTGCGCGGAGTTCGAGCAGCAGGTCCATCGCCGCCTTCACCCCGCGCGAGTCCGGGGGAGTGAGGAACGGGAAGGCCGCGACATCCCCCATCCCGAGCGCCATCATCTGCAGCACGACGGCGGCGAGATTGGTTCGAAGCACCTCGGGTTCGGTGAACTCGGGGCGAGCGGCGAAATCGTCCTCGGCGTAGAGCCGGATCGCGATACCCGGCGCCGTGCGCCCCGCGCGGCCGGAGCGCTGCTGGGCCGAGGCCTGCGAGATCGCCTCGATCGGCAGGCGCTGGATCTTGGATCGCACCGAATACCGTGAGATACGCACCGTGCCGGTATCGATGACGTACCGGATGCCGGGAACGGTCAGGCTCGTCTCGGCGACGTTCGTGGCGAGGATGACGCGACGGCGCACTCCGGCGCGCGTCGAGGGCTCGAACACCCGGTGCTGTTCGGCAGCGCTCAAGCGTCCGTAGAGGGGAAGGACCTCGGTGGGCGCGGCATCCTGCGCATACATGCCGCGAACGGCATCCATCGCGTCGCGGATCTCGGACTCGCCGGGGAGGAACACCAACACATCGCCGCGCTCCTCGCGGTCGAGTTCTCGCAGCGCCGCCACCAGACCGTCGATGTCGTCGTCGGCGTTCTCGTCGTGGGGGCGATAACGGATCTCGACCGGATAGGTGCGACCCGAAACCTCCACGATCGGGGCAGCCGCCTCGGGATCCTCCGGCTTCGGTGAGAAGTGGCGCGCGAAACTCTCGGGATCGATCGTCGCCGAGGTCACGATGACCTTCAGGTCGGGGCGTTTCGGCAGAATGCGGCGGAGGTACCCGAGCAGGAAGTCGATGTTCAGCGACCGCTCGTGAGCCTCGTCGATGATGATCGTGTCGTAGCGGCGCAGCAGTCGGTCACGGTGGATCTCGTTGAGCAGGATGCCGTCGGTCATCAGCGTGATGCGCGTGTCTTCGCTCACGGCGTCCGTGAACCGCACCCTGTAGCCGACCGCGCCCCCGAGGGGCACCTGCAGCTCGCTCGCGATCCGCTCGGCGATCGAGCGTGCGGCGATCCGCCGAGGCTGCGTGTGGGCGATGCGACCCCGACCGAGCTCCAGGCAGATCTTCGGAAGCTGGGTCGTCTTGCCGGATCCTGTCGCCCCCGCAACGATCACGACCTGGTGGTCTTCGAGGGCGCGCGCGATCTCATCCCGGGCGGCGCTGACGGGCAGCTCCGGCGGGTAGAGGATGACGGGTTCTGGCGCGGGCATAGCCTTCGATCGTAACCGCTACGGTCGGCGGTTACGCCGGCCGCGGCAGCGGCGCGAGAAGCCTAGATCGCGCCGCGGGACCGCAACACGGCAAGGACGTGGGGATCGCCGGTGCTGGCAAGCCATGTCACCAGCTCTGGGTAGAGCGCGGGGTTGGCGGCCAGCGACGGCCAGAGTGACGGGTCCGACGTGTACTGGTAGAGCTCTTCTGCAGGTGTCAGCGGGTCGGCGGCGCGCGCAGCGTAGTAGTCCGCGGAACTGGCGGGAGCCGCCGCATTTGTCGCCGGCGGAGCAGGAGCAGCCGGCGCAGCGACCCGGTACTGGTCGGCGTCGTACTGGTACGCCGTCGGTGCGGCAGGCGGGGTAAAAGTACCCAAATACTGTCGAACCTCGCGCGGCGCCACCAGGGCGTATGTGACCACCGCGGGCAGTCCCAGCAGAGCGAGATAAAGCACCGGCTCGAGGGCGAGGCCACTGTAGCGGGGGGAGGTCGCGCTCAGAACGAGCGCGACGATCTCTCCAACAGCGACTGCTGCCATGAGAGACAGGACGATCGTGCGCGACGTCTGAGGCGCACCGACAAGGTGAATCCGTGCGACAAGCGCGACGCCTGCGGCAAGCACCTGAGAGAGCAGGATGCCCACGGATAAGCCGATGGCGCTCGACGGATCGGTCACGAGCGCGATCACCGCGAACACAGCCAGAATCGTCGAGACGGTTGTGAGCGTGACGAGCGCCTGTCTCGCCGTGAGGAACCAGGTGTTCAGGGGCGGAAGTGCAGTCATCGACGCGAGCAGTGCAGGGCTCGTCAGCAACGCAGCGTAGGCGCCGAACCACACGAGGATGTACCCGCCGCCGTGCAGCGAGCTGAGGGTACCGCCGAGCTCGAAGCCCGTCAGCGCCGAAATGATGATCCCGGCGACCACGGCGATTCCGACCGACCCCGCGATTCGAGGTGCCGTCGGGGAGCGTCGAAGGACGAGGACGGCGGGAAGCGCGAGCGCGGCATCCTGGAGCAGGAGGGCGACGATCGCGGCAGCGGCGTCCCAGCCCGAAATCGCCTGCCACGGCATCGCCAGCAGGAGCAGGATGAACCCGATGAGCATCGTGAGTGCCATGACAGCCAGGACGGCGAAGACGCCGACGACGCCGGCGCGCGCGAGGCGCCCTCCGCTGAGCGGATCGCGGATCTCGTGCAGCCGTGGTGTCGCAGCGAAGAGCGCCCCGGCCAAGCCCACTGTGACAGCCGCACCCAGTCCCGAACCGACGCCGAGGTATTGGGCAACCTCTCCGGCACTAACGGCGTCAAGAACCATATAGACAACCACGAGGATGGCGTACGGCGCGTTCAGTGCCGCCCGGAGGGCGGCGGTTCGGCCCGGGGTGAGCCCGGTCCCGAGTGCGCCGGCTCGCGCGAGGACGGTGACGGCGACCGACAGGACCGAGAGGATCGTGATCAGCAGTACATCAACCCTCGTCGCGGCTGTCGAGGTGAACGAGTCACCCAAGAGCCCGCCGGATGAGAACGAGAGCGACCAGGGCAACGCGAGGGAGACGAGCAAGAGGGCGACGGCTACTGCATCCCGCACCCAGTCCGAGACCGGGATCGATGAAAGAGGCGATGGTCCTCGTGTGACGGGTGCGGCGGGATAGGGGACGTACTGTCCCTGATACGCGGGCTGCTCGGGTGCGGGGTAGGTCATCTGGTGTGCGTCTTTCCAGGATGCGTCAGCGGAAGAGTTCGTCGAGCGCGCCCGACTCGTAGTACGGAATGACGTTATCGACCGCGATGGAGGCTGCGTCGGCGATCGTCGCGATGGGGCTGACGAGCCACCCACCGCCCTCGCGCACGGCGATGAGATCGACGTCGCCCGCGCCGAGTCTGTCGGTCCACGCGGGATCATCGAGGCAGGCGCTCCCCGTGCGCTGGTCGGTCCAGTAGGTGTATTCGTCCCACCAGGACGAATAGCTGGAATCGAGGTATTCATCGCTCCACTCGGCGCAGACCTCGCTGATGTCATACCGATCGTGGAGTTCGTATCCGTTGGACCACTCGGTGACGTCGACGAGGAGCTCCTCGATGCTCAATCGGGCGCGGTCACCGCTCGTCGCCGCCGAGAAATCAGCTGTCTCGATGCTCGGGGAGTATGCGTTGACGACGTACTCAAGGTTGACGACATCGCCGTACAGGGACAGAACTCGCCGCTCAGCGAGGGGCAAGGTCGCCGCGACCCGTTCGATGCGCCCGGATTCCAGCGCGGCGGCAAGTTCCTCGGCCGCAACCTCAGGAGTCTCGAACACCTCGGCCTCGATGATCGCGTCCCCCAGATCGCGGGAATCGACGTAGCCCTGCTCCTCGGACTGCCGCCACTGCAGATCGTAGAAGCTGAGCAGTGGGCTGATGTACCAGCCGTTGCCCTCATCGACGGCGACGAGTGAGATCGGCCCCGCTCCATACCAATCCGCAGCGTCGCGCGCATCCCAGCTCTGATCGAGGTCGACGTTCGATGACCAGCCATCGACCATGGCGTCGATCGCTTCGTCAATCTCGGCGTCGGAGTAGCCGTAGATCGCGGCCTGTTGCGCTCGGAGCAGAGGCTCGTAGAGGGCTGTCAACGATCGCGCGAGCTCCCTCTCATCACCGGACAGGCGCATCTCACCGTCCGTCCACGAGACGCGCACGACCCCGTCCGCGAGCTGCTCAGTCTCGTATGCCATCGCTGTGGAGCTCAGCTCCGCAGACGCACGCACATCAGCCAGCAACTGTGCCATGTCGGCTCCGCCATCCTCGCCGGGGACCGCGGAGGCCAGACGCTGGAGTGGTTCGACAAACCCGCCGAACTCGCTCGGCGCGAGGGATGTGGCGACCGTGACCGGGTCGACGTTTTCGACGCCCGAGAGCAGGCGGGCAACAGCTCCTTCAGGGCTCGACGCGCCCCGGGTCAGTCCCGAGATCGCCCACCAAGCCCCACCGATGCCGACGAGCATGATCGCAACGACCCCGATGGATCCTCCGATAAGAATGCCGCGGCGGCGGAAGAAGGGTCCGCGAGGCCGCGTCGGTTGCGTGCCGGGCGCAGGCCCGAACGGTGTTGCGGGGTGCGACGAAAGGGCAGGCTCGACGGCTCGCGCGAACGGGTCGCTGGACGCCGTCGTAGAGAAGACGTCGCCAGCTCCTGTGGCCGGGCCGGCCGGGGGTGTCGCATAGGCGGCGATCCACTCCCGCAGTGCGTCATAGCAGTTTGGGTGTTGGAGTACCCAGGGCGCCAGCTCTGGGTGAGTAGCGACGATCTCTGCAAGCCGCTCCGGCGCCGTGGCAGGGTCCTGGATCTCGCGATAAACGTCGGTCACCGGGGCTCCGATCCTCGTAGGGATGTGTCAGGGTGATCATTCCAGCCAGGTCTCGCGGTACGCGATGGGGACTTCTCCCCGTCATCCAGGGCGCACGGCTTCACGGCCTGTCGACCCGAACAGGCAGCTCCCCGAACGACACAGTCTGGCCGGACAGCACACGGCATCGCTCATGTGGCGCGATGGTGCGCGCGGTGCCGTCGCCGGAAATGATGTCGGTGCCGTTCGTGGAGTCGAGGTCGGTGACCCAGATCGCATCCGCTTCGACCTCGATGAGTGCGTGTGTCTTGGACAGCATCCTCTGCGGGTCTGGGAGCGCGAGCGTGGCCGCATCGGCGTGCAGAGCCGGGGGCGTGGGGCGTCGTCCGATGACCGTTGCGCCGGTGACGGCGAATGTCATGCCATCGGAAAGCGTCAGCGTCCAGGACGGAGCGCGAGCAGCGCGCGAGCGTGGTGTGAGCACCGTTGCTTCGGCTTCGGCTTCGGCTTCGGCTTCGATGGACTCACGAGACGTGGGAGGAGGGGCTGCGGGCGCCCACGCCTCTGGTCGCGGCGCCGGTATCGCCGCTGGCGGCGGAGCGAACGCCGGAGCTACCTGATGCTGTGGGAGTGGCGCGGCGGGCGGCGGTGGCGGCGGTGGAGGTGGCGCCGGTATCGCTGCGAAGGCCTGCGCGACATTCGGTTGGGGAGGCGGCGGTGGAGGAGGCGGCGGCGGGAACGGGGGCAGTCGCTGTGCAGACGCAGCGGTCGCAGGAGGCGCCGCCGGCGGAGGTGGGGGTAGAGGATGGCTACTGCTGGGTGTTCCGGCGATCTGACGCAGGGATGGATCGGTGGCACGCACGACGTCAGCGAATGCCGTCGCGAATGCGCCTACTCCCGAGCTGACCTCGGGGTCGGACATGTCGCCGGACACCTCCACCAGCGCCGACCACCGTGCGCCGGCAATTCGGCACCGGACGCCGAGTTCACCGATTGTGTTTCCGTTGAGCGACACGGCGAACCGGGTGTGATCTGGCGTGGACGGGCTCGGAAGGAGCGCCCAGCGCCGGCTCGTGACGCGACTGGCGCTGATGTGCGCGGCTCCCGATATTCGGTCGGGCGTACTAGCCGTGTCGAACGCGACAAGTACCGCAGGTGGAGCGCCGGTCATCTTGTCCCCCCGGGTGATGAAGAGCGGTGCAGCGGCACTCCGCTCTTAGGACAGGACACTAGCGGTCCTGCCGGTCGGCGTGCCAATCCGGCCGTTCAGTCGCAGTCCGTCAAGCAGATCCTCGATGTCGCGGGTCTCAGCCCACCCGTTGATCTCGACCTGGCCGCTGGGCAGGACGCGAACCTCGAGCAGATCCGGAGACTCGTGCCAGCGGTTCACCAGAGCGTCGTAGCGAGACGACAACGCGTGAAATCCCTGGTTGCGCGAACCCACCCACGGTCGTTCTCGGTCGATCTGGTTCCGGTCGAAGGGGCCGTCCACGAGGAGGTCTGTCGCTGCAAACAGGCGCGCCACACCCGCGTCGGTCTGGGCGCGGGACTGCAACTGGTCCACGGTATAGCCGCTGAAGGTCATGACGCTCTGGCCGCGGGCGCGAACCTGCTCGGCGAAGACGCCCAGGGCGCCTGGCTGCTCGAACGGCTCTCCACCGAGCAGCGTCACGCCCTCGACATCCACGGGTACCGCGTCCAGCAGATCGTGCACGGTCTGTTCGGTTCCCCCGCGCGCACCCCAGAACTGGGGATTGAAGCATCCTGGGCACCGGATCGAGCAACCCTGCACCCAGATCGCGAAGCGCTCGCCGGGGCCCTCCGCGATCGTGCGCGGCACGATGCGCGCCACCCGCACGACGTCAGAAGTCAACGAGTCGACCCCCACGCGCTTCTCCGGCTGCGGTGTCTGCCTCGGCATCCGAACTGGACGGTGCGTAGCCTGCCCTGTCTTCAGACGCTGTCGCGGCGACGGCGCGAACGCTCGCCCACGAACGGATGCCCGCAATCTGGGGTGCCATCGTGATGCTGAGGGGGACCATGGTCGCGACCGCACGGATCAGATCGGGCACGATGAGGGGTCGCTGCTCGCCATAGGCGTCGAAGAGCGCAGCGACGACGGCCTGCTCGATCTCGGCTCCCGAATATCCCTCACTCGCATCAGCGAGGGAAGCGAGGGTGGGCTCGTCGAGGGTGATGGCCCCCGCTACCGCGGGCCGGCTCAGGGCTTTTGCGAGGTGTACCTGCCAGATCTGGCGGCGCTCGGGGTCGGTGGGAAGATCGACGAAGAAGATCTCGTCGAAGCGACCCTTACGCAAGAACTCCGGTGGGAGTGCATCGATGTTGTTGGCTGTCGCGATGACGAAGACGGGCGCGGTTTTGTCCTGCATCCAACTGAGGAATGAGCCGAACACGCGGCTCGAGGTTCCGGAGTCGTTGCCGCCTCCCGCGCCGGAGAACCCTTTCTCGATCTCATCGATCCAGAGCACGCAAGGCGCGATCGCCTCTGCCGCGCGTAGGGCGGTGCGCATGTTCTGCTCGCTGGAGCCCACCAAACCCGAGAAGACGCGCCCCACGTCCAACCGCAGCAGGGGAAGCTGCCAGGCGGCAGCGATGGCTTTCGCGGTCAGCGACTTGCCACAGCCGGGTACACCGGTGATGAGCACCCCCCTCGGGGCCGGCAGCCCCCATGCCGACGCCTCGGCCAGCCAGGAGTTGTTCCGCTTCGTGAGCCAGCGCTTCAGGTTCTGCAGGCCGCCGACATCGTCCAGGTCGAGGTCTGCCGAAACATACTCGAGAACCCCGGACTTGCGGATGGTCTGGCGTTTCTCATCGGTGACGATCCGCACGTCGTCGGCGCTGAGGCTCCCGTCCTGCACGATGGCGCGGGCGAACGCGTTCTCGGCCTCTTGGAGCGTCAGCCCGCGGGCCGCACTCACGAGGCGCTCGCGACCCTGCTCGTCGAGGTCAACACGGATGCGGCCGCTCTGGGTGTTCGCTGCGATCATCGCCTCGAGCGTGTCGCGGATCTCCTCGGAAGTGGGCAGCGCGAAATCGACGATCGTCACGTCCTTGCTCAGGTCGGTGGGGATGCACAGCTCCGGGGCGACGATGACCAGCGTCCGGGCGAGGGAACCGGTCTGGAACAGCGCAGCAGTCTCGCGCAGGCGCCGCACCACGGCCGGGTCTGCGGGACGCTGACCGGCGCCGAGCGAGGCGTGCAGGTCGCAGAAGACGAACACTGCGGGGTCATCGTGGCCGGCCACATGATCGAGGGCGCGACCCGGATCAGTGGATGCGGCGACCGCGGAGCCGTCCGGCCCGACCAGGCCCGAGGTCGCCGACCACACCCACACCGGTCGCGGCGTGCGGATGCGTTCCGGGTCTGCGGCCACCGCGCGGATCTCCGCGAGCACCCGACCCTCTTCGAAGGACTCGATGTACAGCAGCGGGAAGCGGGCCTTCAGCAGCAGGGCGAGCTCGTCGCGGAATGCGCGGTGTTCAGACATCCAGGATCCTTCCCCCGGCAGCGGGCGGCTGTCGGGTCGCGCTGGGCTTCGACGCGAAGGTGAGCGAACCGCGCATCGCGGCCGCCTCGTGCGGCTGCAGGGCGAGGAGCGCGATCAGCTCATCGAGCGTGCGCACGGGGTGCGCGGCGCGATGCGCGACGACGTACTCCGCGCGGGGTTGCCCCATGAAGGGCAGTGCGGCGAGCTGATCGACCGTGGCGGTCTGTGGATCGAGCTGCGCGTTCACCGCGGGTGCCGGCCCCGAGTGCGGCTCCGTGGCGGCGGCTGCCGGCCCGATTGCGGGGGCGGGCGTGGGCGCCAGGTAGTCGGCGGTGCTGACGCCGAAGACGTCCGCACCGACGTCCACCGCGCGGGGACCAGGCGGTTGCGTCGACATAGGTGGCGAGGGACGAGATGTCCTCGGGGCGGGGCGGAACCAGGGGAGCCCGTTCTGCCTGCGTCTCCAGGCCTCGTTCAGCCATGAGGGGCTGACAATGAGCGCGTGGATGATGCCGACGATCCACAGGGCGGGGTAGCCCCACGTGACGGCCTCGCTCCATGGCAGGAAGGGGATCGCGGCAGCGGCCAGCGCATAGATGCCTGAGGTGATGATCCAAGACGTGCGTACGGTGAGGGCGCCGATCACGGCGAACCCGAGCCAGGTGAGCCGCCCGAATCCGGCGAGGATCGGCAGCAGCCAGAGGCTCATGAGCAGCAGCCATCCGATCGAGGGGGCGGCGCTGATGCGGGTCGCCGCGGGCCGCCAGCCGGCGCTCATGATCCCCCTACTGAGGTGGTCACCTGCAGAACGAGGCGCACGCTGGCGTCCGCCTCGACCGTGTCCGAGATCACGTGGAACCCGGCGGCATCCGCGTTCTGCCGGATGCGTTCGGCAACGGCCTGCTGCACGCGCGCGAGATAGGCGCGGTCCAGGGCGAGCATGAGGGCATTCGCTTCGTCGACATCGACCGTACGGGCCGCGTCGATGTGCGCGGCCCAGATGCCGTCCGCCCCGCGCGTCATGTCCAGTCGCAGGTCACTGACGATCGCCGACAGGTGCTCGTCGTCGGCGACGGCGACAGTGCCGTGGATGTCGACCACGGCCTGGCTCAGCAGGCCCAGATCGCGCATGCGCGTGGCGACGATCAGAGAGCGGTCGCTCTGCGCGGCAGAGCCCGAGGCGAGGGTGCCGATCGCGCCGGCAGCGCCGGCCGCGGTCGAGCCTGCGACAGCGGCGATCACCGCGGGGACGAGCAGCAGTGAGACGCTCACGCGCTCACCTCGTCGGTCGTCGCGGTGTGAACGGAGGCGCTGCTCGAGGCGGCGTGGTAATCCTCGGTGAAGCGCGACGCGACCGTGCCGGCGTCGATGAGGTCCTCGAGTCGGGCGATGTAGTCGAGGCACGCGGCGCCGGTCACCCCGTGCGTCTCGGCCTCGATCGTCCCGTCGACGCGGACGGTCACAACGATGCGTGCGGCATCCATGCTCTTCCCCCTACTCCCCGGCACCGGCGGCAGCGGAGCCGACCGCGACGGTCCAGGATGCCGTGGTGCTCTCCGATCGTATGCGCAGGACCACGCTCTCACCCGGTGACCACGCCACCGTGAGTGTGGATGTATCGACCGCGGTGAGTACCTCGGGCTCCGTGGTCGGGGTGATGACCTCGACGGCCAGTAGTCCGGTCCCGGTCTGCGTGAGCGTCGCGGTCGTCGCGGAGCCGCTGTAGCGCAGGTCAACGTTGCCGGAGCCTGCTGTTTCTCCGTCGTCGAGGTCGGTGACCGGGAGCGGGGTGAGCGTGACCGTCCAGGGACCCTCAGCGCCGGAGGAGAGCTCGGATGTCACCCACAGCCGGCTGCCAGGCGTGCTCGCCACGGGAACGCCGTCCTTGTCGATGGTCAGCACCGCGACCAGCGGCGGGTAGCCGTCGGCCGTCGTCGCCCCCGGTCCGCTGAGGCCCACCGTCGCATACGGACCGCCCGCCGTCAGCGTGATGACGAGGGGAGCGTCGCCGAGGGATGCCGGAACCTCGATATACGCGGAGTCCTCGGCGCTCCAAGTCGTTCCCCCGTCCGTCGTGGTGGCCGCAAGCGGGTTGTCCGACTCCCACGCGTAGACCGAGTCGCCGCCGGGGGCGAGCGCGACCGAGAAAGCGGTGAGGCCGATGATGGCGCCGATGGCAAGGACGCCGACCGCCCAGAGGGCCATGCTGTAGCCACGGATGCGCGCTGCCGCGGGGCCGGCAGTGGCAGCGGCAAATATGGTCATCAGGGGGTCCCCTCATCGACGGAGAGACTCCAGACGGCTCCGGGTTCGGCGATGATATGGAAGACGACCTCCGGTGACGAGGACCAGGTCAGCTGCTGGTCGATCACGCCGAGTGAGATGACTGGCGCTTCACGCTCGGCGGCGGTGAGTACTTCGACCGTGATCGTGCCATCGCCCTCGTGGCGGAACCCGGCCGTGTTCGATGGTCCGTCGTAGCGCAGGTAGCGGGTTCCCGTGCCCGAGACGGCGCTGTCGACCGTCTCGGCCTGCAGCGGCTCGATGACGAGGGTCCACGGGCCGTCGGTGCGCACCCACAGCACGGTACCGGGAGATGCGAACGTCGCGGTGTCGGCGTTCACAGCATCCAGGATGCCGAGACTCTGCGGGAGCTCGTCGCGTGCCGCCTCGGCGGAGGGGCTTTGCCCGAGAAAGAGGAGCTCACCCTGCCCGGAGGTGCGGCGCACCTCGATGGCGCTGCCGGTGGTGAGTGCGTCGGGGAGGACGATCATCGCGTTCCCCGGCGCGGACCAGGTCGACCCGTTCTGTGTGGCGATGGCCGGGGAATCCTGCTCCCAGGGGAAGTCAGTGAGCCATCGCGGCGGGCCGGAGAGCGCGGAAACGACGGTGGTCGTCGCAATGGCCCCGATGACGATCGCGCCGACGACCCAGAGGAGTGCGGAGTAGGTGCGGATACCGGGAGGGACAGCTGTCACGAGACCTACTTGGAGACCGCTGGTGTGTCGAAGTCGATCGTCCACGGAGTCGACGAGTGCTCGGTGCGTACCGACATGACGATGCGAGGGTTCGGATCCCACGAGAACCGGGTCTGCACGGAGTCGCTGTCGTTCACGACCCACTCGTAGCCCTCGTCGCTGAAGACCTCGATATTGAAGGTCCCGTCGCCGTCCGAGGTCGCCGTCGCGCTCGCGGCGGGTCCCTCATACATGAGGAACTGCGAACCGCTGCCGCTGTACGAACCGTCGACGCGTATCGGATCAAGCTGGTCGAAGGTCAATGTCCAGTTCCCCTGGCCCGCGGTCCACAGCAGCGAGTCGGGAGCCATCATCAGCACGGTGGTTCGTCGGTAGGCGTCCACAAAGCCGGTGGCATGCGCCGCCCCGGGTTCTGCCGCGGGCGATGGCCCGGTGACGTAGAAGCGCAGATAGTCGACCTCTTCGTCCGCAGTGACGACGAGGGGACTGCGGGAGACCAGACTCTCCGGCAGGGGGACGAGCATCGCGCCGCTCCCTGCGTACATTGACGCGTCGGTTTCTGCTGCCACACGCGGTTCCGTCTGCATCCATGCATAGGTGTTCACGCGCATAGCGTCGCCGAGCATGTACGTGAAGGTGGTCGATGTGACGATGGCGGTGATGGCGAGGATGCCGATCGCCCACAGCACGCGCGAGAATCGTACGATCCGCTGCTGCGTCGGGACGGAATCGGCGATTGTCATTGTGTCGTGAACCTACTGCGGGTTGTTGCCCGAGTGGACCGTCAGACGTCGTCGGGCGGTGCTGTCAGCTGTTGATCGCGTTGGCCAGTGAAGAGTCCGTCTCCTCCAGCGTCTGCGCAGCGACTTCGAGGTACTGCGCGAGTCCGTCGAGAGCGTCAACCGCCTGCTTGGTGCCGGTGGTGAAGCTGTCGTAGGTGTCGCGGAACGCCGGGCTCGACAGATCGGTCGAGTACCCGCTGCTCACGAGGTTGTCCACGAGAGCCTTCAGCTCGCCGAGGGTGTTGTGAATGTCATCCTTGCCCTGGCGCAGGCGCCCCGCGGCCTGACGCATTTCGTCATATGTGACATTGAGGTTGGCCACTGCTGTCTCCGATTCTTTCGATCACTCCGCCCCCGGAATGATGCTCACCCGTGGGTTGTGAGTCGAGAGTATCCAGAGGCTGAGGAACTTCCAATGGGGAGAACTCCCCACGGAGCTTACGCGCGGCTTGGGCTCCAGCGCGTGTACTGGGCGATGCCGGACAACGCGGCGCGAACGGCGCCGGCAGTCTCGAGGGACTCCCAGGTCGGCGCGGCAACGCGATACGCCCGTTTCCACCAGTGGGGGTCGTCGTTCGAGAGGGGATCTCTCGAAAAGACGGAGTCCGCGTTCAGTCCGTCAAGCGTCAATATCCACAGGATCAGTGCGGTCTCGCTGTCCGCCGGGATGTCATCGAGCAGAGCTGCGCGCACCGCTGCCCAGCCGGCCACGTCAGTGGCAGACGAGGGCGGAAGATAGCCACCGGCCCATGTCGTTCGCCCGATGCCCTGCGCCGCGAGACCTCGTCCCACTGATCGGGCGATGAGGGTGCAGTCCCGCATCCACCGTTCGGGCCGATCCCGGTCCGCGCGAGGTAGCGAGTCGCGCTGGATCACCTTGAGCACTTCCTGCCTGCCGTTGTGCTGCGTGGCAGATCTCGGCACGAGGCGGCCACCGCCACTGGGTGAGACAAGCCCGTGGAGGGCGAGATCGACGATAGCGCCACCCGCGATCGCAGCAGCAACGCCTGCCCATTTGAGCCGTGCTACCTTTCCGCCGTTGGGTCGGAAGCTGAACAGCAGGAGGCGTTCTCCGAGAGTGAGGGCCCTGCCCGTGTCGAAGGCGACCGTCATCCCTTGATTATCGCTCACCGTCGAGCGGGAGCGTGTCCGGCTGCGTTTCGGAGTGGGGGAAACGTACGCTCGACACGACCGCATCGAACAGCTCAAGTAGGCTTGATCGGAGCGTGGGCTGCGTTGTTCCGAAGGCGAGGGTCGCGATCCGTGACTCGTGCGGCACCGTCAACCAATACATCACCGTATAGGTCGGCGATGTCGGCAGTGTCGTGAGATCGCTGACTTCGGAGGTAGGCGCGGTGGTCTTGGCGCGACGCGCCACAACCGAGCCGCCGATTTCGTCGTGCCAGGGATCTTCAACCCATCCGGACTTCTCGAAATGGCTCATTGTCGTCTGGAGCAGCAGGAGGTTGCGCTCATTGTTTCGCGAGAGCGCGATGATCGGCTCCGAGAGTGTGACGGTGAGAGTCGCCGGCAGCGGGACGCCTTCGATGATTTGCGAGGCTATGTACCAGCCGGAGGCTCCGGCATCTGCGGAGGCCACCGCGGCTCGGGTGAGTTCTTGCCGAAACGCTTGCCGGAGGCTGGCGTGTTCATCGGAGCGCCCAAAGGCGACCAAGGCAGCGCGTGAGATTGCTTCCTTGCGCGCGTCCGGCTCCGCGAGCGGGATTCGCAGCCAAGACCCGGGAAGAATGAAGGTGAGTACGTCCTCACCGGCATGAGTGGTCGTCACGATACCCCCAGGTAGGTTTCCGCGAGCCTGGCCAGGGAAGCGAGGCCAGCTTCGGCGATCTGTTCTTCGCGGTCCAGATGGGGCGTAGACACTCGCATGTTCCAGACTTCGCCCGGCGTCGAATCATCGAAAAGCCACGCACTGAAACAGGCAACGAGCCGATGAGGCGGCGTCGGACCCGCGATGATCTCCCGACCGTAAGCGACGCTCACGCCTGGAGCCACGTTAATGCTCCGCGTCGAGACGAGCTGACGCCGATACCCGACAGGCTGGCTCAGTGCAAGGGACTCCACGAGTGCCGCAGCGGAGGGAGCCGAGGCGGGGCGAAGCGCGAGTTCGGCGATCGCGACCGCACCACCGTCGACAACCTGCAGCCAGACGCTCGCCGCGGCCGTGTCGGAAGCCCAGGCCTGCATGGCTGAGACTTCACGTTTTAGCCTGCGCTGTCTCGCGGGGGATACATGCGAGTCGCCGGTCGAGAGCAGATTTACGTCGCGGATCGACGCGAGTTGAATCCACTCTCCTGGCAGGCTGAAGACGAAAGGACGTGGCAGGTTCACAGCTCTTCCTCCGCCATCGAGGCCAGTGTGCGCCCTTCGGCCACGGAACGCGCGATGATCGGCTCGAGGACATCGACGATTCTGTCGACGTCAACAGAGCCGGCCCGATCGAGCGACTCCAAGGATTCTCTTGGTCCGCGGTACTGCGCTGAGAACTCATCCGCGATGACCGCCGTTGCCCAGGCTTCGGGTGTGTAGTGTTCGGACAGCCAGAACAGGCCGAGTACGTCATCGGCATGTTGTGATGCGGTCTCAGACATTCTCGAACACCCCCACTATCATGTCCGTCCACCCCGAACTCACGTTCTCGATCGCCTTGGTTACAACGTAGTCGTGGACGATCCCGCCAGCGGCGTCCTTGAGGCCATCGGCGAGCGCTTCGCGCCCTGCCGAATCGATGATCGCCTGCATCGTGTCGTGCGTAAGCACGTTCCGAGCCCCGCTGCTCGCGAGCTCGCTCGCAGCGTGCAGCCCCTCCAGCTGAAACACTGTGCGGAAGGCAAGCTGCGGCTGCGCGAGTGTCGACCAGCTCGCCGGGCTGGTAACGAAACGAAAGTCCGCGGTCACGTTACGCAAGCCGTTGGCGAATGCGCCCTTCCCGATGGTTCCCGTGAATGCAAGAGCGAGGCCGATGCTCGCGCCGATGAGATCACCCAGCGACTTCCGCCCGGACAAAGTGAGGGCAAGCGTCGCAACGAATGCAAGTGCGTTGACCGCGAGGGAGATGAGACGCAGAGCCGCGGCGACGACCGCGAGAGCCGGGAAGAAGACTGCGGCGATCGTAAAGATCGTTGCCAGGACGTCGAGAATCCAGCCGTACTCGTCGATGAAGGCGACGATCGCTTCGAGCGCGGGGATTACGACGGTCACCCAGAATTCGACTATTCCGTCCCAGACTGCGGCGAGATGGTCCCACAGAGTGTCGTTGAGCCCCGAGGCCTCCATGGCCGTGACGATGGAGCTCATGGCAACCAGCGCGGCGGAATCCCGTTCCTCGTAGGCGGCTGCCGCCTGCTGGTGCGCGACATCGACGTCGTGTTGAGCGTTTTCTGCCTTTTCGCGCCAGTGCCGATACTTCTCGATCATCTCGAGCTGTTCGGGACCAGGTGTCTCCGCCAGCTCGCGGTAGTAGTCGCGGTAGTACGAGGCGTTGTCAAGATCGGAACTGCCGCTTCGAGCGCTCGCCATCGCGCTTTCGTGCTTCCGCTGTGCTTCCTGTAGCGCCACCGCGTAGGTGTGCAGTGCGTCGCCTGTCCCGCGGTAGCGAGTCTCGGCGCGTTCGATCACGCCGGCCAGTTCGGCCGACTGGCTGCGTACCTGGTCGACAGCCAGGCTGATGGTTCGGATCTCGTTGGCGACACGGAGCAGTTCTCTGGCAGCCTCATCGATGCTGTCGGCCGTGCTCAGGTAACGTGCTGCCGCGTCCTTCACGCCTGCGGGATCTCCCGGGATGGGGCTCATCCACGACATGTCAGCTGCCGTCCCCGTTCAGGTTCGACGCGAGCTCGCGGTCCACAGCCGCGAATTCATCGTGAACTTTCCTCACCGTCTTGCGGACGGCCCGCACACCGGTGAGCATGTCGTCGCGGTGGAGGTCCCAGGCGTTGGAGAATTTGCTGAGCTTGCCTGCAAGCCCCGAGTGCCCGACGAGGTCGGCGACTCCGGCGGCGATCGAGTCCGAGTGCTCGAAGGCGCGCTCGACTCGCCCGAGTTGCACGTCCGCTGATTCCAGACCGTCGAGATCGATTCTCAGATCCGCCACGTCGTCTCCCTAAGCTGCTGTCCCCGGTGTCTGTCCCTCACGCTAGCGACGTCCTCCGCCTTTGGTCGATGGGGAGTCCTCCCCATCGACCAAAGGCATCTGAACCCGCGTCACTCGTCCGCCCCGGACGAGGTAGCCGCGGCCGGGCGGGAACTCCGCGCGAGAGACCTTTGGGAACGGCGTGCGCATGATCTGGTCGCCATCCATCGGGTCGGGCTGGAGGATGATGCCGCGTCGGGCGGATTTCACTTCGCCGAGAAGTGGCCAGGAGGAGCCCCAGCCCGCAGTCTCTGCCTCGGCGACGAAGAAGTGGTCGGAGCGCTTGATCAGTTTGATGAGTTCGACGAGAGCTGCGTCGGCGGGCGTCGAGAGGAAGTCTGAGAACCCCTCAACAAAGACTGCGATGTGCGGGACAGACTCGCCACCGACCCGAGCTGAGAGCTCTCTGGCAAGCGAGGTCGTTTCATCAATGTCGAGTGCTGTCTGAGTCCAGAGGGCCAGACCAGCGAGCCGAGATCTTTTACCGCCGATGAAGTACAGTTCAGACTCCGGCTGAGCTCGGCTCAGTGCCGAGGCCAGTGAAAGCAGCGCGTTCGTCCGACCGCTCGAAGGCGCCCCGGCGATGAGCATTGCGCCAGCTGGCTCGAATCCCACCGGTTCGAGCGTCTCATCCGAGATCCCGAGAACCGGCTCTCCTTCCACTGCTGTCGGGAGTTCCGAGAGCAGAACCTTTCTCGGCAGGGCGCGCACCTGCTCGGCGGGTCGTCGCCGCGCGGCGATCGTCGCGCCGAGGTCGGCGATCGCACGTACCTGATCAACCGTGCTCCGAGAGCCTCCGAGCACTGCGATCTGCGTCTCCCACCCGTCGATGATCGCTCTGCCTGACGGCGAGGTCGGAGAAAGGATGTCGTCCTCCACGTTCAGAAGGGTGTATCCAGTCTCCTCGGCCAGGCGGAGTACGACCCGACGAGAGATGGACGCCCCCACAGCTGACGGCACGCTCGCTGCACGGTCGGCAGTCAGTGCGATATGGATGCCGAAAGGCCGCCCATCCGAGAGTAACTGGAGGAAGGCGGCATACCACTCTGCGCGCCCCGCTCCCACCTCGTATTCGGCACGGAAGGCAGGGAATCCATCGACGAGGAGCAAGATTCGCGCGAGGTCTTCGCTGCCCATGGATGCGCGATAGTCGTCGATCGTCGACGCGCGTGCTTCGCCGAAGAGCGCTGCCCGCCGGGTCAGTTCCGCTTGGAGCATTCGGAACAGGCGCACAACGCGCTCGGAGTCGTCACCTGCGATCACTGCGCCGACATGGGGGAGCGGTTCCAACATGCGTAGGCCGCCAGATCCGAAGTCAAGACCGTAGACATCGACGATCCCGCCCCTTGGAGTGATGCCTGCGGAGATCGCGAGCGTGCGTAGAGCCGTGGACTTTCCTGAGCCGCCCGTGCCGTAGATCGCGAGATGGCCGTCGATGTCCGGCAGGAAAGAGACCGGCTCCTGAGCCTGGCGGTGGGGGAGGTCGGCCACTCCAATGACCAGTTTCGTGTCCGTTCGCTGGGGGAGTCGTGCCAGATCGTAGATCTGCGCCAACTCGGGCATCCACGGACGCCGGGGCGATGGTAGGCGGGCGCCGATGAACGCTTCGCCGATGCTACGTACCAGTCGCGTCTGATCAGTCGGGCCAGGGTCGGAGACGCGTGGAGCGTCTTCCGTGTCGGGCACTTCCCACAGCACGGGTGAGCCGAAGCGCAACTCGGCCACGTCTATCGACGGAGCGGGCTTCTCGCCGGTTGTCCACCCTCCCGCGTAGGCGGCCTGAAAGGGCGTGAGCCGTCCGGGGCCCGTCTTCGCGCTCGCGCGGCCGGGAATACTCGGGTCGAAGTGAGCTGCGGCTGGCGTGCCGAGCACATCGACAGAATCTGCCTCGTCGGCCATGCGCAAAGCGATGCGCAAGTTCGTGTTCGCACGCAGATTGTCTCGGATCACTCCGGCAGGGCGTTGCGTCGCGAGAATGAGATGGATGCCGAGTGAACGACCTCGCTGGGCGATGTCGACCACACCGTCCACGAACTCTGGAACGTCGCTTACGAGTGCCGCGAACTCATCGATGACGATGACGAGCGCTGGCGGGGTCTCGGAGTCACGAAGGCTCTCCATCTCGAGGATGTCCTTGACCTTCTTGCGGTTGAACAAATGCTCGCGATAGTGCAGTTCTGCGCGCAGACTTGTCAGGGCGCGTCGGACCAGATGCGGGCTGAGATCAGTAACAAGGCCGACCGAGTGCGGCAGGGACACGCAGTCGGCGAACGCTGAACCGCCCTTGTAATCGACGAAGAGGAAGGTCACGCGATCGGGGCTGTACTCGGCAGCCATGGCGAGCACCCACGTCTGCAGGAACTCGCTCTTTCCGGATCCGGTGGTCCCCCCCACGAGTGCGTGAGGGCCCTGGGCCCTGAGATCGAGGTGCATGGCATCCGTCCCGCCTTGCCCGATGATCGCGCGTAGCCTGCCAGGACGATGGCGACCGGAGGGCGCTGCCGAGCGATCGATCAGCGACTCGTTCTGAGCCCATCGGTCGATCACTGCGGCGGTGGACGTGAGTAGCTCTGAGTCCAGAAGGGTTACGAGGGACACCGACCTCGGAACGTCGGACGCCTCGGCTGAATAGGCGCCAGCATCCGTGACGGGCGCGAGCGAACGTGCGAACGCCGCGCACCGTTCATGGTCGATCCGCTCGGGTTGGACAGGGGTGAACTGCTCTCCCTGGCGCACATGGCCGATTCGCGCGTCGGGGGACCCGATGGTGGAGAACTCGAGAAACGTGCGACACACCGCTGGTAACTGAGCCGACGAGGCTTCGAGCCAGATCCCGTAGACACCCGCATCCGGCGCACGCTCCATCAACTGGACGAGACGGCCACGGTCCGCGATGCAATCGTGCGCGATCAGCACAACGATCGCAGGTAGGGGTATCGACGGTGGTAGCGCCGCCGAGTCGTCCTCGCCGATCTGTGCCGCGCGCGCAACCGCGGAGTCCGACACAGCCATGGCGCGCCTTGCGTACGCGTCCCGCTTGGATGCCGGTGCACGTGCATCGACGAGCTCTTCGAGCGCGGCGATGAGAACACGCGTACTCGATTCGCTGTCGGTCAGATGCGGGATAGCGTTGAGCGGGCTGCTAGGCGAGGATGTGTGGGGAAGCCATCGCATCCACTCGAAGGAGTTCCCCGTACTTGGGCCGACGATTGCCGAGACGACTAGCTCATCCGGGGAGTGGAGTCCGGTGAGCTGAGTGATCAGGGCGGCAGCGGCTTCCTCCGCGGCTCCGACTGGTCCCGCGACACCAATGCTGCCGGAGTCGTGCAGGTTCTCGAACACAGGAACTGCGGGTACGAGTGCGAATTCGTCGGCCAGGGAACTGAGCTCGTCCACGTACTCGGGTAGCGCGCGTTCCTGACCGGGTATGTCGGCGATGCGTGATCGGCTGGCGAGGGTCCCCGTTCCGATCCGAACGTTTAGAAACGACCAGTGCTCCGGTCGGCGTGTCCACAGCAGTTCGGTCCGGCCGAGGGCCGCGGCGACGACCTCGTCAGTCGAGGGGGCCTCTTTGAGGCGGATCTGGTGCTCGAGAGTGAGCGACGTGGCGAGTTTGGTGCGAAGAGATTCCATCTGTGCACCGAATCGGCGGATCTGGTCGCGCATGCGTCGGCGCCGTGTTCCACGAGTGGTCAACCAGTTTGCGAGCATCAGGACCGGGGAGAGCGCGACGAAAGCAATCGATAGCGGCGACTGCGTGATCGAGAACAAGACGGCACCCATGATGAGCGGCGCGATCATGATGAGCCAGGGGAACGGCTGGCGGTCCTGCTCGATGGGTGGCTCCGGGGAGGGGAACTCCGTTCCCGGAAACCGTGCCTCGACGCGTGGTGACCGGTTGAACGGAATCGACGCTGGTTCGCGCGGGGTGCGTCCGGGCACGCCGACGACGTCGATGAGTGTGAGCGTCACGTCGCCGAGCGCGACGCTCCAACCCGGCCGCAGGGTCGCGCGTGAGAGCATGCCTCCGTCGATGACAAGACCGTTTGCCGATTGCTGATCGATGATCGTGACGGCGTCATCGAGGATGTCGATGACGGCGTGGGACTTTGAGACCGATGGGTCAGTCAGAGCGATGCCGTTTGCCTCACCGCGACCGATCGAGGTCGTTCGACCGGTGACGGTGAATACTCGCGCGTCGTCTGTGCCGCCTGATGCCCGGAACCGAGCGGTCGGTTGCCCGGCCGCCATCGCAAGACGTGCGGGTTCTGAGCCGGAGTCGATCAGGCTGATGTGAGATCCCGAGACAATGCCCGCATCTTGAAAGGGCATCGTGGGATCGATGGCGTTCCACGTTCCGCTTCTGTTGACCGTGATCGTCTGCGGGCCAAGGGTCGAGTGCTGCGGGTCTCGTGAGGCGATTGCGTCAGCGACGTCTGCCACGTGTGCGCCCGCGTCGACGAATATGGTCAGGTCGGTGTAGGTGGCGTCCGGGCGGATCAGTGTCAACTTCGTTCTCATCGTGTGCTCCCGCCACTAGCCGTCTGTGGGGCGATCTCCCTCGGCTGACCGGCATCCAACAGTGCCAGGTCCGTCGGTGTCACCAGCCGTGCCATGATCGCGTGTTCGACCAGGCGTGACTTGCGGTTGCGGGCGAGCTTCCCGACCCCGCCACGCAGGCCTGGGACGCCGTCGCGGTCGAGTTTGTCGCAGACGTTATCGAGTTTGCGGTTGAAGGTCGTGATCGGCCACCCGAGACGCTCTGCGGCTTCGGCGGACGAGGGAATGCGGCTTGCGCCTGCCATCCCGTCGCGAAGCATCGGTTCGCATAGCGCGATGATCAGCAGCCGCTGGCTCGGGGTGAAGGTGGTGGCGCCGAGCGTTGCCGACAGTGCGGTGTCGGCGCCGGTGGAGACCGGCAAGGCGGCATCCGGCGCCGGATTTGCCGAGGAGCCGTCAAGGATCACCCCGAGTTCGTACGTGAACGGGCCCGCGCTGAACACGACGCTCAGCGGCGATGACACGAGTGGCATGCGGCCGGCCGGGCCCAGCATTGCCTGGTAGGTGCCGTCCGCCGTTGCCACCCCGACGGTGATCGACTGGCCGCAGTTCGTCATCCACCACATCCCGGACGCCCACTCGAATTCCAGCAGTCGCCTGTGCAGGTAGCGGTTGTCGTCGATGCAGAGATCGGCATCGCGGCCGACGCTGAAAGTCCTCCCTGGCGTGCAGGCGTGGCGCTCGCCGCAGAAGTCGATCGTCAGCGTCGACGCTGTCGTGTCGTCATCCATCGTGTCGTCTCCCTAGAGGCGTCCCCTGCCGCACCCTGCTTCTCGCCTTCATCAGCCCGCGCCCAGCAGCAGCGCCACAATGACGGCCGCGGCGGACAGGACGAGCAGCGCCCCGGCGCCGATGATGATCAGCCGCCAGGTCATCCGCCGGTGACGGGCACGGCGTGCGGCCGCGGAGCCCCCCGTCGGGGCGACCTGCGGCGCGGGCGCAACGCTACGGGTGATCGCCGGTGTCGGTAGCGACTCCCGGATGCCGTACGTACTCCGGGCAGCGGACTCCGCGCCTGGGTCATAGGCGATTCGCGCTCCCGGAGGTGGCGTCCACGCCTGAGCTTGCGGAGCAGGGGGACTGGCGGGGGAGCGCAGGATCGTCTGATCTGCGGGATCGACGCGCTGTCCGGCAAGCTCAGTGCGAGCCGTATCGGGCGTCCGTGGTGACGCGAGTGCCGTGCGCTCGGCGTCGAGGTCCCGGGTGGGGCCAATCGCCGTACGGTCATCGATCGGCTCGGAGAGCGTCCGTGGTGGCGCGATCGCCGTTGCCTCGTCCGGTACAGCCGGCGTCCGCGGGCGTGCGATCGTGGGCTCGGCGAGCTCGGGGTCAGAAATCGTTGCCCGCGCCCCGGCGATAGCGGTCCGGTCGTCCACCGGAGGCGTAGGGGACGGTGCGACGGCGCCCGCGACAACCGCCGTCTCGCGCGGAGAGAGCCGGGTGCGCTCGGCGCTGTCGTCAGGCATGTCCTGCGCGCTCGGGATGTCGAGGTGCGTCGTCGGAAGTCCCATGTCTTGCTCGATGCGCTGGAGTCCGCGCGCGAACTCCGAGGCTGATTGTGGGCGTTCGGTCGGATGCTTGGCCAATGCGATCGCGAGAAGCTGCTGAACAGCCTCGGGAACATCGTCGCGGGGGATTCTCGGCGCGGAAGTGGACATGATGTGCGACATGAGGGCGGGAACGTCACGCGCTCCGGTGAGCTCGAACGGCGAGGCGCCCGCGAGGAGCGTGTAGGCCGTGGCCGCCAGCCCGTACACATCAGCTGTCGACTCGAAAGGGTGCCCCGCGACGACCTCGGGTGCCGCCCACGGCAGCGACATCGCGCCGCCGCTGTTGGTCGGGTGCCCCGCCACGACAGAGATCCCGAAGTCTCCAAGGGCGGGCCACCCGTAGTCGGTGGTCAGAACGTTCGCTGGCTTGAGATCGCGGTGCAGGATCCCGTGGCGGTGCGCGGTCTCGACCGCGCCCGAGAGGCGGATCATCGTCTGCAGCATCTCCGGGACGCTCAGCGGCCGGTCGCGGATGCGTTCGGCCAGCCCCGGGCGCGAGCAGTACTCCATCACCAGGTACGGGCGGCCGGTTGTCGTGATCGCTGCGTGATACACCGTGACGATCGAGGGGTGGGTCGACACGGTTGCAAGCAGATTCGCCTCGCTCTCGAACGAGGCCTGCGTGCGGGGATCGGTGACCGCTTCGCGCATGACCTTGACAGCGACCCGGCGACGGGGGAACTCCTGCTGGAAGAGCAGTACGTCTGCGAACGCGCCGGCACCCAGGTGCCGCTCGAACGTCAGCCCCGGGATGTCCACCCCGCCGTAGCCCGGAGTCACGGCACATCCTCCACGTGGATGCGCACGCCTCCCAGGTCCACCACGACTCCAGCGGTCAGCAGCGCGGTCTCGCCGCCCCGCAGGCGCCGGAGCGTTCCATCCGTCGCGAGGATCACCGTCCCGTTGGTCGAGCCCAGATCCTCGATGACGACGTTCCACCCCTCCACACCGATGCGCGCGTGGTTGCGCGAGACGTCGGTCGAGGCGCCTTCGATCTTCACCAAGGTCGGAAGAGTGCGACTATCCGACCGCTCTGCGCGGGGGCTGCGGCCGATGATCATCTGCGCGTCGATGGGAAGGCGGCGTCCGTCCGGGAGGCGCAGCATCCCCTGAGGTCGACTCGTGCGCGCCGGCTGGGCTGCCGTCAGCGGGATCGCGCACACGACGCAGGTCGCCCGCGTGGGCGGGTTCGGGTGGCCGGTCGCGCAGACAAGGCCCGACACCTCGGCCGACATCTCGTCCGACGCTGCGGGTGACATCGCGTGTCCTCTAGCAGTGGACGACGGCGTCGGGAGAATGGCGGCGGGGGAGGATGCGACCTCGTCCTCCACCTCTTCTGCGCGAACCGCGGCTGCCTCGACGCCGAAGAATCTCGTGGACCCGAAGAGGTCGTCGAACCGGTAGCGGTCGGTCTCGGCCTCCTCTTGCGATCGCGGTGGAGAGGTCGGCTCGGGGTCGCCAGCAGAGGTTGGCGCCGGTGCAGCGCTGTGCTGCGCCACGGTCGCAGGTTGCTCAGTCGGGGAGGATGCGCTGGATCCGTCGTCGAAGAGGTGCGCGGGGAAGTCCTCGGTCTCGGCGCTGAGCCCTCCCCGCGCTGCGTGCGTGACCGTCATGAGCCGCAGCGGGGCATCCGGCCGGCGAAAGACGATCTCGCTGATCGCCAGGGCGCCCGGCCGGGCCGTGCGCTCGCGGTCCGGGATCGCGCGCAGATCCGCGCGGACCAGCTGCCTGTCGAAACAGACGGCCAGGCGTGTGACACCGTCGAACGCCACTTCGCGCCACGTCCGTGCGCCGAGGCCGTCAACCGTGGAGCGGCGCCACCGATCATCCTCGATTGTGAGGACCGCCGCGCCGCGCAGCATCGCCGTCAGCGTGCCGTCTTCTACCCTGCCGACGAAGAAGTCCGGTAGCGCGCCGATCCCAGTCTGGAGCACGACATCCAGCAGATCTTCAAGGGGCGTGTCGGCTGTCATCATGGGGAGCACCGCGCGGGCGCGGTCCTCGCCGTGAACACCGCCGAATGCGACGCAGGTCGATCCCTGGATGATCGCGGGATGATCGCCCCGCATGTACGTCCAGCCTGTCATCCGCGCGCCCGCTGCTTGCTCGAGGGGACTGTGTCCTCGTCGGGGAGCAGATCGGCGACAACCGCGCTGGTTGCGCCGATGCCGCCAGTGACGTCGTCGGAGTCGGGGCTCGCGCCGCCGGCGACGACGTCGACCACGATCGCCGTCACGTTGTCGCGCCCGCCGCGCTCGACCGCCTGCATCACCAGAGTGGTCGCCGTCTGCTGGGTGCTGCCACCGAGAGCGAGACCGGCGCGCAAACTCTCGTCGGGGAGCTCGCCGGTCAGCCCGTCGGAGCAGATCAGCAGCCGCTCGCCCGTGACGATGGGCAGCAGCCAGTACTCGGCCTCACTGTCGGGGGCTCCCACGGCCCGAGTGATGACGTTGCGGCCGCTGTAGGTCGCCATATCCTCGCGGCGGAGCTTGCCCCCGTCGACGAGTTCCTGCGCGACCGAGTGGTCGACCGTCACCTGTTGGAGCGTGTTGCCGATCAGCCGGTACACACGCGAATCGCCGATGTTCAGCACCAGCCACCAGCGGTTCTCGTTCTGGGTGACGACGACGATCCCTGTGAGCGTTGACCCGGCTCCGTTGGGAAGAGCGTCGGCGATCGTCGCGACACTGTGGTGGGCGCGCTGGACCGCCGCCATCACATCGTGGGGTGCGAGATCATCGACTCCCACGAGGGGCCGGAAGGCATCGATGACCGCGGCGCTCGCCCGATCGCCGGCGTCGTGGCCGCCCATGCCGTCGGCCACGATGAACACCGGGTACGCGGCGAGGAGCGAGTCCTCGTTCATCGTGCGGCGTCGACCGGTATCGGTCTGCGCCCCGGTGGTGATCGTCAGCGTCGTCATGCGCGTGGTGGCCTTCAACTTTTGCGGATGCGGAATGTCGCGTCCCCGAGCTGGAACGTCTCGATGAGCGCGTGCGTTGCGGTGACCTCGATCTCGGCGCCGGATTCGTCGAGCACGATCGAGCCGTTGGTCGAACCCGAATCTTCGATGACCCAGGTGTCACCGACCAGACGCAGCACAGCGTGCGACTTCGAGACCGTCTTGGTGTCGTCTACCACCGCGATGACCTGGGCATCCGACCCGGCCGGGGCCGAGGGTGAGCGCCCGAGGATGACGGTACTTGCGGTGATGGCCTCATCGCTGCCGTCGGGCAGGGTCAGCAGCCACGAGGGACGCTTGGAGCGCGAGATCACGGTGCGCTCGTCATCCTCGTCGATGTGCACGGGAGTCGGGGCGGCGGGCGCAGGGGCCGCAGGAGCGACGTCCGGTGCCGTTGCCGGCGCGGGAGCCCACAGGCTGTCGGGCTGCTGGGCAGGGTTCGGGGCGGACGGCGGCGGCGGCGGGATGAAGGCGGTCGGCGCCGCAGCGGGAGCGGCTGGCGCCGGGGCGGGAGGTGCGGGCCAGGGCGTCGCGGGGCGAGCGTCAAAGGGCGATGAGGGGCTCGGGGGCGGGGGCGGGGCAAGCGCGGGTCCACGCGGGGGTGCCGGAGGCGCGGGGGGAGCCGGAGGTGGCGGAGGTGCCGCGGTAACTGCCGCGCCGCCCGCAAGTGAGAACGGACTGGTCGGCGGCGCGGGCGGCGCCGCCGGGGTGTCGGATGGCATCTGACCCGTCGGGTATGCCGGGCGCAGCGGCCCTGAGAGCAGCCGCGAGCTTCCCCACCCGAGGATGCTGGCCCAGATGGGGAAGAGGAACACAGCGAGGACGGTCAGCCCCGATCCCCGTCCGAATCGCTTGTTCACGGTATCGATCGAGATGATGAGGAAGACGAACGCGACGATGTTAACGATTGGCAGGAAGGCCAACAGCGCCCAGAACCCGGGCTTGCCGCCAAGCTCGTACAGCGTCCACGTGTTGACGACAGGGACCCACGCCTTCCAGACGGGCTCGCCGGCCTTCGTGAAGACAGCGCCGAGTGCGAGCGCTGTCCAGATATAGATGCCGAGAGGGATCAGTATCGCGACGAGGATCACGACGATCCCCGCTCCCATCAGCCCGGCGGCTGCGCCGGATCCATCGTTCATGAACGTTGCTCCTTCCGCGACGCCGTGCGCGTCATCCGGGTGGTGTGGGTATCAGCGGTGCGCGGGCGGGCGGCGCGCTCTGCTCTTGCCTGCGCGGTCGCCGTCTGGATGCCGCGGCGGAAGGATCGCAGCGAGATGCGAGCACGCAGGCTGGCCCACCAACCGAGCCCCGTTCGCAGATGCGCACGCTCTGCGTCGACGAGGCTCCAGAACGCGTCGCTCTCGGCTTCGGTGGGCTGCTCGAACGCGAAGGCCGACCGATCGGCCCACGAGGCCAGCGCGACCGCGGCGCCGGTGCCTTCCGCGTCGTACAGCGCAGCGAGCTCGGAGCGTGTCTGCGCGTGCGGCAGCGGCAACCCACGGTCGACCGCGGCATCGACATACTCGTCCCAGCCGGCGATCACCCGGTCTGCGGGGTCGGCTGCGTGACGGCGGGAGCGTCGCCGCACCGTCTTGGCCGTGATGATCGCCAGCAGGGGGCCCAGCAGGATGAAGAGGACCAGCAGGACGCTTCCTGACACGCGCAGCGCTGCCCAGAGATCTGAGAGGTCCACGCTCTCTGGCGCGGCCGTGTCGTCGGCTGTGCCGGCATCCGCGGGGGAGGCATCCGGTGGCGGGACGGCATCCGCCTGCTGCGGGCGCACGTCGGTGGGGATCGGGGGGTCGTTGCGCTGATCGATCTCGGGCGCGATCGGGTTCGCGTACTGGGGCGTCGTGTCGATCGGGATCCAGCCGCCTGCGGTGTCGCGGATCTCGATCCAGGCGGCGATGTCACCGCCGACGCAGCTGCCGTCTTCGCAGACACTCAGCGTGTCGTCCTCGCTGTGAAGCCGGGCGCCGAGGACGACACGGCTCTCGAAGCCGAGTCGATCGGCGATGAGGGCCGCGGCTACGGCGAACTGCTCGTCGTCACCGACAGCGGCAACCAGCAGAGCGTCGTCGTTGCCGCCGACGTCATTCTGGCGCTCATTGAGGGCGCTGAACAGCGACCCGATCCGATCTGTCGAATGCCCGGCCCGGCTGGGCTCGAATGAGTAGTCGTCCAGCTGGGTCATCCACAACGGCGGGACGTCCTCATCGATCGTGAGTGCGTGGCTGAGATACCCGCGGGCGCGCAGGCGCTCGATGAGAGTCACCAGCCCGTCGTAGCCATCGGCGACATCTTGGAGCTCGAGCCACTGGGTGAGCGAATCCGGGATGACATCCTCGTCGAGTCGGGGCTCGCCGACGAGCGGATCCTGGACGTCGGCGGCGGCCAGCGTGGCGGTCAGAGAGATCGACACGCCCGGGGCAAGGCCCTGATCCGACAGCTGCACTCCCATGTCGGCGGTAGGGCTGAAGAAGAAGCCGTCCGCGAGCAGGTTGCGATCGGCACCGGAGAATCCCACGGAGGTGAGCCCGGCGGTGATCGGCACCCAGATCCCCGAATAGGCACCGATCTCGATCACCGAGCGGACGGTCCCCGCACCAGACGAAGTCGGAAGTCGCACGAACGCGGTGGCCAGCGGATCCAGCCCGTCCGGGGCAAGGACGCGCGCGACGACCCCGTCGTAGAAGCTGAGGGTGGCAAGGCGCACGCGGTCCACCGACGAATCGGTGGTGATGCGGAAGAGCTCGGTGTCCACGATGTCGTCATCGAAGTTCTCGCGGTAGGTGATGAGGGGGCTGAGTTCGGAGCGGATCCGCAACTCCGGGGCGATGACGGTGCGGGGAACCTCGCGCACCTGCCCCGCCACGGCCAGCGGCGCAACGACTAGCCCGACGACGGTCGCGACGGTCGCCATCGCACCGGCGAGCAGCCACTTGCCGGTCGCGGCGCCGCGGGGGCGCTTGGCGCGCACGCCGGTCGCTGTTTCGGCCGTGCGCAGCTCGAGGGAGCGCGCGGCGTTGGTACGCCACACGAACCAGCCGACGCATGCGAGCAGGCAGAACAGGCCCGTTGACAGCTCCACCACTCCGGGAACGGTGACGGGTCCGATTTCCAGGATGCCGCGCACCGCGCTTGAGCCGAAGACGATGCCGAAGACCGGCATCGTCAGTGCGAGCGGCGCGGCGAACACCCAGTGACGTGTGCGCCACGCCGTGCTCAGAGCGATCACAGGCGCGAGGAGACAGACCAGCAGGAGCGGTGCGAGCACTGCCTGGTAGGTGCCGAGAGGCACGTCGAGGGTGAGGATGTTCTTCCACCCGGTAACCGGCGCGGTGGCGATATCGACGACTGCGGCGGGAAGTTCGCTGAGATCCGTGAGTGCCCGCGGCGCCCCGAGGGGGATACCGAGGACGAGGTAGGCGGCGACGGTCGCGAGGGCGACGATCCACCACGACCACCGGCTGCGGGCAGCCAGGACGGCGATCGCGACCCCCGTCACAACCCCGATTCCGACGGTGAGATACATCCAAGGGTCGCGGTAGATCGGCCACGCGGCCACAGCGGCGACGCCGCCGAGTGCGACGACCAGCCCCACGTCGATGACCCACAGTCTTCGTGGCAGGGCGGAGGTGCGCGCGCTGCGGCGCGCACGGTCGCGGATCGGGGCGGCAGGCGCGCTCATGCCGCCGACCGCCGGGCAAGGATGTGGCGGAGGTCGTCGAGGAGTCCGATCGTGATCACGGCGATATCACCCAATTGCCGATAGCCGGGCTCGGCGGTTGGGTCGCAGACGATCACGATCACACTGACGTTGAGGGGAAAGGCGACGGCCGCGGATTGGATGGTATGCGCGGTGACTGTCGAGCCGCACACGAGGAATCCGACCGAGACATCGCGATGGGCCTCGACAGCGAAGGTGGCGACATCCAGGAGGGGGTTTACGGAAGCGCGCTCGGCGACCTCGCACAGGGCGTCCAGCAGCGTTCGGGCGCTCACCGTCGGCAGTTCGTGCACGGCGCGGGTGATGCGTCTGGCGAACTCGGGTATTTCCTGCCCGACGACGACGTCGACGTCACGGCCGTCGCGGATGCCGCGCACACCGAGCGAGCCGACGGCGCTGACCGCGAGCTCGAACTCGTCTTCGTTAGCGAACTCCGTCTCGGCTGTGGCGAGTGCGATCAGCATGCGCGAGCGCCGGGATTCCTCGTACTGGCGCACCATGAGCGTGCCGGTTTTGGCAGTCGACTTCCAGTGCACCTGGCGGCGGGAATCGCCGGGGACGTATTCGCGGATGGCATGGAAGGAGATGTCGGAGTCGACGATGAGAGACGAGGGATTGCCCTCGAGATCGCGGACGAAGCCTGTGGCGGTGCTGGGGATCACCGTGGTCACCGGGTGCACGTACAGGGTGTGGTGGTCCTGCCACGCTGTCTCACGTCGCAGCAGTCCGAGCGGGTCCCCGCGGACCGTGCGGGCTGGGCCGATCGCGATGACACCGCGGCGGTGGGTGGGAATGGCGACCTGTTCGCTGAAGACTGCCCCGGGCCGCAGCAGGGGTACGGCTATTTCGACAAGACCTTCGCCGACGGGGACGTCGACGACCCCTGGGAGGGCGAGTCGACGCCCGATGTTGGTCACGGTGATCGCGCCGCTGACCTCGGCGCCGGCGACGACCCGGTCATGGGCGAGCGTGAGGTCCACCTCGTAGGCCCGCGCGCCGAAGAGGAACACCGAGGCGAGCAGCAGAAGACTGAGAGCGATGGTCCCGGCGGCGACGAACTCGATCCAGCCGAGGATGAGTCCGGCCGTGAGCCCGACCACGGCGGCGGCCACCAGCATCCACCCGCCAGCGGTGACCGTTTCGGTCACCGCCCGTGTCGCGCGCGTGATCGTCTGCCTCAGCCGCCGCCAGAACTTGATTCCCTGGACGACGACGACCGTCGTGGCTCCCCCCGTTGCATAGCGCGTTCGAGTGGTGGACCGGCCGGTCGATCCACTCGTTCGCGTGATCCGGGAGTCGGTGTGTGAGCTCACGCGGACTCGCGCTGGCTGGGCGGCACGGTGTCCAGAAGCACCTGTCCGATGACGGCGTTCGCGGTGACCCCGTCGAATTCCGCCTCGGGGTCGAGGATGAGGCGGTGGGCGAGGACCGGCTCGGCCAGCGCCTTCACGTCGTCGGGGGTGACGTACGAGCGGCCGTGGGCTGCGGCCCAGGTCTTGGAGGCCTTTGTCAGCGCGAGCGCGCCGCGCACACTCACGCCCAGGCGCACCTGCGTCGCGTTTCGGGTGGCTTCGACCAGGCGCGAGATGTAGTCGAGCACGAGCGGGTTGAGGTAGACCTCGCGGGCGATGTCGGCCATCGTCACCACACCCTGGGGGGTGATCACGGGGGCGACTTCGCGCTTTGCTGTTGCCGTCCCCTCGAGGATCTTGAGAGTGGCGGCGTGATCGGGGTAGCCGAGCGAGGTCTTGAGCAGGAAGCGGTCGAGCTGCGCCTCGGGCAGTCGGTAGGTGCCGGCCTGCTCGACCGGGTTCTGGGTGGCCACGACCAAGAAGGGGGTGCCGACCGGGCGGGTCACGCCGTCGACGGTGACCTGGCCCTCTTCCATGACCTCGAGCAGGGCCGACTGGGTCTTGGGGCTTGCGCGGTTGATCTCGTCGGCGAGGACGACGTTGGCGAAGATCGGTCCCATGTGGAATTCGAACTCCCCCTTCTTCTGGTCGTACACCGTGATACCGGTGACATCGCCGGGAAGCAGATCGGGGGTGAACTGGATGCGGCTGCTCGTGCCCTGAACGGTGCGCCCCATGGCGCGGGCCAGCGACGTCTTGCCCGTCCCCGGGTAATCCTCCAGCAGCAGGTGGCCCTCGGAGATCATCGCCGTGAAGGCCAGCTCGATGACGTGGCGCTTTCCGAGCACGACCTGTTCGACGTTGGCGACCAGGCTGTCAAAGGACTCCTGGAACCAGTTGGTCTGTTCGGCGGAGAGGGTCATGCGGATCCTTTCGGGCGTGCGGTGCTCACGGGGTGGTGCCCCCCTCTGTTCCGGAGTCAGCGGGCGGCGGATCCGGGGCGGTGCAGGTGAGGCTGTATGACTGTGTGTCGAGCGCCGACAGGGCCGCGGTGAACGCGACCGAGTAGGTCGCTCCCGTCGAGCCATCCTCTGACGCGGACGTCGAGTATTGACCGGCCTCAGCTGCAACGACAATCTGACCGGGCGAGACGTCGCCGCTGACGCAGGTCGCGGGGAACTCGATCCGCACCAGGTAGGCCGGTGATCCAGTAGCGGGTGAGATCGTCACGGGTTCGGAACACGTCTCGGTGCTACCCGCCAGACAGGCCTTCGCGGTCAGCGGCGCCGGCGCCACACCGTTGTATCGGAATGCCTCGTTGAAGGAGGCGACGGGAGTGCCACCCGTGAAGAAGACCACCTCGTAGCTGCCGGTGGCGGCCAGCGCCGGGGCGCTGATGACACTCCATTCACGTACCCGCGCGTTGGCGACAGTGGAGTCGGCCGTGGCAGTGATCGAGTAGGTCGTATCTCCGGTCGGGGGAGGGATCGTCTCGCTGGGACGGACGGTGCCGCTGGTCCAGCTTGTCGTGCCGAACGACACTCCGTCGTACCAGGTCTCGGCACAGATATTGACCGTCGTCGCCTCCCATACCGTGCCGGCGAGCGTCGTCGAGAACGAGGATCCTGTCACCGACCCCGAGGGAGTGCATGTCGTGCCGGCCAGAACGGCCCGAGCCTTCACGGTGGCGCCCGTGCCGTTGGGCGTGACCGTCGCGGCGACCTGGATCTGCCCGCTGCCGTCGGTGCTCGCGGTGACCGTCGGGTCGGTGATCAGCGGCGCACCGATGCCCCAGGCTTCGCCCGAGACCGAGGTCCCGTCCGAGCTGCCGCCGGCGACGACGGATTCGGGCGGCACCTCGAACCGGGTGACCGGGGTCGCAGTGACAGTGGTGGGGGTGTTCGACCCAACAAGGAACGCGGGGAACTCGACGCTGTTCTGTCCAGACGGGACAGAAACGGTGACGGTCTCGCCGACAGGGCTTGTCAGACGGATGGCGCCCGTGGTCGGACCGATCCCGGTCACGGTGATCTTCGCGATGAGACCATCGGGTGGGTTCGGCACAGGAGCCGCCTCGATCCCGCCGGGGGCGATGGGGGCCTGATACGCCCAGGCCACGATGCTCGAGCTGGTTCGCGATTCACCCGTGGAGTTGACCGCCCACGCCTGGTACGTGACCTTCTCACCGTTGGTCGCCGAGATCGGGGCGCACTCGCCTGTGGCAGAGCAGGTCGTTTCAACGCCGTTGCTCCCCGAGACTCGGTAGCCGCTCACCGCCGGGTACGACGTGGATTCGGACACCACCCGCAGGGTCACTGTGTCACCGGTGTAGTTGGTCCAGTTGATGCGTGCGGGATCTGCCGGCAGTCCCTGGAGGTCGAGGATCACGGTGCCGTCGCGATCCCCACTGGATACGCGCTGTTGCGCATCCTGCACTGAGAAGCTTCCGGTGCAGTCGGCCGCGCCTGGCGCATCGGAGGCCCAGCTCGCGGTCACCGCGGTGGCGCTGGCCTTTGTGAAGGTGACGTCGGGGCAGTTCTCGGGGTTTGTCACCGAGACCAGCGTCAGCGGCGTGCCGGGAAGCGGATTGACCTCGCCGGCCACGCCGATCACCTGGATCGTGCAGGATGTCGTGCCACCGCTCTGGGAGCACTGCTGCGTCGCCGTCCCGCCCTTCGGGAGGGTCGACGGTGCAGGCCCGACCGTGAGTGCCAGGGTCGCTGCCGCGGCATCCGGGTGGCTGAGGATGCGCACGGTCACCGGCTCCTCACGGGCGGGCCGAGATGCGTCCTTCGCAACGATGGTCAGCGAGGAGCCGGACTGCGTCACCTCGAACTGATCGCCGGAGTACTCGATGCCGTACTCGACCGAGGCCCAGTCGGGTTCCCCGTTCCAGGTTGTCATCGACTGCAGGTCGTACACGGCTTCGGCGCCGGGGCTGACGCTGAGGGATGCGGCGCGCAGCTCCGGCTGCGGTGCCTTCGCAATGATCGAGACCCGCAGCGCGAGATAGGTGGGATCCTCCTGCGAGGCGAGTCGCACCGGCACGGTGCAGGTGTCGGTCCAGGGGCCGCCGACGCCCGCGTCATAGCGAATCGTCGTGCCGCGCTCGAGGGAGCACTGCCCAGCCCGGGAACCGGTCGAGGTGACGCCGGCGCCGTCAACGACAAGCTCCTCTCCCCTGGGGACTGCCACGGCCTGCGCCATGTCTACGTCGACCGAACCCTCTTCGTTGACCTCGATCTGTGCGAACCCGGCACGAAGCGCCAGTTCGATGTCGTTGTCGCCGGGGATGCGGAGGAACCCGTAGGTGACAACCTCGGTCCCGTTGAAGGCGGTGCCCGAGAGCTGGAAGGGCACGAGTGTGGAGTCCTCGGGAATCTCTCCTGAGATCGACCAGCCCTGCGCGGTGAAGGCCGCCGAGTCGTCCCAGAGAGCCATCGTGAGGTTCGAGATGTCGCCACCGCTCCAGGTCACCCGGCCTGTGACGACATCGATCCCAGCGGGCAGATCTTCACGGGACTCGGCGGTCAGGATGGTGTCCTGCACGACCGGATAGTCGGGTACCGGAGTACGCACGACCTTGAGGACGATCAGTCCTTGCGCTGTGTCACCGCTGCGATTTCGTACGGTGTAGAAGAAGGAGTAGGTGCCCAGTTCCGTCCCCGCCGCGAGCACGACCTGCCCCGTCTCGGTATCCACTGAGGTCAGCATCGCCTCGAGCTTCGCGTATTCGTCGGTGTCAGGTTGGGCGTTGGGACGCACATCGACCAGTTGCAGCTCGCTCCCGGTGGGATCGACGTCATTGTCGGTCGGGAACAGCACGACCGTGTTGGACGCACCGGCCTGCGCCTGGGCGTAGTCGCTGTAGGTCACCGGGCTCGGGTCGGAGGCCTCGTCCAGGATGCCGATGCGGACCGTCGCGACGGCGGTCTCGCCACGGGAGTCTCGCACCTGGTAGGTGAAGGCATCCTGGCCGCGGGCGCCTGGGTTGCTCGTGTAGACGATCGCATTCGACTCGGCCGAGATCGCCGCCGAGCCCTGCGCAGGCTGCGTGACGATGCGGTCGAGAACCACGCTGTCGCCGTCGGGGTCGACTCCGAAGCTGTCGAACGGGATCGACACCGCACGACCGCTGAGTACCCGTCCCGAAAGGTCGGTGGGGAGGGGAGCGGTGTTCGTGTCAGAGGGCAGGACCGTGATGAAGATGCGCGCACTGTCGATCATCTCGGGGAACCCGAGGCGGAAGATCGTATACGCCACGGAATAGGTGCCCGGCTCGGAGGGGGCCAGGTAACGCACCACCCTCGGCGTCGCGAAGGCGAGTCCGGCATCGGATTCGTTGACGACCTGGGACGGATCGATCGACACGAGCGCACCGGCGGGTGCGGTGTCGTTGGCTAGGACCGGGATGTCGATGAGAGAGCCGACGCGCACGGTGACGGTGTCGTCGGTCGCGATCGGCGGCTTGGCACTCGGGGACGGCAGCAGGATGACGGTCAGCTCGCCCGTTGCGGTGGCGTTCGGGTCCCCGGTCCCGTCCGAGACCGTGTACCGGACCGTACCCAGCTGCCCGGGCTGCCCGTCGGCCGTGCTACCGGACACGCGAATGAGGCTCTGGGCAACCACGTCCACGCTCAGCGACGCGCCAGCGGCGGGCTCCGGGCGAAGATCGCTGACCAGCAGGACGCGCCCCGACGGGTTCTCGACCGCGGTGAGCACGTCGATCGAGGCATCCTCGTTCGGTCGGACGAAGGCGGTCAGTGGCGGCGTCGAGATGCGGACTTCCGCGGGATCGAGCACCGTGATCCGCACGGTCGCCGACATCTCGCCGGTGTCATCGCGCACGGTGTACTGCACGACATGCGAGCCCGGCTGGTCGGCGGTGAAGGTGAAGGAAAGCCCGGAGGAGTTCGGGACGACGGTGGCCGTCGAACCGTTGAGCGTCTTGACGGCGGTCAACGACACCGCGCCCTTCGTACCGTGCACGCGGTCGTCCAGGGTGACCGACATCGGCAGACCGAGCTCCCCGGTCAACGCGAACGAATCGGCGGACAGCTGTGGCGACGGGGTGACGGAGATGAACAGGGGCTGGCTCGATGACGCGCCACGGGAATCCGAGACGGTGACGTCGACCTGCACGCTGAGCGCCGTCGTGGTGTTGGGATCCGGGTGCTGGTAGGTGACCGTGCCCGCAGGGTCGGCGGAGACGGTTCCCACGCCGGTGCCGTTGGTAGCGTCCGAGAGGTAGACGGGGTCGCCGTCCGGGTCGACCCAGGCCTCCATCACGTCCACCGATACGGTACCGCCGGGCAGGACATCGGGCGAGGGCCACGTGGCCAGACATCCCGGGTCGCCACCGCACCAGATCGGCGCGTTGTTGACATCCTCCGGGACGACGCTAACGGTCACGCTGGCTGGCTCGGAGTTGAGACCGTCGGCCGTGGTCCCATCCGTCACCCGGTACGAGAAGGTCGCGGAGCCGGAGGCTCCCGCTGCGACCTCGATGACCAGCTGCTGACTCTCATTGGCGACACGGATCGTGCCGAAGGACGGATCAAGCCCCGTCACCGACGAGCCGATGATGCTCAGGACATCCTCGTTGGGGTCGTGGTCGTTCAGGAGCACGGGCAGGACAACGTCCCGCCCCGCACGGACGCCGAAGGAGTCGGGCTCGGCGACCGGAGGTCGCGGGTCGAGGACGCGGTCGGGCGTCACATTCTGGTCCTGCTCCTGTTGACGGGCGGCCTCTTCGCCACGCCAGGACTGCGACGAGGCCACCAGCGCACCATCGGGCAGCGTCCACACCCAGCCGGAGGTCGTCTCGTTGAGGATCGCCTGTCCGGAGTTGGCCGCGATGACCGGCGTCAGCTGCTCGTCCAGGGCGGCTCCGGCGTAGTCGAGGTCGGTGGCTCCGGACTCCGAGGACCACAGCGTGCCAGCTTCGGCGGTGAGCCATGCGCCGAACAGGACACCCCCGACGGAGGTCGGCTGCGTGGGCGCACCCTGGGCCTCGACAGTGCGCTGCGTGTTCTGACCGTCGAGGGCGACCGTCACCAGGCCGCTTCCGTCGGCGATCGAGACCTCGGCTGCGGACGGGTCTGGACTCTGAAGACGTGCGTTCTCATCGACATCGAGGGAGACCGGACCGTCGACGCCCTGGATCCACAGTGTTCCGCTGGTGGGCTCCAAGACGACCCACCGCCCGCCGACCCGACTGAGCTGCACGTCATCGGTGGCCGGGATCTCGACGTCCTCCTCGTCGGTGATCTCGCCCGTGGCGGCGTCCGCGGTGAACATCCTCCCGCTCGCGAGCGAGAGCGCCAGCACCGTTCCGGTGTCGGTCACGGTCACCGCATCAGCACCGATGCGCGGACGCGTCTGCCCCTGTTCGACCACGACGTCGGCGTAGGGGTCGATGATCGTCGCGGCACCGCCGGTCGACAGGCGGGCGGCGTAGACGTCGCCCGTGTCGGTCAGATAGGCGAGATAATCGCCCGCCGAAGACAGGTCGCTGGTTCCGGACGGGGTCGGCTGGAGGACGTCGGCGGCATCGGCGTCGATGTCGGGAGGTGAGGGGAGCGAGACATCCGCGTACTTGCTGTCGCCATCGGTGAAGACGAACAGATGCCCTTGCGTCTGGGCGAGTCTGCTGGGGTTTTCGACCTGCTTGACCGTGACGAGTTCGCCCAGTGCCGTGTTCACCCGTGCATAGTTCCGCCCGTCGCCGGTCTGCAGCGCCCACACGGACGAATCCTGCAGCGGCGTCTCCTGTGCATCGAATCCTGGCCAGACGGCTGCGGCCGCGACGACCAGGCCGACGACCGCGACCGTTGCCCCACCGGCCACGAGTGCGCGCCAGCGGGGCCCTGTCGGGCTCGTCGGGGTGGATGTCATCTGCTCAGAACACCCCCGTGAGGGCGAGGATTGTCACCGTCGCTGCGGCGCCGACCGCCACCGCGCCCGCGATGATCGTCGGGATGAGCCAGCGGCTGCGTGCAGGCCGTGAGGGCGAGGACCCGGCGAGCACTGTGCCGTCCAGGCTCACCCGGCGCGCGGTGGAGCGCGACGCGCGCTGCGGGCGGCGGGAGGCGTGCTCGACGGTGGGGCGGACTGGGCCGCGCAGTGAGTTGTCCTGGAAGTCGATCGCGGCTCCCGCGGCCGCCCACTCGTCGACGGCAATCTCGAGGGGTGTCGAAGGGAGCCCCATCTCGTGCTGGACGACCTGCAGCTCGTAGGCGAACTGCGCCGCCGAGGCTTGGCGCCGTGCGGGGTCTTTGCTCATCGACCGCTGCAGCAGCGCTTCGAGCGAAGCAGGCACATCCGATCGACCTATCGGGGTGTACTGAGCCTTGCGGATCCGGCCCTTGAGCTGATCCCGCCCGTTCTGCCCGCTGCCGGCGATCTCGAAGGGGCTCCGCCCAGCGAGCAGCGTGTAGATCGTCGCGCCGAGGCTCCACACCTCGCTGGGGATCGAGCCCGAAATCGATTCGTCGACGACCTCCGGGGCGCTCCACGGGACAGACATAGCGAAGACCTCACCGTCGCCGCGGGCGTTGATCGAGGCCGCGATCCCGAAGTCCGACAGTACCGGAGCCCCGAAGGCAGTCATGAGGATGTTCGAGGGCTTGATATCGCGGTGCAGCAGACCCGCGCGATGGGCGGTTTCGAGGGCAGACCCGATCTTCACGCCGAGAGCGACGATCTCGGCGACCGGTATGAGCTCGCGTCGATAGCGGTTGGTCATCGAATTCGGGCAGTGCTCCATCACGATGTAGGGGCGACCGTCTGCCGAGACGCTGGCCTGGTAGATCGTGAGGATGGAGGGGTGAGCGCTCAGGCGCGCCATGACGTCGGCTTCCGCGTTGAACATCCGCAGCAGGCCGTCGTCAACGATGTCTTGAAGCAGCACCTTGACGGCGACGGGGCGGCGAGGCATGTTTTGCTCGAACAGGAACACGTCGGCAAAGCCGCCGGTGCCCAGTGGTCTCACATAGGTGAATCCGCTGAGGATCGGCGGCGCCGCTGGTAGGCGCCCTGCCATTGTTTCCCCCTCGAAGTGAGCGCGGCACCGTCGGGTGTGTGTACCGCGTTCAACTGCGTGACTGCCCTTGTTCCCCCTGGCCGTTCGGATATTTCCTATCACATGCGGATCACGACTGTGCAACTCCGGCCGCGGGGACGGCCTTAGCGAGACAGAGTGACCTCGGCGATATTGCCGTCGCCGAAATCGACGCGGTCGCCGGGCGCTAGCGTTATCTCGCGATCGCGCACTTCGATCGTCGGGCCGTCTCCTACAGTGACGAATGTACCGTTGGTGGACCGGAGGTCCCGGAGCCGCAGCTGCACGCCCTCGGCGACTACCTCGGCGTGGGTTGCGGACACCTCGTGTCGCGGCGATGCGAGGGCCACTGTCGTCGCGCCAGCGCGAGTAGGTGAGCGGCCGAATACGACGGTCCCTGCGATGGGAATGAGCGGGCCATCCCTGAAGTGCAGAGCCAGGCGGGGCTCGACTCGGCGCTGACCGATGACGGTGGCATCGTCGAGATCCGCGCGGGCGGCGGCCCGCGAACCGATCACCGTGCGGTCGTCGATCTCGCCGTCCTCGGGGTCGGTGCTCGGCAGCACACCGGTCGCCCAGCGAGGCTCGGACGACTGCTCGACAGCAATGTCGAGCTCCGGAAGTGGAATGCCCCAGTGGACCTGTTCGGTGCGGACCACCCCGCGCTCGACGGGCAGTCGCGCCGGCCCGGGGGGCTCTCCGCGTAGGCCGATCGTCAGCTCGGCTATCTGCTGCGTCGATGCTTCGACCCACGTGGCCGCACCCTTGCCCGAGTAGCGTTGTTGCTGGGAGCTGCCAACCTCGGCCCGTCCTCGCCCGCGTAGGGCGAGGGAAGCGGAGCCGGTCGAGGCGTCCAGCAGTTCGATCAGCGCGAAGTCGGGGATTTCTCGCACCCCGCGGGTGACCAGGGCTTCGAGGATGCTCTCCAGCGTCGCATCCTGGGTGGTCATCGTGCGCCACAGCTCCAGTACATGACCCGCGTCGGTCGCGATCGTCAAGACGAACCGATCGGTGATCAGGCCCCAGGCGTCGCGATCGGCAGCCGCCGGGGTATAGCTGAACATGCGCACAGCATATTGCGCGCTCGTGGGGTCTTCTTCGCGTCCCCCACGGCATCGCGGGCTGTGCCATGCCGCATACGCTGGAATCATGACGATTCCCTCGGTGCAGCTTCTCGATGACAACCGCATTCCGCAGGTGGGTTACGGCGTGTTCAAGGTCCCCGCCGACGACACGCGTCGTGCCGTGCTCGAGGCGTTCGAACTCGGCTATCGGCATATCGACACGGCTGCGATCTACGGCAACGAAGAGGGAGTCGGCGCCGCGATCGCCGAGAGCGGCATCCCGCGTGAGGACCTGTTCATCACGACCAAGCTCTGGAACGACCGCCACGACGGCGACGAGCCTCGCGCCGCGCTCGGCGAAAGCCTTGACAAGCTCGGACTCGATGCCGTCGACCTCTACCTCGTGCACTGGCCGACCCCCGCACGCGACAACTATGTTCACGCGTGGGAGCGCCTGATCGATCTGCGCGAGCAGGGGCTGACGCGCAGTATCGGGGTCTCGAACTTCCTCGTGCCCCACCTCGAGCGCATCGTCGCCGAGACCGGCGTGAGCCCCGTGGTCGATCAGATCGAGCTTCACCCCGCCTATCAGCAGCGCGCAGTCGTCGAGTGGGCGAGCGCTCGCGGCATCCGGATCGAAGCCTGGGGCCCGCTCGGTCAGGGCAAGTACGACCTGTTCTCGAACCCTGCGGTCGCGGACGCGGCAGCTGCGCACGGCAAGACCCCGGCGCAGGTCGTGCTGCGCTGGCACCTCGACAAGGGCAACATCGTGTTCCCGAAGTCGGTGCGCAGGGACCGGCTCGCCGAGAACATCGACATCGTCGATTTTGCGTTGACGGATGACGAGATCGCCGCAATCGATGCGATCGACCCGGGCGATGGTTCCGGGCGTGTCTCGGCGCATCCCGACGAGGTCAACTGAGCGCTACGCGTCAGATCCAGGTGGGCGACCAGTTGTGGAGTCGCCAGAAGTCGTAGGGCACGCTCGTCGCGGTGAGGATCGGATACCAGAACGCCGAAAGCACCAGAGCGACGATGAGGAAGACGGCGACCACCCGCTGACCCGTCACGCGCCTGTCGGGACTGGCTCCCGCGGGATGGGCGAGATCGCGCAGCGCGATGGCCAGGGCCAGGAGCATGAACGGCAGTATCACGACCGTGTAGAACTGGAAGACCGTGCGCTCTGGGTACAGCAGCCACGGCACCCAGGTGAGGGCGACGCCGGTCAGGACAAAGCCCGAGACGAGGTCCCGGCGTCGTATGAACCTGACGACGAGGTAGACGGTAGCCGCGACGGCGGCGTACCACACGAGCGGATTCGGCATCGAGTAGATGTTCTGCACGCATCCCGCGGCCGCCGTGCAGCCAGCCTCGCCGAGAGCATCGCTGTGGTAGAACATCGAGGTCGGTCTGACCAGGAGCGGCCACTGCCACGCGGGGCTCGCGTAGCTGTGGCTCGCCGACAGGCCGACGTGGAAGCCGTACATCGACTGGTGGTAGGTCCACAGATTCTGGAGAGACACTGGCACCCACGACCAGAAGCCGGTGGCCGGCGCGCCGTCGACCGTGTGCCTGTCGTATCCGCCGTCGGTGAGAAGCCACCCCGTCCACGTCGCGAGATAGAGAAGGAGCGCCGGCGGCACGAGCAACACGAAGGTCACCGGTCCTTGGCGCACCGCGGCATCAGCGGGCCAGAACTCCACGCCACGTCGGCGGCGCTCCAGGGCGTCGATGACGACGAGGTAGATGCCGATCCCGGCGAGAACGTACAGGCCCGACCACTTCACGGCTGTTGCGGCTCCCGCGGCAAGCCCCGCCGCGACAACCCACGGCCTCGCCCAGAACACCGGACCCCAGCGAGAATCCGATCCCCAGCGTCCAGGTGCCGTTCGGCGCGGCCATTCCCGCTCGCGGAGCCATCGCCGGTCCAGCAGCACGAACCAGAACGCCAGCAGGGTGAAGAACATGACGAAGGTGTCGAGCAACGCCACACGGCTCATAACGATCGCCAGGCCGTCGATTGCCATCAGCCCCGCTGCTGCCGTTGCCACACCGATCGACCGGGTGAGGGTGAGAGCAACGACGTAGAGCAGCAGCACGGCGAGAGTCCCGAACAGTGCTGTGGCAAAGCGCCAGCCGACCGACGAATCGGCGCCGAACAACGCCATCCCGGCGCCGATGAGGAACTTCCCCAGCGGCGGGTGGACGACGTAACTTCCTGCGTCGAGGAAGATGTCGGTCTCGCCGGCCGCAAAGCGTGAGTCGGCCTCATCGGGCCACTTCGCGGCAAAGCCCAGGTTCCACTGCGACCAGGCATCCTTCACGTAATAGGTCTCATCGAAGACCAGTTCGTGCGGATGCCCGAGGTTCCAAAAGCGCAGGATGCCGGCAACGGCAGTCACGAGCGCCGGCACCGCGATCTGCAGTCGGGGGGAGGCCGCGACCCGGGTGCTGACACGGTCGTAGACCGTCGGCCGTACGGGGGTCTCGACGGTGGTGGTCACCGTGACAGCCTATTCGGGCCAGGATGTGAGCTCCGGCGGCTCCGACGCAGGGTCCGGCGGTCTCGGGGGATCGTCACCCTACCGGCCTAGGCTGGGGCCGTGATCATCCTCGCCGCCACGCCGATCGGGAATCTCGGCGACGCGTCCCAGCGCCTCATCGACGCGTTGGAAAATGCGCAGGTGGTCGCCTCTGAAGACACCCGGACGACGCAGCGGCTCCTCGCCGCGCTCGGCATCCAGAACCGGCCCCGCCTGATCGCCCTGCACGATCACAACGAGAAAGCCCGCGCTGCCGAGCTCGTCGAGCTCGCGCGAGAGACCGACGTGCTCCTGCTGTCGGATGCCGGGATGCCGACCATCAGCGACCCGGGATTCGGGGTGGTAGCTACGGCAGCCGGCGCCGGGGTCGCGGTGAGTGTCCTCCCGGGCCCGAGCGCCGTCCTCGCAGCTCTGGCCGTCTCGGGTCTCCCGACCGACCGATTCACGTTCGAGGGCTTCGTGCCGCGGAAGGCGGGGGAGCGGCGCAGCGCACTGTCGGCTCTCGGTGCCGAGCGGCGCACGATGGTGTTCTTCGAGTCCCCGTCGCGGCTCGCGACCACCCTCGCCGACATGGCTGCGGCCTTCGGCGCCGACCGCCCAGCCGTCGTGTGCCGCGAACTCACGAAGCTCCACGAAGAGGTACGCCGCGGCCCGCTCTCGGATCTCGCCGCCTGGGCAGACGACGGCGTCAGGGGTGAGATCGTCATCGTCGTCGGTGGCGCCGCCGGCCCCGCCATGTCGTTCGAGGACGCAGTTGCCTACGTTTCGGATCTGCTCGCGCAGGGAAAGCGCCTGAAGGATGCCTGCGCCGAGGTCGCCGCAGCATCCGGTCACTCGTCGCGCGAGCTGTACAACGCGTCGCTGTCATAGACCCGCGGGGCGGCGCCGGCCCGAACTAGACTTCTCGGGTGAGTTCCGGCAGTTCCTTCTACATCACGACGCCGATCTACTACCCGAGCGATGTTCCGCACATCGGCCACGGGTACACGACGGTCGCCGTCGACACGCTCGCGCGTTGGCACCGGCAGTCCGGCGACGACACCTGGATGCTGACCGGAACCGACGAGCACGGCCAGAAGATGCTGCGGGCTGCCGCCGCGAACGGCGCGACGCCGCAGGAGTGGGTCGATCGCCTCGTCGGTGAATCCTGGTTCCCGCTGCTTCGCACCCTGGATGTCGCCAACGACGACTTCATCCGCACGACGCAGGCTCGCCACGAAGAGCGCGTGACGCAGTTCGTCCAGGCGATCTATGACAACGGCTACATCTACGCGGGCGAGTTTGAGGCGCTGTACTGCGTCGGGTGCGAGGAGTTCAAGACCGAGGCCGAGATCATGGACGGCACGGGGGCGTTCGAGGGCCTCAAGGTCTGTGCGATCCATTCGAAGCCGCTGGAGCTGCTGCAGGAGAAGAACTATTTCTTCAAGCTCAGCGAGTTCCAAGACCGCCTGCTCGACCTTTACAAGAGTGTGCCCGACTTCGTGCGGCCCGAGTCTGCGCGCAACGAGGTGGCATCCTTCGTCCGCAGCGGTCTAAAGGACCTGTCGATCTCGCGATCGACCTTCGACTGGGGCATCAAGGTGCCCTGGGATCCCTCGCACGTCATCTATGTGTGGGTCGACGCGCTCCTGAACTACGCCACGGCTGTCGGCTACGGGTCCGACCCCGAGCAGTTCGCACGGCGCTGGCCGGCCTATCACGTGGTCGGGAAGGACATCCTGCGCTTCCACGCCGTCATCTGGCCCGCGATGCTCATGGCTGCCGGCGTCGAGGTGCCCCGCGGTGTTTTCGCGCACGGCTGGCTGCTCGTGGGCGGCGAGAAGATGTCGAAGTCCAAGCTCACGGGTATCGCGCCGACCGAGATCACCGACGTCTTCGGCTCCGACGCTTACCGCTTCTACTTCCTCTCGGCCATCGCGTTCGGTCAGGACGGGTCGTTCTCCTGGGAGGACCTGTCTGCCCGATACCAGGCAGAGCTCGCGAACGGATTCGGGAACCTCGCCTCGCGCACGGTGGCGATGATCGAGCGGTATTTCGAGGGCATCGTGCCGCCGCCCGCGCAGTACACGGATGCCGACCTCGCCATCCAGCGGGTTGTCGCGGAGGCTGCCTCGAACGCGGATGCTGCGATCGAGCGGTTCCGCATCGACGAGGCGATCGGGGCGATCTGGACGATCGTCGACGAGCTCAACGGGTACATCACCGAGAACGAGCCGTGGGCGCTCGCAAAGGATGACGCGCTTCGACCGCGCCTGGAGACGGTTCTCTACACCGCGGCCGAGGGGTTGCGCGCGCTCGCACAGCTGCTCTCGCCGGTGATGCCGATCGCGACCGAGAAGCTCTGGATTGCTCTGGGGGCCGCCGAGACCATCGGCCGCCTGCAGGACCAGCCGCTTCGCGAGGCTGGGGCCTGGGGACAGCTGAAGCCGGGCACCTCGGTCAATGGCTTGGCGCCGCTGTTCCCCCGGGTCGAGCAGCCGGCGTGAGCGACCCGAGCGCCTACGTGCGGGAGAGGTCGGCGTCGGGCCGGCGCGACCTCACCTATCCTGAGCTGCCCGAGCCGCTCGTGGTGCCCGTGTACGACAATCACTGTCATCTCGAGATCATGGACGGGGACGACCCGCTGAGCCTGGACGAGCAACTCGCCCGGGCAGCCTCGACGGGGATTGCGGGCGTGGTGCAGGCATCCGGCGACGTGGAGTCTTCGCGGTGGGCGGTGTGGGCTGCCGAGCAGCATCCGCAGGTTCTCGCGGCGGTCGCGATCCACCCGAACGAGGCGCCGACGTACGAAGCGGCGGGGGAACTCGATGCCGCGATCGCAGTCATGGACGAGCTTGCCGCCCACCCGCGGGTGCGCGCAATTGGCGAGACGGGGCTCGACTTCTTCCGCACGGATGCCGAGGGTCAGCCGGCCCAGTACCGGTCGTTCGAAGCCCACATCGCGCTTGCCAAGAAGCACGGGATCGCCATGCAGATCCACGACCGGGATGCGCACGACGAGGTTCTGCGCGTGCTCGAGAGCGTCGGTGCTCCCGAGATGACCGTGTTCCACTGCTTCTCGGGGGATGCCGAGATGGCGCGCGTTGCCGCCCACCGTGGCTACTACCTGTCTTTCGCCGGCAACATCACGTTCAAGAACGCGCAGAACCTGCGTGACGCGCTCGCCGTGACGCCGCGAGAGCGCATCCTGGTCGAAACCGACGCGCCTTTCCTCACGCCGGTACCTCACCGGGGGCGTCCGAATGCGCCCTATCTTGTGCCCATCACGCTGCGGTTCATGGCCGCGGAACTGGGCCTGCCGGTCGATGAGCTTGCCGCTCAGGTTGCCGCGAACACGATCGAGGTCTACGGCACGTTCGCCTGAGCGGCAAAGCCCTCGGAGATGGTGCCGCGACGAACCGATGTCGGCGCCGACCGGGTTGTCGACCCGCCCACGAGTTCCCACGGCAAAACCACCGGTGACATCGGGGTAGTTGCCGATTCCAGCGCTGCGACCAACTCGGGAAAGAGGAGCTCCGGCGCCTGCTCGGGGTGCACGCATACGTGGGTGACGCTCAGTCGGCGGTTCAGAGCGCAGTCATGCAGGCACAGCGCGACGAGCTGAAGATCGCGCGGCAGCACGACATCGAGCGCCGTCAGGTCGAGAAAGAGCCGCGGCCCTTCCGGAGCGAAGGAGAAGAGGCCGTCGACACCCTCCAGCAGGAGTTCACGGATGCTCCCGGCAAGCTCCAGGCTCGAGGCATCCACCCGTGCGACGATCGGCGCCTGACCGCGGTCGGCACACCATTGCGCGTAGACGGTCTCGCCGATCTCCAGGCGGGGGAGCCCTGGTTCACCGGTGAGAAGCCCGATGTTCGTCGCGCCACTGGCAGCGAGGAGGTCCAGGGCTGCGGTCGCGGCATCCTCGTATCCGGTGCGGATCCACATCCCCGCATCCGGCGGAAGGGGCAGGTCGTTGGTGATGACCGGGATGCTCTGCGCTGCCGCGATCGCGAGAAGCGGATCACTCTCGCGAGCATCGGGTGCGTACACGGCGTCGACCCGGGCGCTGCGCAGCAGCTCCGGGCGTGCTGAGGGGATGACGGTGACCGTGAACTGGTGCGCGGCCGCAGCGTCGACGAGAGCGCTGAGCTGCCGCATGGCGTACTGCGCCTGAGCCGCCTCGCGCACCGGGTCAAGCGGCGGCGACGCGACGTACCCGATCGAAAGCGTTCGCCCGCGCCGGAGCGCCGCTGCGTACCGGTCGGGGGAGTACCCGAGGTCGGACGCGGCATCGACGATCCGCTTCCTCGTGTCGGCGCTGAGCGCACCCCGGCCGTTGAGTGCCTGACTGACCGCCGCCGTGGATACGCCGGCTTTGGCCGCGACATCCTTCACCGTGACCCGCGCGCGCGGCAACGGGATCGGTGTCTGGTCGGGATGCTGGGTCATGCTCACTCACGTGCCGGGATTCGGCGCCTCCGAGAAAACTGCTTCGACCGCCGCTGACCAGCGTTCGCCCTCCCCGGAGGAGGCCAGTGTATGGCCGCGCGCAACGACGTGATGCATGATCACGCCGGCAAAATGCCGGAGCGCCCGTTCGGTCTTCAGGGAACTCTCGGACGAGTTCTCGGGGAGGCGGGAGATCTCGGCATCCAAGAGCGTCTGTACCCACGCCCGCGCGGCCCGAACGGCGGGCGCGACATCGTGGACCCTCCCCGCTCCTGCGTGGCGTAGTGCTGCATCGGCGACGATCGCCTTCGCGTCGGCGAGCGAGGCGAACTCGTCGAGCGGTGCGTGTAGGCGAATCGTCTCGAGGTCGAGCACCTCGACGCCGTGACGTGACTGCACGTCGGCGGCGACGTTCCGGGGCATGCCGAGATCGATCACCAGGAGTCGCTCCGCTGCGGCTGTCACGGCGGCGCGGCCGGCGTCCAGCTCGTCGCCGCCGAGCACGACCCGGGTCGTGCAGGTGACGATGACATCAGCCGACGCGATCTCGGCATGGTAGGAATCCGGGTCGACCGGGATCAGTCCGTGTCGCTGGGCGAACTCCGGACCGCGGCCGGATGCCGAATGAACACGGATGCCGCGCGCGCCGCGCACGCGCAGCGCCGCCAACGCCGCCGCGGCATACCGACCGGTGCCGATGAGGAGCACACGGGCGCTCGACCAGTCGGTGATCCGCGAGGAGGCGAGTTCGAGGGCCAGGCGAACCAGGGAACGCCCGGATTCGCCCACCCGCGCCGAGTTCTTGACCGTCCGTGACGTTTCTTTCGCGCGCTCGAAGAGATGCTCGAGGGCGCGGGTCGTCATCCCTTCGCCGCGGGCGTCTTCGTAGGCGCGGGTGACCTGACCTGCAATCTCGTCTTCGCCGACGACGACCGAATCCAGGCCCGACGCGACGGCGAACAGATGATGAGCGACGCGATTTCCGACAGTGACATCGAGTGTCTCGCGCAGCTCTCGGTAGGCGATTCCCGAGGCGTCGGCCAGTTCGCCGAGCGCGGCAGTGACGGCGGATTCGGCCGAGTGGCCCTCGTCGGGGTCGATATCGAGGTAGGCCTCGAACCGATTGCAGGTTGCGAGCACCACGGCGCCGCCGATCGACTCGTGGGCCAGGGGGATGTCGCGGCGGACGTCGTCGCCCACCGCCGCGAGGCGCTCGAGGGAGGCGAACGGGGTAGCCCGGTGGTTGGCCGATAGGCAGACCAGCATCGCTTCCTCCTCGCGTCGACTGGTTAGTATATCGATTAACTATGCAGCTCTCCGATCAGCATCCGCTCGTTGCGCACGCGACGAAGGACTCGCACCTCATCCGCGCCTTCCTCGGACACCGACCAGCCACCACCCCCGTGTGGTTCATGCGGCAGGCCGGCCGTTCCCTTCCCGAATACCGCGCGCTGCGTGAGACCGGCTCGATGCTCGACGCCTGCTTGAACCCCGCTCTTGCCAGCGAAATCACGCTGCAACCGGTGCGCCGTCACGGCGTGGACGCCGCCATCTTCTTCAGCGACATCGTTGTGCCGCTGGTGCTGGCCGGGGTCGATGTGCGCATCGTAGCCGGCCGTGGCCCCGTCTTCACCGAGCCCGTCCGCACGGCCGCCGATATCGCGCGGGTCACCGCGATCGACCCGAAGACCGTCACCGAGCGGGGCGCGCCGATCATCGACGCCGTGCGCCGCACGACCGAGATGCTGGGGGACGAGTCTGCAGCCCGCGACACGCCCCTCCCGCTCATCGGTTTCGCGGGGGCCCCGTTCACGCTCGCGGCCTACCTCGTGGAGGGCGGGCCCTCCAAGGACCACCTCGCCGCGCGCCGCCTGATCCACGAGGACCCGGCAGGATGGGCTGCCCTCACGCAGTGGCTCGCGGAGATCAGCGGGCGGTTCCTCGCCCTCCAGATCGAGGCCGGCGCCAGCGCCGCGCAGTTGTTCGACTCCTGGGCCGGATCCCTCTCGCCGCGCCTGTACCGGCAGGCAGCACTCCCGGCATCCGAAAAGGCCCTCGCTCACGCCCGGCGGATCGAACCGCCTGCGGGCTCGGGGATGCCGCGCATTCCGCTCTCGCACTTCGGCGTCGGCACCTCCGACCTTCTCGCCGACATCGCGAGCCTGGATCTCGACGTCGTGGGCATCGACCACCGGATCGATCTCGACGAGGCAGTCAAGCGGATCGGGAGAGAGGTCACCGTGCAGGGGAACCTGGATCCCGCGATGCTGTTTGCCCCTGTCGAGGTCCGCGCCGCAGAGGTCTCTCGGATCATCGCCGCGGGCGCGGCTGCGCCCGCTCACGTCTTCAACCTCGGGCATGGGGTTCCGCCCGAGACCGATCCTGACGTGCTGACGGATCTTGTCGCGATGGTGCACGATGCCCGCTGAGACGGACGAGATCGTCGATGTCTGCATCGTCGGCGCGGGGATGGCGGGCCTGGTCGTTGCCGCTGAGACCGCCGCCGCGGGGCTCCGGACCGTCGTCGTGGACGCCTCGGACCGTGTGGGCGGCATGCTCGCGCCGGTCATCATCGACGGTGCGGGGCAGGTCGCTGTGGATGCCGGTGCCGAGTCGTTCGCAACCCGAACGGCTGGCGTGACAGATCTCATCGACCGATGGCAGCTTCCCGTCACTGTCACGGCCCCGAACCCCGCCGGGGCGTGGCTGGTCGCCGGGGGTGAGTCCGGCATCCGTCGCGCTCCGCTTCCGCGGCAGAGCGTCCTGGGGATCCCCGCCGATCCCAGCGCTGCCGACATCCTGGCGCTCGTTCCGCCCCGCGCCGAGCAGGTGCTGCCCGTGCCCGCCGAGGAGCCTTCGCTCTACGACCTTGTGGCCTCACGACTCGGTGATGACCTGGCAAGCGCGGTGGTCGACACCGTGTGCCGCGGCGTCTACTCGCGCTCTGCCGGCGACCTGAAGCTCTCGGTGGTGCACCCGCAGCTGTGGCAGCGGTTCGTGCAGACCGGCGCGCTGACGGACGCCGTCGCCGAGCTTGCCGCGGGGCCTCGCCCCGGCAGTGCTGTCGCGGGGATCGTCGGCGGCATGTGGCGGCTACCCGTCGAGCTGGCAGCCCGCTCCCGCGCCGCCGGGGCGACCATCCTGCTCCACACCCCGGTTCGTCGCATCCATGGTGCCGAAAGCGCGTCCGAGAGCAGGGGCGACGGGGCACGCGGCGAGGTGCTGAGCGTGGATGCAGGGAGCGTCGCGATCCGCGCCCGAACCGTTGTCATCGCCACCGGGCGCGACCAGGCGCTGCGGCTGCTCGGGGAACACGGCGACGGTGACGGAACGCCCGTCGAACTGGCGATCGCGCTCGTGCGCTCCCCGGGTCTTGATGCTCACCCGGTGGGCACGGGAGCGCTGATCGCCGACGCTGCACCCATCGACGCAAAGGCGCTCACGCACGCTAACGCGAAGTGGGGATGGCTCGATCAGCAGCTCGAGCCTCACCACCACGTCATCCGGCTCTCGGCGCGCGATGGTGTCACGGGAACGTTCGATGAGGCATCCGTCGCCACGGCGATCAGCATCGTTACGGGAGTGTCGGTTGCGCCGCAGGACGTGCGCGAGCTGCACGTGCGCCACTGGGATGCTTCCTCGTCGTCGTCCTCGATGCCCCTTGTCGCCGCTGACCCCCGCCTGCACCTCGCCGGCGCCGCGGTGGCAGGCACCGGGCTTGCCTCGGTGGTGCCGCATGCGCGCGAGGTCGCCGCAACCCTGATCCACGCGCTCGCGGCACCGCCACTCGCATCCGCCGCTTCCTGACCCGCACCGCCGCTTCTGACTGGAGGAATCGTGACCGATCCCGTAACCCCCGCCGCCTCGGGCCCCGAGCCCGAGTCGACGCCCGCGGGCTACACCCTGTTCACCGTGCTCGCCGTCCCGCGCGTGGCAGCCCCCGAGTTCGGTGACCTCGAACGTGAGATTGCAGAGCTCCCCGGCGCCGGTGTGACACTGCGGGGGCTCTACGACGTCACCGGCATGCGCGCGGATGCCGACCTCATGGTGTGGCTGCACGGTGAGGACCCCGCGGCTTTGCAGGCAGCGCTTCGCCGGCTTCGTCGCACCGCGGCGCTGCACGCGTCGAGCATCACGTGGAGTGCCATGGGCGTTCACCGCGAGGCCGAATTCAACAAGCGTCACGTTCCCGGGTACCTGCGCGGGGAAACGCCCCGCGAATGGCTCTGCCTCTATCCGTTTGTGCGCAGCTACGAGTGGTACCTGCTGCCCGAGCAGGAGCGCTCAGCGATGCTCGCCGAGCACGGCCGCAAGGGCAGCGCTTTCCGTGATGTCGTGGCCAACACGGTCTCCACCTTCGCACTCAGCGACTACGAGTGGCTGCTGCCCCTAGAAAGCGACAACCTGCTGAGCCTTGTCGACATGATGCGCGATCTTCGCGCGACGGATGCCCGCCGTCATGTGCGTGAGGAAGTCCCGTTCTTCACCGGGAGACGCGTCGAGGTCGGCGAGCTCGAGGACGTCCTGTCGTGACCGCCGAGAACTTCCGGCCCAAGCCCCCGCACGCGACCGGTGCCTACTGCGCGCCGGGGGCTGCGGTGTGCGGTGCGACGCCCGCGGCGGAATCCGGCCCGGCACACGTGGAAGAACCCGTCGCGTACGACGCGCTGCTGCTGCTCGGGTTCGGTGGACCCGAGGGGCAGGATGACGTCATCCCGTTTCTACGCAACGTCACGGCCGGCCGCGGCATCCCCGACGAGCGCCTCGAGGAGGTCGCGCACCACTACCGCCACTTCGGTGGGGTCTCACCCATCAACCAGCAGAACCGCGACCTGGTCGCCGCCCTCGATGCCGAGCTTCGCGCGCGCGGCATCGACCTGCCGGTGTACTGGGGAAATCGCAACTGGATGCCGTACGTCGCCGACGCCGTGCAGCAGCTGCACGCCGACGGTCACCGGCGCGTCCTGGCGCTGGCAACGAGCGCCTACAGCTCCTATTCGTCATGCCGGCAGTACCGTGAGGACCTCGCCGACGCGCTCGAGGCTACGGGTCTCGGCGCGCAGCTCGAGATCGACAAGATCGCGCAGTTCTTCGATCACCCCGGCTTTGTGGCACCCTTCGTCGCCGGCATCCGCGCAGGGTTCGCAGAGCTGCGGGAGCGGGGCATCGAGAATCCGAACGAGATCGAGGTGCTCTTCTCCACCCACTCGATTCCCGTCGCCGATGCCGAGCGCTCCGGGCCCCGCGACCGGGACTTCGGGCCGGGTGGTGCCTATGCCGCGCAGCACGCCGCCGTCGCTACGCAGATCATGCGTGAGCTCGGATCCACGAGCCCCTGGCAGCTCGTCTACCAGAGCCGCTCTGGCCCGCCGTCGGTGCCGTGGCTTGAGCCCGACGTCAACGATGCGATTGCGCAGCTGCCTGACCAGGGGCGGCGCGGCGTCATCATTGTTCCTCTCGGGTTCGTCAGCGACCACATGGAAGTCATGTGGGACCTCGACACGGAAGCCATCGAGACTGCCACCGAGCTCGGTCTTGTCGCCGTGCGCACCGCGACCCCGGGAACGGCGCCCGCGTATGTTGCTGGGCTCGTCGACCTCATCGCCGAGCGGCTGAACGGGACCCCGGCATCGCAGCGCCCCCGGGTGACCTCCCTCGGGCCGTGGTTCGACGTGTGCCGGCCCGGATGCTGCGAGAACGCCAGGCTGGGCTTCCGCCCGGCACTCGCGGGGTTGACGCCATGACCGTGCGCTTGGGTACCCGGGCCAGCACGCTGGCGATGACGCAGTCTGGGACGGTGGCACGGATGCTGACAGCATCCTCGGGCCTCGAGGTCGACCTCGTGCCGCTGACCACCCACGGCGATGTCGCCACCGGTTCTCTCGCGTCGCTGGGCGGCACGGGTGTGTTCGCGACGGCCCTGCGCGAAGCGCTGCTCGCGGGGGAGTGCGACCTGATCGTTCACTCCCTCAAGGACCTGCCGAACGCCGCTTACCCGGGCCTGACGCTGATCGCAATTCCTGAGCGCGAGGGTCAGCGCGACGCGCTGTGCTCGCGCGGCGGCGTGACCCTCGCCGAGCTCCCCACCGGTGCGCGCGTGGGAACCGGATCCCCACGCCGGGCTGCACAGGTTCTGCAGCGCCGCCCCGATCTCGAGGTCGCCGACATTCGCGGCAACGTGGACACGCGCCTGCGCAAGGTCGCGGACGGCGAGTACGACGCGGTCGTCCTCGCCGAAGCCGGCCTTCGCCGGATCGGCCGGGACGCCGAGATCGCGGAGCTGTTCGACCTGCAGTCCTGGCCGACCTCGGCCGGACAAGGGGCGCTGGCTGTCGAGATCCGCACCGCCGACACGACGACCGAGCTGGGGCGTGCGCTCCGGGGACTGAACGATCCCGCCGCCGCGATCCCCGCGCTCGTGGAGCGTGCCGTGCTCGCCGAGCTCGAAGCCGGGTGCGCTGCCCCGGTCGGTATCTCCGCGGTCCAGAGCGGCGAGAGCGTCGAGGTCGCCGCGACGGTCTACCGGAGTGATGGGTCGCGCAGCATCCGTGTCGAGGATGCCGCGCCGGTCGCCGTCGTTGCCGAGCCGGCGGGCCGGGCGGCGCTTGCTGAACGGGTCGTGCGGACGCTCCGAGACCGCGGGGTCGATGAGCTCGATGACTGAACCACTCGATGGACGCACCGTGCTTGTGCCGCGCGGCGGAGCATGGGGGGAGCGCGTCGCGCGCCTGCTCACGGACCGCGGCGCGGTGGCTGTGATTGCGCCGCTGATCGAGACCACACCACCGCGTGACGTGGAGGCCCGCGACCGCTCCTTCGCAGCGCTTGCCGCGGGCGAGTACGACTGGGTGTTCATCACCAGCGCCGCCGCGCTCGAACACCTGCGGGCGGCGGGTGTCGAGATTCCTGCTGCAACGAAAGTCGCAGCGGTCGGGCGTGCGACGGCCCGCGCCGTCGTGGATGCCGGGTTCGACGTCGACTTCATTCCCGCCGGACGTTCCTCGGCGCTCAGTCTCACCCAGCAGTGGTGCTCGGCCCATGATCCTGCGGGCGTCGGGCGGTGCCTCGTCTTGCGCTCTGACCTCGCCATGGCGGTGGTCAGCGACGAACTGGAGATTCGCGGCTACGCGGTAGACGTCTGCATCGCCTACCGCACCGTCGGTGTCGACCTCGCTGAGGCGATCGTCGATGATCTTCGATCGGGGCGGATCGACACCGTTCTTCTGACCTCGACAAGTGTCGTTCGAGAGCTCAGCCATCAGGTCGGCGCGCTCCCCGAGCACACTCTCCTCGCCTCGCTCGGCCCTGGCACGACCCGGGACGCCGAGCGTCGCGGGCTCATCGTGTCGCTGACCTCGCCCGAACAGAGCATCGAGGCGCTCATCGCTGCCCTTCCCCACACATCTTTGGAGACCCGCGCATGACGACCCTTCCTGCCCACCGCCCGCGTCGGTTGCGCCAAAGCTCCGCGATGCGGCGCCTGGTCACCGAAAACGCGCTGTCGGCATCCGCCCTCGTGCTCCCCGTGTTCGTGACCGAGCGAGAAGAACCGCAACCGATCGCAACGATGCCGGGCGTTCGGCAAGAGACCCTCGAGACGCTGCCGCAGGTCGTGGATGCCGCAGCCGACGCGGGCCTCGGCGGCATCATGCTGTTCGGCGTGCCCCTCGCCCGGGATGCCGTCGGATCCGGGTCCACCGACCCCGACGGCATCCTCAACCGGGCCATCCGCGTCGCCCGCACGGCAGCTGCGGGCCGGCTCACCGTGCAGGCCGACCTGTGCCTGGACGAATTCACCGACCACGGACACTGCGGTGTCCTCGATGCGCGGGGTGGGGTCGACAACGACGCGACGCTCGATCGGTACACGGCGATGGCGCTCGCGCAGGCTGACGCGGGGGCCGAGATCCTGGGTCTGTCGGGAATGATGGACGGTCAGGTCGCCGCGGTTCGCGAAGCCCTCGACGCGGCGGGGCGATCGGATGTCGTGCTCCTGGCCTACTCGGCCAAGTATGCGTCGGCGTTCTACGGGCCGTTCCGGGACGCCGTCGAATCCACTCTCGTCGGCGACCGAAAGACCTACCAGCTCGACCCGGCAAACGGTCGCGAGGGGCTGCTGGAGGCATCCCGCGACATCGATGAGGGCGCCGACATCGTCATGGTGAAGCCCGCAGGGCCCTACCTCGACGTCCTCGCAGCGGTTGCGGAGCGCTCGTCGATCCCGGTGTGGGCCTATCAGGTGTCGGGGGAGTACGCGATGGTCGAGCTCGCCGCGGCAGCCGGGGCGATCGACCGCGATCGCGCGATCATCGAGTCCCTGATCGGCATCCGTCGAGCAGGAGCCGACGCGATCCTGACCTACTGGGCGCTGGAGGTCGGGCAACTGCTGCGCGACGGGCACGGCGCTGGAGGTGCGCGATGACCCACAACGACGAACTCTTCGCCCGGGCTCAGATAGCGATGCCCGGGGGCGTCAATTCGCCGGTGCGCGCCTTCGGCTCGGTCGGCGGCACACCCCGGTTCTTCGTGTCCGCCCGCGGGCCGTACGTGACGGATGCCGACGGCCGCGAGTACGTGGACCTCGTCGCCAGCTGGGGGCCGGCGATCCTCGGTCACGCGCATCCGGAGGTCGTTGCGGCCGTTCAGGATGCCGCTGCCCGCGGCCTCTCATTCGGTGCGAGCACACCGGCTGAGACCGAACTCGCCGAACAGATCGCCGCCCGGGTGGGTGCGGTCGAGCGTGTCCGCCTCGTGTCGACCGGCACCGAGGCGACCATGACGGCAGTGCGACTGGCGCGCGGCTTCACCGGCCGCGAACTCGTGGTGAAGTTCTCGGGTCACTACCACGGGCACTCCGACGGGCTTCTCGCCCAGGCAGGCTCCGGCCTTGCCACTCTTGCGCTGCCGGGTTCGGCCGGCGTTCCCGAGGCGATTGCCGCCCACACGATCGTCGTTCCGTACAACGACCCGGATGCGCTCGCTGCGGTATTTGCGCAGCATCCGGGGCGTATCGCTGCCGTGATCACCGAAGCCGCAGCCGCCAACATGGGTGTCGTTTCTCCGCATCCGGGCTTTAACGCCCTGCTCGCGCGGACCTGCCACGACAACGGAGCGCTGCTCATTCTCGACGAGGTGCTCACGGGCTTCCGTGTCGGCCCCGCGGGTTTCTGGGGGCTGCAGGATGCCGCGGGCGAGACCTACACTCCCGACTTGTTCACGTTCGGCAAGGTGGTCGGCGGCGGCCTCCCCGTCGCAGCGGTCGCCGGGCGCGCCGAGGTCATGGAGCTCCTCGCCCCCCTCGGCCCGGTGTACCAAGCCGGCACGCTCTCGGGGAATCCGGTCGCGGTGGCGGCGGGGATCACGACGCTCCGACTCGCGGATGCCGCCGTCTATGCGCGGCTCGACAGTGCTGCCGACGAGCTTTCGGTGGCCGTGGGGGACGCTCTGACACGCGAGGGTGTTGCTCACGTCATCCAGCGGGCGGGGAACCTTTTCAGCGTGTTCTGGGGCGAGGATGTCGCGGCCGGCGTGTCCGACTACGAGAGCGCCGTCCGGCAGGAGGCGTTCCGGTATCGCGCGTTCTTCCACGCGATGCTCGATGCCGGTGTCTCGCTCCCGCCGTCTGCGTTCGAGGCGTGGTTCCTCACTGCCTCGCACGACGACGGGGCGCTCGAGCGCATCATCGCTGCTCTGCCCACCGCGGCGCGAGCTGCCGCTGCAGCCCGCGCCTGAGACCTAGGCCGAGGCCTTGGCCTTCGGTTGGGTGAACAGCGTCTCGGTCTGTTCGAGCTCCATGCCCTTGGTCTCGGGGATGCGCCACAGCACGAAGAAGAACGACAGTGCCGCGAACGTCGCGTACATGCCGTACGTCAGCGGCAGTGACCAGCTCGACATCACGGGGAAGGTCATGGTGATCAGGAAGTTCGCGATCCACTGAGCGCCGGCAGCGACACCGAGCGCCTTGCCGCGGATACGGCTCGGGAAGATCTCGCCGAGGAGCACCCACACGAGCGGGCCCCACGAGGCGCCGAATCCGATGACGAAGAGGTTCGCCGCGACCAGCGCGATCGGACCCCATGCGCCGTCGAGGTGGACGTCCTTGCCGGTACCGGTGGCGAACGAGAAGGCCAGCGCCATCGTGCCGAGCGACAGGGCCATGAGCACGGAACCCGTGAGCAGGATCGGCTTTCGGCCGACCCGGTCGACCAGGAAGATCGCGATCAGCGTGACGAGCACATTTGTCACGCTCGTGATCACGCTGATCAGGGGAGCGTTGGTCATGCCGACCGAGTTCCACAGGCTCGTCGAGTAGTAGAAGATCACGTTGATGCCGACGAACTGCTGGAACACCGACAGGATGATGCCGATCCAGACGATCGGCTGAAGACCCAGGGCCTTGCCCCGAATCGATACTCCCGCGTTCTTCTTGTCGGTCTCGATGGCAAGCGTCAGCTCGTTCATCGTCTTGTCGAGGTCGACGGCGGGCACCAGGCGCGCGAAGATCGCCCGCGCCTCGTCAGTGCGGCCCTTGCTGATCAGGTAGCGCGGTGACTCGGGCACGGTGAACGAGAGGATGCCGTACACGGCCGCGGGCACGACGGCGACCAGGAACATCCAGCGCCACGCTTCCAGGCCCAACCACAGCACGTTGTCGGCGCCGCCGGCGATGCCCTCGAGCCAGGCATCCGACAGGAGCGCCGCGAAGATACCGATCGTGATCGCGAGCTGCTGCAAAGAGGCGAGCGAGCCGCGGATCTGCCGGGGCGCGACTTCAGCGATGTAGGCGGGCGCGACAACTGACGCGATACCGATGCCGATACCGCCGACCACGCGCCACAAACCGAGGTCCCAGACCGAGAAGGCGAGACCGGTTCCGATCGCGCTGACGAAGAACATGATCGCGCCGAGGAACATGACCCGGAGGCGCCCCCAGCGGTCGGCGAGGTTGCCTGCCATGAGCGCGCCGACTGCACAACCGAGCAGCGCGATGGCGACGATGAACCCGGTGACGAAGTCGTTGAGGGCGAAGTCGCTCTGGATCGACTCGACAGCACCGTTGACGACCGAGGAGTCGAAGCCGAAGAGGAATCCACCGACAGCAGCGGCGATGGACAGGCCGACGGCGCGGCGACCATAGGGACTATTGAGGGAGAACGTCCCCGTGGGGAGCGCGTCAGATGAGGATGTCACGCGACTCACCGTACTCCCGCCGCGGCGGCGCGTGACGGATTCCGGTTACCCGATTCGCGAAGTCCGCGCGTGAGGCGAACTACAGTGAACCCATGCCCGTCACCCTCCTGGGCGCCGCGGAAGTGCGGGCGCTGGCCGCAGATCTCGACGTCACCCCGACCAAAAAACTCGGACAGAACTTCGTCGTCGACGCCAACACTGTGCGCAAGATCGTGCACCTTGCCGGCGTTCAGGCCGGGGAGCACGTCGTCGAGGTCGGCCCCGGGCTCGGCTCTTTGACGCTCGCAATTCTGGAGACCGGAGCCGAGGTCACCGCCGTCGAGATCGATCACCGCCTCGCCGAGCGTCTGCCCGCCACGGCATCCGCTCACGGCGTTCCCGAGGGTGCGTTGCGGGTCATCGATCAGGATGCCCTGCGGGTGACCGAGCTTCCGGGCGACCCGGCAGTGCTCGTGGCCAATCTGCCCTACAACGTGTCGGTTCCGGTGCTGTTGCACTTCCTCGAGACCTTCCGGTCGATCGCCCGGGGGGTCGTGATGGTTCAGGCCGAGGTAGGGGAGCGGCTCGCCGCCCCGCCCGGGTCGAAGGTGTACGGGGCGCCGAGCGTCAAGGCTGCATGGTGGGGAGCGTGGCGACTTGCCGGGACGGTGTCACGTCAGGTCTTCTGGCCCGTTCCCAACGTCGATAGCGTCCTCGTCGGTTTCGAACGCTCCGAACCGTTGGGCTCGGAGGCGGAGCGGATCCTGACCTTTCGCATCATCGACGCCGCGTTCCAGCAGCGCCGCAAGATGCTCCGTCAGGCGCTTGCCGCGGTGCTCGGCGGAAGCGCGCTCGAGGCATCCGTCGCGCTCGAACGCGCCGGGATCGCGCCGACTGCCCGCGGCGAGGAGCTGACGGCCGAGCAGTTCCTGCGCATCGCCAGAGCAACCCCCACGGCTGCGCGATAGCCTCGAAGCATGACCGAAGAGCAGCGATTCTCGCGCAGCCGAAACGACATCCACCGCCCCTACTCGGCATCCGAGGACCGCTACTGCGCCACCGACTACCGGCAGGTGGGTACGTCGGGTCTGTACCTCCCGCCGATCTCGCTCGGACTGTGGTGGAACTTCGGTGACAACATCCCGTTCGACAACCAGCGGGCGCTGCTGCGGCACGCCTTCGACTCCGGGATCACGCACTTCGATCTGGCCAACAACTACGGGCCGCCCTACGGATCTGCCGAGACGAACTTCGGACGGATGATGCGCGAAGACTTCGCGCGCTACCGCGATGAGCTGATCATCTCGTCTAAGGCCGGCTACGACATGTGGCCGGGGCCGTACGGCGACTATGGCTCGCGCAAGTACATCCTGGCGAGCGCCGACCAATCGCTGGGGCGTATGGGTCTCGACTACGTCGACATCTTCTACTCGCACCGGATGGATCCGGTAACCCCCGTCGAAGAGACGATCGCGGCCCTTGACACCCTCGTGCGCCAGGGCAAGGCCCTCTACGTCGGGATCTCGTCGTACTCGGCCGAGCAGACCGCGATCGCCGCGGCCGTGGCCCGGAGCCTCGGGACGCCCCTGGTCATCCACCAGCCGTCGTACTCGATGCTCAATCGCTGGGTCGAGGACGGTTTGACAGGCGTGCTGAGCCAGGAGGGACTGGGCGCTATTGCGTTCACGCCCCTCGCGCAGGGCCTTCTTACCGATAAGTACCTCAGCGAAGCGGCCGCCGACCGTGCGCAGAGCCGCAACTCGGTGCCGGCGGATCGAGTGTCCGAACGTGGCCGGTCGATCCTGGGCAGCTTGAACGAGATCGCCCGGCAGCGGGGCCAGAGCCTTGCGCAGATGGCCATCCAGTGGGTGCTTCGTGACCCGGTGGTCGCGTCCGCGCTCATCGGGGCTTCGCGTCCGTCCCAGCTCGACGAGAACCTCGCCGCGGTCTCGGGCCCGGAATTCGACACCGAAGAGCTCGAGCAGATCGACGCACTCACCGACGGCATCGATCTCTCGCCGTCGGGTCCGATCTGGTCGGATTCCGCGGCATCGTGACGGCACCGCTTCGCTCCGACGCGGTCCGGGTGAGGGCACCGGGCAAACTCAACGTGTACTTCGAGGTCGGCCCGCTTCTCGATGACGGCTACCACGCTGTCGCATCCGCGTACCAGGCTGTCTCGCTGTTCGAGGAGGTGTGGGCGGTAGCGGCAGATGACTTTCGGCTCGAGGTCACCGGCTCGGTGGATGTCTCAGCAGTCCCGCTCGATGACCGAAACCTTGCCCTGCGGGCCGCACGCATCCTCGCGCAACACACCGGCTACGAGGGCGGCGTTCACCTCACGGTGGACAAGCACGTCCCCGTCGCCGGGGGAATGGGCGGCGGTTCGGCGGATGCCGCCGCTGCCTTGGTCGCGTGCGATGCGCTGTGGCGCACCGACGTGGGATCGGCCGAACTGCATCGGCTGGCTGCCAGACTCGGCGCCGACGTCCCGTTCGCCCTGATGGGAGGAACCGCCGTGGGCCTGGGTCGGGGGGACCGGCTCAGTCCCGCGCTCGCGACCGGTCGCTTCGAGTGGGTCATCGCGCTCGCCGATGGCGGACTGTCCACCCCTGCGGTGTACAGCGAACTCGACCGGCTTCGCGCGCGGGCCGTGTCGGCGGGGCATCCGTCGACGGGCGCGATCCCGCTGGACCGCATCTCCGGGGCTCGCGACGATGACGCAGACCCGGCCGTCGGAACGGGTGTGCTGCACGCTCTCCGCGCCGGCGATCCCGAGGAACTTGCGGCTCACCTGCACAACGATCTGCAGGAGGCGACGCTGTCGCTCCGGCCCGAGCTGAGTGATGTGCTCGAACTGGGGGAGCGGTCGGGAGCTCTCGCGGGGATCGTGTCGGGGTCGGGCCCCACCACCGCGTTCCTCGCCGAAGATCTCGAGTCGGCCTTGGAGCTACAGGTGACCTTGTCTGCCGCGGGGTACACAGCCCTCCACGCTCACGGACCCGTACCCGGCGCACGTCTGATCTGATCTGACCGGGGCGCCGGCGCTTCTGACGCGCGGCGGACACTACCGCCGGATATTCGCTTCGTCCGGAACCGCCCCAGTGTCCCAGGCCTCCGGTAGCGTGATTCGAAGCCGAATCGGCGGTCCCCGACGAACGGAGAACCATGAAGGCTGTCATCGACAACGTCGTCATCGCAGAGGCGTCTCGCGATGATCTCCTCTCGATCGAGGGAAATTGGTACTTCCCGCCGAGCAGCATCGCAGACGGTGCGCTGGTCGAGAGTGCGACGCCCTACACGTGCCCGTGGAAGGGCGTGTGCCAGTACTACGACATCGTCGCCGACGGAGTCACGCACGCCGACGGGGCGTGGGCCTACCCGACGCCATACCCGAGCGCGTTCGATCGCGTCGGGGCCGACTTCTCGGGCTATGTCGCCTTCGGGAAGGATGTGTCGGTCATCGACTGACCCGGTGCCGCCGTGATCATCTTCGACGACGTCACGAAGCAGTTCCCCGACGGAACCCGCGCTGTCGACGGGTTCAGTCTGACCCTCCCCGCGCACAAAACGACGGTTTTCGTGGGCTCCTCCGGATGCGGCAAGACGACTCTCTTGCGCATGATCAACCGCATGGTGGAGCCGTCGCACGGTGTGGTGACCATCGACGGTGAGGACATCGCGGGCAAAGACCCGGTCAAGCTGCGCCGCGGCATCGGTTACGTGATGCAGAACTCCGGCCTGCTGCCGCACTACACCGTCATCGACAACATCGCGACGGTCCCCGTGCTCCAGGGAATGTCTCGCGCGGCCGCGCGCAGCCGTGGGCTCGAACTCATGGACATCGTGGGTCTGGACCGATCGTTCGCCAAGCGCTACCCGAGTCAGCTCTCGGGCGGGCAGCAACAGCGTGTGGGGGTGGCGCGGGGACTCGCGGCTGACCCCAACATCCTGCTGATGGACGAGCCCTTTGGAGCCGTCGACCCGATCGTGCGTGCGGAACTGCAGCAGGAGCTGCTGCGACTTCAGGACGAGGTCGACAAGACCATCGTGTTCGTCACGCACGACATCGACGAGGCGTTTCTGCTGGGCGATCAGGTCGTCATCCTGGAGAAGGGCGCTCATATCGCCCAGGTCGGCACGCCGAGTGAGATCCTCGAGAATCCGGCATCCGAGTTCGTGGCGTCGTTCATCGGCGCCGACCAGGGCAAGCGCTCGCTGCACCTGAAGAAGACCGCGACCGGCACGGCTGTGATCGACGGACAGGGGCGCACGCAGGGCATGCTCCGTGACCCGGATGAGAGCACGCGAGGCGTACCGTCGTGACCTGGGTTCTGGACAACCTCGATCTGATCCTCCAGCTGTCGGTGGAGCACCTCCGCCAGTGTCTGATCGCGATCCTGCTCGGGTTCGTCCTATCGATTCCACTGGGCTTCCTCGCCTGGCGGTTCCGACTTCTTCGTGGCACCGTCGTCACGATCACGGGATTGATGTATACCATCCCCTCGCTCGCGCTGCTGTTTCTGCTTCCCGCAGTCTTCGGCTACGTCGCGTTCAGCGATCTGAACCTCATTCTCGCGTTGACCCTCTACGCGATCGCGCTTCTCGTGCGGTCGGTCGTTGACGGACTCAACTCGGTCGACGAGGGGGTACGAGGCGCATCGACGGCCATGGGTTTCTCCGGGGCGCGTCGCTTCTTCGCGGTTGAGCTTCCGCTGGCGGGTCCGGTCATCCTGGCGGGCTTGCGGGTTGCGGCCGTCAGCACGATCGCGCTCGCCCCGGTCGGGATCCTCGTCGGTGTCTCGAATCTGGGATACCTGTTCACCAACGGCCTGCAGCGCCGCATCATCCCGGAGGTCCTCGCTGGCGTCGTCGCTGTCGTCATTCTTGCGCTCCTGATCGATCTCGTGCTGGTCGTGATCGGGCGGGTGTTGATGCCGTGGACGCGCCGCACGCGGAGACGGCCTCGCGCAGCCTCATCCGCTGTCCCGGCGGAGGCGAACGCATGAACCTCCTCATCGACGCCTGGGCCTGGATCATCGCGCCCGAACAGTGGACGGGCCGATACAGCCTCCCGACGCTGCTGCTGGAGCAGCTCGGGTACACCTTCGCCGCCGTCGGAATCGCGGCTCTCATCGCCGTGCCGATCGGCTGGGCGATCGGACACACGGGGAAAGGACGCGAGGTCGCCGTTGCGGTTTCCGGCGCGGCGCGCGCGATTCCCTCGTTCGGACTGCTGATTCTTCTTGTTCTGGTCATCGGCGTGACGCGTCGCGCCGAAGCTGCGCTGATCACGTTCGTCCTGCTCGCCATCCCCTCCCTGCTCGCCGGCGCCTACACCGGCCTGCAGGCCATCGATCGGGCCACGATCGACGCGGCGCGCGCCATGGGCATGACTCGCTGGCAGGTCCTGTGGCGCGTCGAGGTTCCGCTGGGTCTGCCGCTGTTGGTCGGGGGCCTTCGCACCGCAACGCTGCAGGTCGTCGCAACCGTCACGATCGCCGCCTACGTGAACCTTGGCGGGCTCGGATTCCCGATCATCCAAGGCCTTCCGCTGCGCGCGTTCGATCAGGTTCTGGCCGGATCGATTCTCGTCGCCCTCCTTGCCCTGATCCTCGACGGGCTGCTCGCGCTGCTGCAGCGCGCTGCAGTGCCGCGCGGGCAGCGCGCCACAAGAACCCGGCGCCCGTCAGCCGACCCCGAACCGCGGTCCGACAAGACACCGCCCGGGATTCGCGCCGCCGTGGCATCCAGCCCGTCCGCCTGACGCACCACCAAGACCCCGCACCACCAGATAAGAAAGAGGCACCATGACCACCCCACGCACCCTCCGCGCCGCCGCGCTCGCCGGCGCCGCCGCGCTGCTGCTGGCTGGCTGCGCTTCGGGCAACCCGCTCGAAGAGCCCACCGACGGTAGCGGCAGCGGCGAGATGGCATCCGACACGATCGTCGTCGGGTCGCAGGCGTACTACTCCAACGAGATCATCGCCGAGATCTACGCGCAGGCGCTCGAGAACGCCGGCTTCGATGTCGAGCGTCAGTTCAACATCGGCCAGCGGGATGCCTACATCCCCGCGCTCGAGAGCGGCGAAGTGACGCTGTTCCCGGAGTACAGCGGAAACCTTCTGCAGTACTTCGACCCCGAGACGACTGCTCGCACGGCCGACGAGGTGTACGCGGCGCTGCCTGACGCGCTCCCGGAAGGGCTGGTCGTGCTCGACCAGTCCAGCGCGACCGATCAGGACTCGTATACCGTCACGTCGGCGTTCGCTGACCAGTACGGTCTCGTCTCGATCGCTGATCTCGCGAGCGTCACCGAGCCCCTGACGCTCGGCGGCCCGCCGGAGCTGGCCGAGCGTCCCTACGGGCCGACGGGGTTGGCTGACGTCTACGGTATCGACGTCGGGTTCTCGGCCACGGGTGACACAACGTTCGAGGACCTCGAAGCGGGCACGATCAACCTCGCCAACATCTACACTGCCGACCCGCGCATCCAGACTGCGGGCCTGGTCGTGCTCGAAGATCCCGAGGGGCTCTTCCTTGCCTCGAACGTCGTCCCCGTCGTGAACGCGGATGTCGCTGACGAGATCGCCGACGTCATCAATGCCGTTAGCGCCGCCCTCACCCCCGAGGGTCTTGTCGCCTTGAACGTGCAGAGCACCGTTGACGAGATGTCGCCCGCCGACATCGCGTCGCAGTGGCTGCAGGAGAACGGCCTGAGCTAACGAACCCCAGCGACAACGAAGCGGCTGCTACCCGAGCGAGGGTGGCAGCCGCTTCGGCGTTCGGTGGGTGGTGGGTCAGCGGCCGAACAGGCTCGCGAAGAATCCCTTCGACGGCTCGTTCTCGTGTCCAGCGCAGCGCTGGGCTTTGGGGACGCCGGCGAGGGCCTGCTGCACGTGTTGGCCGCATCCGCCCCACGTGACCTTTCCGCACTTCCGGCACGTCGTTTGATAGCACATGGTGTCTCCTTCACTGGCTGCGCGGGCAGCACGAATAGCGGTCCGTCACGGTGACGGGCCGAGCGATGAGTGTCAGGTGATGCGGCTCAGGCGAGGGAGAGGAAGAGCTTCTCCAGCTCCTCCTGCGTCAGGCCCTCGGCCTCGGCGGTGCCGTCCGGGTCTGCGACGCAGTCACGCATCGCGGCCGAGATGATGGCGAACCCGGCGCGGTCCAGCGCGCTGGTGACGGCGGAGAGCTGCGTCACGATGTCGCGGCACGTGTCGCCGGCCTCAACGGAGGCGATGACCGCGTTCAGTTGCCCCTGCGCGCGCTTGAGCCGATTCGTGATGCGCTTGCGCGTTGCCGCCTGCTCCTCGGGGGTGCCGGTGATCATCATGCGTGGACCTCTTCTCTGACAAGGATGCTGGCGGCCTCATCGCCCCACCACTGGCGGAGGGTCTGCGTCCCGCCCGACAGGGAGAGCGCGTCAAAGCCGTTGCCTACCAGGATGCGGTAGGCGATGTTCGATCGGACACCCGCCGCGCACAGAGCCGCGATCGGGCGACCCTGCGCGGCTTCGCGCACCTCGTCGAGGCGCTCGCGCAGTTCGGTGTGTGGAATGTTCAGTGACCCCTCGATGTGGCCGCTGGTGTATTCGCGGGGCGTGCGGACATCGAGGATCAGTGCGGTGTCCCGCATCTGGTCGAGCTCGTCGGCGTACCAGAGCTTCAACCTGCCGTTCTCGACGTTCTCGGCGACCATACCGACGAGGTTCACGGCGTCTTTGGCCTGGCCATACGGCGGGGAGTAGGCAAGATCGAGATCCATGAGGTCGGTCGCGGGCAAGCCGGCGCGAATCGCTGTGGCCAGCACGTCGATGCGCTTGTCCACGCCCTCGTAGCCCACGGCCTGCGCGCCGAGGATTCGCCCGTCGCGCTTCGAGATGTGCACGATCAGGTGCACGGTCGAGGCGCCGGGAAAGTAGCCGGCGTGCTGCATCGGGTGCAGGTGGATCGTCGTGTAGTCGATCCCTGCCGCATCCAGGCTCGCGCGGTTCGCGCCGGTCATCGCCGCTGTGATCTCGCCGACCCGCACGATGGCGGTCCCCACGGGCTGCGGGATGGGACGGCCCCCGGCCATACCGAAGATGTCGTCGGCGATGAGCCTGCCGGCGCGGTTGGCTGGGCCCGCAAGCGGCACGGGACGCTGGATGCCGGTGACGGCATCCGTGCTGATGACCGCGTCGCCGGCAGCCCACACTCCGTGGGCGGAAGTGCGCCCGCGATCATCGACGACGATGGCGCCGCGAACGGTCTCGATCCCTGCCGCCTCGACGAACCCGGTATCGGGGCGAACGCCCACGGAGAGGACGACGAGGTCGGTCGGGATGCGCGTGCCGTCCGCGAGGATCACCACATCCTCGGTGTCGCCGACCTCGACGCTCTCGGCAGCGACACCGGCGTGAACACGGATGCCGAGCTGACGCAGTTGCGTCGTCACGACCGACGCCATCTCACGCTCGAGGGGAGGAAGCACGTGTGGGGCCAGCTCGACGACGTCGACCTCGAGTCCGCGGTGACGCAGGGCTTCGGCGGCTTCGAGGCCGATGAACCCGGCGCCGAGCACGACCCCACGTCGAGCACCGTCATCGACCCACTTCTTCAGCGTTACGGCGTCCGCCACGGTGCGAAGTGTCCGCACTCGCGGTGAGTCGAGCCCGGGGAGCGGCGGCCGGATGGCAACGGCGCCGGGTGCGAGCACGAGTGCGTCGTAGGACAGTTCGTTGACGCCGGATGCTGAGGCGACAGTGACAGTCTTCGCTGCCGTGTCGATCGCTGTCACGTCATGCCCTGTCCGCACGTCAAGGTTGAGGCTCGCTCGCAGTGTCTCGGGTGTGTGGAGCAGCAGCGAGCCCTCGTGGGGGATCTCGCCGCCGACGTGGTACGGAAGGCCGCAGTTCGCAAATGAGACCTCGGGGCCGCGCTCGAGAACGATGATCTCGGCTGACTCGTCGTGACGTCGGGCGCGGGCGGCCGCGCTCATCCCAGCGGCCACGCCGCCCACGATGACAATGCGCATGGAGCACTCACTTTCTTGGGGAGGAGATAGTGAGAGCATACCCCAGGGGGTATATCGTGAGCAACCTCGCTGCTAGGTCGCGAGCTCGGTGAGCTCGAACCAGCGCTCCTCGAGCGCTGCGGTCTCTGTCTCCACCTCGCGGAGCTCGTCGCCCAGCCGCGTCAGACCCGCGAAGTCGCTCTGGTCGTGCGCCGCCATCCGCTCGTGGATGTCGGCGGTGCGCTGCGTCAGCCGCTCCAACTTGCGTTCGATCGCGCTCAGTTCCTTCTGCGCGGCGCGCAGGTCGGCGCCCGACAGTCCGGGTTCCGACGCGGCCGGTGCTTCCGACGCGCTGCCCGGTCGCTCAGTTCCGGCATCCGTAGTCTGCTCACGCAGCCGCAGGTACTCGTCCACCCCACCGGGGAGGTGGCGCAACCGGCCGGCGCCGCCGGGCCCGGGCAGGATCGCGTACTGCTGATCGGTGACGCGCTCCAGGAAGTACCGGTCGTGCGAGACGACCAGCAGCGTGCCGGGCCACGAGTCGAGCAGGTCTTCCATCGCCGCGAGCATGTCGGTGTCGAGGTCGTTCGTCGGCTCATCCAGGATGAGAACGTTCGGTTGGTCCAGCAGAATCAACAGCAGCTGCAGCCTGCGTTTCTGGCCTCCCGAGAGGTCGCGCACCGGCGTCGACAGCTGCGCCGAGGAGAACCCGAGTCGCTCGAGCAGTTGGCCCGGGGTGAGTTCCTGGGCCTTCGATCCGGAACCGATCGTGTAGCTGGTGCGGAGCCCCGCGATCACGACCCGCACCGGATCGGCCAGGTGGTGCTCGAGTTCGTCGAGACGCTGCGTCAGGGTCGCAACGCGTACGGTCTTTCCCCGCTTGACCCGGCCGCTCGTCGGGGAGACGCTGCCGTCGACCAGTCCGAGGAGAGTCGACTTTCCGGCGCCGTTGACGCCGAGGATGCCGGTTCGCTCGCCCGGCGCGATGCGCCACTCGATGTCGCGGAGGATCTCGCGACCATCGAAGCTGACCGAGGCATCCAGCAGATCGACGACGTCTTTGCCCAGACGTGTGACCGCCAGGGACTGCAGCTCGGTGGAGTTGCGGATTTCGGGGACGTCAGCGATCAGCGCGTTGGCCGCGTCGATGCGGAACTTCGGCTTCGAGGTCCGTGCCGGGGCGCCGCGACGCAGCCACGCGAGCTCCTTGCGTGCAAGGTTTTGGCGACGGGCTTCGATCGCGGCTGCCTGGCGATCGCGTTCGACGCGTTGCAGGATGTAGGCCGCATACCCTCCCTCGAACGGCTCGACGATCCGGTCGTGCACCTCCCACGTGAGAGTGCACACCTCATCGAGGAACCACCGGTCGTGTGTCACGACCAACAGCGCCCCCGAGTTTGCCGCCCACCGCTTCTTGAGGTGTGCGGCAAGCCACGCGATCCCCTCGACATCGAGGTGGTTCGTCGGTTCATCCAGGATCAGGATGTCCCAGTCGCCGATGAGCACGGCGGCTAGCGCTACCCGACGTCGTTGACCACCCGACAGCGTCGAGAGGGGAGCATCCCAGTCAAGATCGGCGACCAGCCCGGCAAGGACGTCGCGGATGCGCGCATCTCCTGCCCACTCGTGCTCGTCGAGATCGCCGACGATCGCTCGTCCCACCGTCTGGTCGTCGTCGAGCGTGTCCTGCTGGTCGACGACACCGATGCGCGTGCCGCCGCGGACCGTGACCTTGCCGGCATCCGGTTGCAGGCGGCCTGCGATCATGGCGAGCAGGCTGGACTTGCCGTCGCCGTTGCGGCCGACGATCCCGATCCGGTCGCCCTCCGCGATGCCGAGCGTGACGGAGTCGAAGACTACTTTCGTGGGGAACTCGAGGTGCAGCGCCTCAGCGCCGAGAAGATGTGCCATCCCCTCCAGGCTAGGCGCCGCGCGGAGTTCAGCCGCGCGTCAGTACCAGAAGCTCAGCCGCGGAGCCTCGATCGTCTGGAAGACACGGGCGATCCGGGTCGGATCGTCGGTCACGATGCGACCGGCTCTCGCCAGCGTCACGGCTGACACGCCGCCCAGGAACAGGGATGACAGCTCACGCACGCCGAGCCGCAGCAGGGGCACACCGGGCGGGGGAGTCTCGACAGCCTCAACCGACGCGCGACCCTCGGCATCCGTCGTCAGAACGAACGTGCCACCCGCGATACCCAGCGGGTCGTCAACCTCGAGCGCTATCGTGTCGGCGGTCCCGAAGCGTCGGCTCGCGAGCGCTGCCGGCACGTCGAGGATGCGGACGTACTGGTGGTCTGTGACCGTGATCTTCGCGGCCCGCTGGTCTGCGATCATCCACCACAGCGGCTCGTCGATGGCAAGCTCCGACGCACGCAGAATCGCGATGAGATCCATCTCGAGGAGGAACCGCCACAGGGCGGCGTACGCCTCGTCGGTCGCGGCAAGCAGCCACGACAGCTCGAGGGTGGACTCGCTGAAGTCGTGCGGGTTCTCGACGACGCGGTAGACCGCAAGCCCATCAACGTCACCCGCGGGCGAGCGGTACTGGATGGTGCGTAAGCGCTCGGCCTTCTCGGCATCGGGGCTCGTGCCGAAGAATCGATTGAGATGGCCGCCGGGAAGCGCGATCTCGCCGGGGGAGGTGACACGCACTCGCTCGTGGAGGGCTTCCGCGACCTGCCGTGCTTGTTCGCGGGATACGAAGTCCACGCGCCCAGGTGCTTCAGGCCCGATCCACCCGGCCCGGCGCGTGCGAATCTCCCAGTTCGCCACCGCGGCAGCCGCACCGAACCCGAACCTGCCGTAGATGGTCGACTCGCTGACGGTCAGCACGGCAACGGGCAGACCGAGCGAGGCGGCGGTTCGCAACTCACCAGCCATGAGCGAACGGAGGATGCCGCGCCGACGATGGGTCGGAGCGACGGTCACCGAGCTGATCGCGCTGGCTGTCACGGTGCCGCCCGGCACGGTGAGCTCGGTCGCCCACGATGCGAAGGTCGCGACCGGAATCTCAGGTTGCGGCGAGCTGGAGTCGTGGACGCCGAGCTTGCGGCGGTGCGCGGTGTGACCGACGAAGGCCTCGCGGCGAACCTCGCTCGGCTCGTCCTCCAGAAACCCACGGGCTACGGCTGACAACCACGCATCTTTGTGTGCTCTGGAGGCGCTGCCCACAGCGACCACCGTCAGGCCGTGCTGCGCAAGAGATTCCGACATTGCCGCATCGAGGGGCGCGTCGTGGAAGGACTGCACATGCTCACTCGTCATGCCTCCACGCTACGCGGAGTGGAGGACATCCCTCAGCGCTGCAGCGCAGGGGGGCTCAGTGGAAGGCGTACTCGAGGATCGCGACGAAGACACCGAGAAGGGCGGTGCCGATCGCGCCGAGGATCCGGATGCTCCAGTGGGCGCCCGTGCGCGAGAAGGCGACGTAACCGAGAACCGCCAGCACCGCCATGGTGGCCCATACCGCGTAGTCGGCAGCGTCGACCGCCGGCTGGCCCTGCGCACCGGCAACGAGCATGGCAATCGCCGGCAGGACAGCCGCCCAGAGCATGCCCGCCGAGTGGGAGAGGGCGTAGCGGATCGCGACGCCCAGGCGGTGCTTGCCGTGGTCGGCGAGAGTGTGGGCGAACACGTGCGCAATGAAGAAGATGACGAGCGTGCTCGAGGCCGTGAGGACCACGGTCGGCACGTCATCCTCGTGGTCTGCGCTGATCATCAGCAGCGCTGAGAACACGATGAGGCCGTAGATCGCAGCGGGGGAGCGGAACCGCGCGTCGAACCACGTGTGCCACCGGGGGTGTTCGTCGATCGGCTCAGGCGCTCGTTCGGTGTCTGTCATGTGTCGAATCCCAGGGAGAGTTTGCGCAGCAGGGCTGCGAGGCGGTCGCGGTCGGCGCGGGAGAGGCTGTCGAGGAGCACCGCTTCAGCATCCACAAGTCGGGTAATGGCGGCATCCACCCGTGTCCGTCCCTCGTCGGTGAGGGTCACCAGGATGCCGCGCCCGTCGCCCGGATCGGACTCGCGGCGCACGAGGCGGCGGCCCACGAGCCTGTCGATGCGGTTGGTCATCGTTCCCGAGGACACGAGTGTCTGCTGCAGCAGCTGCTTCGGGCTCAGCTGGAACGGCTCGCCCGCCCGTCGCAACGCGGACAGGACGTCCCACTCCCAGGGCTCGAGCTCCGAGCGGCGGAAGGCTTCGCGCCGCGCCCGGTCCAGGTGGCGGGAGAGGCGGTCGACCCGCGAGAGTACTTCGAGGGGCGAGAAGTCCAAGTCGGGTCGCTGGGCGCTCCAGGCACCGACGATACGGTCGACTTCGTCGGATTCAGCGGGCACTGAGCCATTATCTCGACTGTCGCGGCCATTCTCCCGGGCGACGAGTCCTCTGGCAGACTGGAACGCGGCCGCGTCACGCGCCGGTCCGCCGTGGTGTAATGGCAGCACGACAGCCTTTGGAGCTGTGAAGTCTAGGTTCGAGTCCTGGCGGCGGAGCATGGCTGAGAACCCAACCCCCGTCGCCGTCATCATTCTGGCGGCAGGCCAGGGGACCCGGATGAAGTCCGCCACACCCAAGGTCCTTCACCAGATCGGTGGTCTTCCGCTGATCGGCCATGTGCTGCGCACTGCTTCGGCACTTGCCCCGACGCGCGCTGTCGTCGTAGTCCGTCACGAGCGCGATCTCGTGGCGGATGCCGTCACCGGCCTGCTTCCCGGAGTCGGCGTGGTCGACCAGGACGAGGTTCCCGGTACCGGCCGTGCCGTGGAGCTGGCACTGACGGCGCTCGACGGCTTCGACGGGGATGTGCTGGTGCTGAGCGCCGATGTTCCGCTCGTTGAGGTCAGCGTCGTCGAGGGGCTGCTTGCGCGCCATCGTGCCGCAGCGGCGTGTGCGACGCTGCTGTGCGCGACGCTCGATGACGCCACGGGATACGGTCGCGTCATCCGCGGTGCCGACGGGGCTGTCGAACGCATCGTCGAACAGAAGGATGCGTCGCCCGACGAGCTCGCCGTGCGGGAGATCAATACCGGCATCTACGTGTTCCGCGCCGCGCAGCTGCGCACGAGCCTTGCCTCGGTAGGTACGGCAAACGCCCAGGGCGAGAAGTACCTCACTGATGTCATCGGGATCCTCCGCGGAGCCGGTGAGATCGTCGCGGCATCCGAGGCGCCTGCGGCGCAGGACGCGCTCGGCGTGAACGACCGCGTGCAGCTGTCGGAGGCTGCGCGCACACTCAACGCCAGGACGGTGCGTCGCTGGCAGCTGGAGGGTGCCACGATCCTCGACCCTGCGACGACCTGGATCGATGTGACGGCCACCCTCGCTCCCGACGTCACGGTGCTGCCGAACACGCACGTCCTGCGCGCCACGACCGTCGAGCGCGGGGCGACGATCGGCCCTGACACCTCACTCGTCGACTGCGAGGTGGGAGAGAACGCGACAGTCACCCGCACCGACGCGACGCTTGCGGTCATCGGGCGCGGCGCAACGGTCGGACCGTTCGCGTATCTTCGCCCCGGGGCGACTCTGGACGCGCAGAGTAAGGTCGGCACGTTCGTCGAGATCAAGAACTCGACGATCGGTGAGCGCAGCAAGGTTCCGCACCTGTCCTACATCGGCGACACCACGATCGGGCGCGGCGTCAACCTCGGTGCCGGAGCGATCACCGCCAACTACGACGATCTCGCCAAACATCGCACCGAGATCGGCGACGAGGTCCACTCCGGGTCGCACAACGTCTTTGTTGCGCCCGTTAGGATCGGAGACGGTGCGAAGACCGGCGCCGGTGCCGTCATCCGCAAGGATGTCCCTCCCGGTGCGCTGGCTCTGAGCGTTGCCCCCCAGCGCAACATCGAGGGGTGGGTCGAGAACAACAGACCGGGAACAGCCGCCGCCGAGGTCGCCGCGCGGGCCCGGTCCGCACAGGAAGCGGACAATGGCGAGCAAGAACAAGACGGTTGATCTCGACAGGGAAAGTGGCATCGCCCCCGGCCTGGTCGCCAAGACCAAGAAGCGCCTGGTCGTCGCAACCGGCCGCTCGCACCCGAGCCTTGCCGATGACGTCGCTACAGCGCTCGGCACGAACCTCGTTCCCACCGAGTACCGCACCTTCGCCTCCGGCGAGATCTTGACGCGCTTCGAGGTCTCGATCCGTGGTTGCGACCTCTTTCTCATCCAGTCGTTCGGCCCGCCGGTCAACGAATGGATGATGGAACTGTTGATCATGCTGGATGCCGCCAAGCGGGCTTCCGCGAAGCGGATCACCGTCGTAGCGCCCTACTTCCCCTACTCCCGTCAGGACAAGAAGGGGCGCGGGCGTGAGCCGATCAGCGCGCGCCTCGTCGCCGACCTGCTGAAGACGGCCGGAGCCGACCGAGTCATGAGCGTCGATCTGCACGCCGCTCAGATCCAGGGCTTCTTCGACGGACCCGTTGATCACCTCTTCGCCAAGCCGGTACTGCTGGAGTACTTCGAAGAGAATCTCTCACCGGAAGACCGCGCCAAACTCACCGTCGTCTCGCCGGATACCGGCCGCGTCCGCGTCGCCGACACGTGGTCGGACAGCCTCGGTGCGCCGCTGGCGATCATCCACAAGCGGCGCGACCCGAATGTGGCGAACCAGGTCACGGTCAGCGAGATCGTCGGCCAGGTCGACGGCCGCGTCTGCCTTCTCGTCGACGACATGATCGACACCGGCGGCACGATCGTCAAGGCGGCGCAGGCGCTGAAGAAGAACGGCGCCGAGCGGGTCATCGTCGCCGCGACCCACGCCGTCTTCAGTGATCCGGCCAGCGAACGGCTCCAGGATGCGGCAATCGATGAGGTCGTCGTGACCGACACGATTCCGATCCCCGACCGCAAGCGCTGGGACACCCTCACGGTGCTCCCCATCGCCCCGCTGCTGGCGCGCGCGATCCGCGAAGTATTCGAGGACGGCTCGGTCACGAGCATGTTCGACGGTGCGGCCTGAGCCGACATCCTTGCGCATCCGTCGCCGCCTCAAAGCCCATGCATAGGCATGAAAGCGAAGATGGCGGAGACGATCCCCAGGAAGGACTGCTCATGATTCGCACCCCTCCCGTCCCGTACGCGTCGGCGTCGCCCTCATCGGTGTTGCCGGGGCTCTGAGCCTCGCCGGCTGCGGCGCAGCCACGACGGCGGCCGACACCGGCTCCACGCAAACGGATGCCGGAACAGCCGATGCGGGCACGGGATCGAGCTCTTCCGGCGGCTACGCGGATGGCACCTATACCGCGGAGGGGTCGTACGCGACGCCTGAGTCGGTGGAAACGGTCACGGTGACGCTGACGATCGCCGACGACATCGTGACGGATGTCGAGGTGACGGGTAACCCGCAGGCGCGCGAGTCCGAGCAGTACCAGTCCCAGTTCATCGGCGGGATCAGCGACGAGGTCGTGGGCAAGAGCCTTGATGACGTCTCGGTCAGCCGTGTGTCGGGATCCTCGTTGACCAGCGGCGGGTTCATGCAGGCGGTCGAACTCATCAAATCCGAGGCTGCAGCCTGACCTTGTCGACGTGATGAGCGACGAGGCCCTCGCGAACGTGGAGCCGGCGGGGCGTTGGCGCTTCGAGGCGATCGGCACGCAGTGGACGATCGATACTCACGATCCGCTCACGGACGGGGAGCGCGCCGCCGTGCTCGCACTGATCGAGGACTTCGACCAGGAGTGGTCGCGCTTTCGCGAGGACTCCACCGTGAGCGCGCTGGCTTCGGGTGGCTCGCGTGCCCTCCCCGCTGATGCGGATGCGATGTTCGCTGTGTACGACGACCTCGGCGGGGCAACGGATGGGGCGGTGAACCCGCTCGTGGGGGTATCGCTCGAAGCTCTCGGGTACGACGCGTCGTACTCGCTGCGCCCGGGGGACCCCATCAGTGCCACGCGCGACTGGCGTCGAGTCGTCTCAACCGGAGCGGGCGCTTTGACGGTCTCGCAACCGGCTCTCATCGATGTCGGCGCGATCGGAAAGGGTCGCCTCGTCGATCTCGTGCACCAGCGCCTGAACGACGGCGCACGACGCAATCTCGTCATCGACGCCGGGGGCGACATCCGCTGCTCGGGTGTGCGTGAACGGATCGGACTCGAGCACCCGTACGATCCGACGCGGATCATCGGTGTCGTTGATCTTGAGAATGCTGCGCTGTGCGCTTCGGCGACCAATCGGCGTGCCTGGGGCGACGGTCTGCACCACGTCCTCGACGCTCGCACAGGCGTGCCTGTTCGATCCGTCGCGGCGACCTGGGCTGTTGCCTCCACGGCAATGATGGCTGACGCGACGGCTACGGCGCTGTTTTTCGATGGCGGCCCGGAACTTGCGCATCGGTGGGGCGTCGAGTGGGTGCGCATGACGACTGCTGGACGTGTCGAATGGTCTCCCGGATTCGGGACGGAGCGGTGTAGGGCAGAGTTGTTCACATGATCGGATGGTTGACCGCAGGTTGGAACCGCGTGTTCGCGGTGCTCGGCAAGGTCTCGATGTATCGCATGGTCTTCCTGGCGCTGCTCGGCCTGACCGTCGTTGCGTTCGGAGTCTCATTCTTCGGCCTCGTGGCACCCAGCCCCCTGGAGCTGCTCGCGACCCTCGCGGTGCTTGCTGTCGCGTGCGGCATCGTCGATGTCGTTGCGCACCGGATCATCGGGCAGTCGCTTCGGCTTGAGTCCTCGGTGATCACCGCGTTCATCCTGCTGTTCGTCCTGCGGCCCACTCTCGAACCGGTCGCTCTGGTCGGTGTCGCGCTGGCAGGAGCCGTGGCCGCGGCATCCAAGTATCTGTTGGCCTGGCGGGGCCGCCACATCTTCAACCCTGCCGCGGTGGGCGCTGCAGTTCTCACGATCGTGAGCATCTGGATTCCGGCGCTCGGCGCATCGGCGTGGTGGGTGGGAACGCCGGTTCTCGCAGCTCCCGTCGTCATTCTCGGTCTGGCGGTGCTGTGGCGCACCGAGAAGATCCGCATGGTTCTGGTGTTCCTGCTTGTCGCCGTCGCGGTCGGCTTCGCGCGCACCTCGATCCAGTACCAGACTGCCGGGCTCGCCGTCGATGCGCTGACGATCTTCTGGTCACTGCTGTGGTCCTCGCCGTTCCTCTTCCTCGGCGTGTTCATGCTGTCGGAGCCGCTCACCCTCCCACCCCGGCGGTGGCAGCAGTTCCTTGTCGCCGGTGTCGTCGGTGTCCTCGCCGGGTGGCCGATCTCGCTCGGTGAGATCACCCTCGGCCAAGAGCGCGCGCTGTTGGTGGGGAACCTCGTTGCCTTCGCGTTCTCGGTGCGTGCTGCTGTTCGGCTGACCCTTGACTCGCGCGAGATGATCACCCCGACGGTACGGATGCTGACCTTCACCGCCAAACGCCGCATCCGTTTCCTTCCCGGGCAGTACCTCGAGCTCGACGTGCCGCACCGCAGGCCCGACGCACGCGGTACGCGCCGCGAGTTCAGCATCGCGTCCGCGCCGGAAGACCTCCCGACGATCCGTATCGCCTTCCGGGAGTACCCGGAAGGCTCGGGCGGACCTGCGCCCAGCTCGTACAAGCGCGCGCTCGCCGAGGTCGACGCGGGAGCATCCCTGGCCGTCACCGGAATCTGGGGAGACTTCGTGCTGCCGAGCCGGGCTGACAGTCAGCTCCTCATGGTCGCCGCCGGAATCGGCATCACGCCGTTCGTGTCGCAGCTGCGCCATCTTCACGCGAGCGGGCAGGGCCGAGACATCGTTCTGGTCTACGTCGCCGCCGAGGCTGCCGAGCTCGCCTTCCGTGACGACATCGCGGCATCCGGGGTGCCCGTGGTCGTCTTCACGCGTGATGACCCGGGACCGCTGCCTGCGAACTGGCAGTGGGCGCGCGGTGTGCGCCTGGATGCCCCCGGCCTTCTGCAGGTCGTGCCCGACCTGCATGCCCGGCACGCTGCGATCTCGGGCCCGCCCCGCCTGATCGCCGACCTCGCGCCGGCTCTCGAGCGGGCAAAGTCGGTCACAACCGACGCTTTCAGCGGCTACTGAGCGGCACCTGTCGGAGCCGCATCGGTGAGGCCGGCGCCGGCTCGACCCAGGTCTTCAGGAAGCGGAAGGCGCACGGTGAACGTCGTGTCCCCGGGACGGCTCTGCACCGAGATCTCACCGTGGTGAGCGTGCACGATCGCACGCGCTATCGAGAGGCCGAGCCCGGTTCCACCGGTTTGCCGGGCGCGTGATCTGTCAGCGCGCGAGAACCTCTCGAACAGTTCGTCGGCGATGGTGGGCTCGATCCCCGGCCCGTTGTCATGGACATGGATCACCGCGGTATCCGTCTGAGACCCGCTCTCGGCCGCGGCCTCGCGACCGACCGAGAGGGTGACCTCGGTCCCCGCGGGGGTATGGGTCCGTGCGTTTGCGAGCATGTTCACGACCACCTGCTGCAGCCGGGCGGAGTCGCCGGGCACCGTCACCGGCTCTTCGTCCACCTCCAGCAGCCAGACGTGCTCAGGACCTGCGACCTGCGCATCGCCGAGCGCCTCGACGGCCAGCTGCGTGAGATCCACGACCCCGTAGACGAGCTCTTGGCCCTCGTCGAGTCGCGCGAGAAGCAGAAGGTCTTCCACAAGCCGCGTCATCCGCAACGACTGCGCCTGAATCCGAGACAGAGCCGATTCTGTGGACTCGCTCAGCTCGGGGTCGCGCAGCGACAGTTCCGAGTAGCCGCGGATCGAGGCGAGAGGTGTGCGCAGCTCGTGACTGGCATCTGCGACAAACCGTCGCATCCGCTCCTCGTTGCGCTGGCGCGCCTCCAGCGACGCGTCGACGTGGTCCAAGAGGGTGTTCAGGGCATGGCCGACGCGCCCGATCTCGGTGTGCTCGTCGGTTTCCGACTCCGGCACGCGGTCAGCGATCGAGACGGCACCCTCGGCCATCGGCATGCTCGCGACGCGCTCAGCAGTATCGGCTACCACGCGAAGCGGCCGCAGACTCCGCCGCACGATCACCGTCACCGCAAGCCCCAGAAGCACCAGGCCGCCCGTGGTCAGCAGGGCGACGGTCGTCGCGATCTGCGCGAGCGTCGCCGTCACCTGGCTGACCGGAAGACCCGAGGCTATCGCGAAGCTGCCCCCACCGAGTGCGACCATCCGGTAGGTGCCGACGCCGTCGATGGTGATCTCGCGAACGGGGCCACCCTCGCCCGGCTGGATCAGCTGCTGCACGATCTGGTCGACCTGCGAGTCATCGAGAGTTGTCACGGTTCCGGCAGCATCGACATACCCGCCCGTGACGGATCCGAAGGCTGACTCGATGACGATGAGAAAGCCCGGCTCGAATGGTCCCGAGGCCAGGAGCGCGGCGGCATCCTCGGTCCCCGCGGCTACTTGGGGTGCATCGTGTACCGTTCGCAGCGCCTTGGCCGTGGCTTCGGTGACCTCGTTGTCGAGGTTCGACTGCAGAATCGAGCCGAGGATCGCGCCCGTGGCGATGCTGACTGTGGCGAAGATCAGGGCCACGACCGCGACGATCGTGACGACCAGGCGCCCCTCCAGGCCCCACGGTCGCCATCCGCCCCGATGAGAATCCGTCACTGTGTCGGCGCCTTGATCATGTAGCCCACGCCACGCACGGTATGGATCAGCGGCTCCTTGCCCTGATCGATCTTCTTGCGCAGGTAGGAGATGTAGAGTTCCACGACGCTGGATCTGCCACCGAAGTCGTAGTTCCAGACGCGATCAAGGATCTGTGCTTTGGACACGACGCGGCGCTGGTTGCGCATCAGGTAACGCAGCAGCTCGAACTCCGTTGCCGTCAGCTCGATCTCGTCGCCGCCGCGCTCGACTTCGTGGCTGTCCTCATTCAGAGACAGATCGGCCACGCGCAGAATCGGCTCGTCCTCGCTCTGCGTCGCCGTACCCGCGCGGCGCATGAGACCGCGAAGTCGTGCGACGACCTCCTCGAGACTGAACGGTTTCGTCACGTAGTCGTCGCCGCCTGCGGTGAGTCCCGCGACCCGGTCGGAGACGGCGTCCTTCGCGGTCAGAAACAGCACCGGCACGTCGTTGCCCGACTGTCGCAGCCGATGCAGCACCGCCATTCCATCGAGGTCGGGCATCATGATGTCGAGCACCATCGCATCGGGTTCGAAGTCTCGGACTGCCTGCAGAGCCTCGAATCCGGATGCCGCGGTGCGAACATCCCAGCCCTCCATGCGCAGGGCCATCGAGAGCAGATCGGTGAGCATCTGCTCGTCATCGACGACGAGGATGCGGACGGCTGCGCCGTCGGGTCGGCGCAGGGCGGGGGCCGGAGATGTCATGGAGTCATTGTGATGCTCCAGCTATGGGTTTCCTATGGAGGAAGTTATGCGCCGTCTGTGAAAGTCGCGCTCTCTCCTCCGTCTCGCGCGGTGCGCGATCCATAGGTTCGCCATAGCGATCCCTTTTCGGCCTCATCAGCGTCGTCCCTACCGTCGTGCCGAAGGCTGCACACAGGAGCTGAAGGAGACCCATGTACTGGACTTATCTGCGTCGCGAACTCGCTGGACGCAAGAAGCAGACGATCATCGTGGCGGTGGGCCTCGCCGTCGCGATCGCTCTCGTCATCGTCGTCAACGCTCTCTCTGCGGGAGTCCGCGACGCACAAGCGCAAGCGCTCGAGTCCGTGTACGGCGTCGGCACCGATCTCACGGTGACGGGGGCCGCTGCGGAACCGGGCGAGGGCGGTGGTCAGCGCTTCGAGTTCGACAGCGAAGCCGGCCAGACCGAGGACGGGACCACATCGGTGTCGCAGTCGCGCCTCACGGCAGACTTCATGCGCGGCACACTGGGTGCCTCGACGGTCGAGAGCGTTGCATCCCTCGACGGGGTTGCTGCAGCATCCGGCGCGCTTTCGCTCACGAACATCACCTTCAGCGGTGAGATGCCCGACAGATCACAGATGCAGCAGGGGGGACCGGGTGAATCGGGTGAGCCGCCGTCGGGCGGCCCGGACGGCGCCGGCGGCAGTGCCTTTGATCTCAACTCGTTCACCGTCCTCGGGATCGACCCTGATGACACGGCTGTCGGGCCGCTGTCGGCGGTCGAGGTTTCGGAAGGCCGTGCACTGACTGCTGACGACGCGGGGGAGCTCGTCGCTGTTATGGACGCGACGTATGCGACCACCAACGAGATCGCCATCGGGGACACGATCGATGTCGGCGGCTCCGACGTCGAGGTCGTCGGGATCATCACCTCGACCTCGAGCGACGCCGACACCGCGGCCAACGTGTACATCCCGCTCGATGTCGCACAGTCACTGGCAGGGCTCGAGGACGTCGTATCGACGGTCTACGTCCAGGCGACCTCGGCCGACCAGATCGACGCGGTCCAGGCAGAAATCGAGGGAACCGTCGCCGACGTCACCGTCAGCTCCCAGTCAGATCTGGCATCGACAGTCTCGTCGTCCCTGTCGAGCGCCTCATCGCTTATCACGAACCTCGGTACGTGGCTGTCGATCCTCGTGCTCGCCGTTGCGCTGGCGTTGGCTGTGCTCTTCACGATCTCGGGCGTGACACGGCGCACCCGGGAGTTCGGAACTCTCAAAGCGATCGGATGGTCCAATGGTCGCGTCGTCGGACAGGTAGCCGGTGAATCGGTGATCCAGGGATTGATCGGTGGTGCGATCGGCCTGGCGATCGGGCTAGCGGGGATCGGGATCATCAACCTGATCTCACCGACGATCTCCTCGACGTCCTCGACCACCGGTCAGGGCGGACCCGGCCAAGGAGGCGGTCCGATGGGCGGAGGCTTCGGCGGGATGGCGCAGCAAACGGCAACGGATGTCGTTCTTCACGCTCCCGTCACGCTCTGGGTGGTAGCTGCGGCGGTCGGAATCGCCATCGCCGGAGGACTGATCGCCGGTGCCTTCGGTGGTTGGCGTGCAGCCCGGCTGAGCCCCGCCGAAGCACTGCGGTCGGTCGGCTAGGCACATGAACACTGTCGCGAACGAATCTGTCACGAACGACTCTGTCACGAACGAACAGGAGAACTCCATGAGCATGATCCACCCCGCGCCGGCATCCGTCGACGCAGCCGCATCGTCGCCGATATACGCCTTGCAGGCGGTCATCCGCGAGTACCAGCAGAAGAACCGGAAGATCCGCGCCCTGGCGGGCGTCGATCTCGAGATCCGCGAAGGAGAATTTGTCACCATCCAGGGTCCGACGGGCGGGGGAAAGTCCACCCTCCTGCAGATGCTGGGTGCACTCGACCAGCCGACCTCGGGTGCCGTCAAGCTCGGGGATGTCGATTTGGCGAAAGCCTCGAACGCGAAGCTCGGACGTGTCCGAGCCACCGAGGTGGGTTTCGTGTTCCAGGGGTTCAACCTGATTCCGACGCTCACCGCGCACGAGAACGTGGATATGGGACTCGAGCCGCTCGCTCTGACCGGTGCTGATCGAGCCAGCCGTGTCACCGAGGCGCTTGCCCAGGTCGGCCTGGCCGAGCGCGCCGACCATCTGCCGGGCGAGCTCTCGGGTGGGCAGCAGCAGCGCGTCGCGATCGCCCGCGCTATCGCCAAGCGCCCGCGGGTGCTTCTGGCCGACGAGCCGACGGGAAACCTCGATGAGCACATGCGTGACGAGATCCTGGAGCTGCTCGAAGGGCTCAACCGGGACGGTCTGACCCTCATCGTGGTGACGCACGATTCGGCAGTCGCCCGCCGCGCTCATCGGCGCCTGCGTCTTGAGAAGGGGAGTGTCCGCGAGATCTGACGGTACTGCGCGAACGAAAGGCCGTGACCGAGGCTGAGTCGGTCACGGCCTTTCGGCGTTCGGTGAGGTCAGTGGGTGTCGACGGCCTCGATCTCGCTGCGGTCGCCCGACCACAGCGTGTGGAACGTGCCCTCGCGGTCGATGCGCTTGTAGGTGTGTGCACCGAAGAAGTCACGCTGACCCTGGATGAGGGCAGCCGGCAGCCGCCCCGCCCGCAGCCCGTCGTAGTACGCGAGAGACGACGAGAACACCGGAGCGGGGATGCCCGCCGCCGCCGACAGGGCGACGATGTTCCGCCACGCGTTCTGAGCGCCGGTGAGGGCATCCACGAAGAAGGGGGCGGTCATCAAGACCGGCAGATCGGGGGTCTGCGCGTACGCCTCGGTGATGCGGTTCAGGAACCGCGCACGGATGATGCACCCGCCCCGCCAGGTCGCCGCCACGCGGCCGAGGTCGATGTTCCAGCCGTAGTGCGCAGCGCCGGCACGGATGATGTCGAATCCCTGCGAGTACGCGACGATCTTCGAGGCGTAGAGCGCCCGACGAACCTTCTCGATGAACTCCTCGGGCTCGTCCATGAGCGCGACCCCGTCGCTCGTGTCAGGCCCAGGCAGCACTCCGGCGGTGGCCCGCTGTTCGGGGTGCGACGAGAGCGAGCGAGCGAACACCGCTTCGGCGATCCCGGATGCCGGCACGCCGAGGTCGATGGCGGTCTGTGCCGTCCACCCGCCGGTGCCTTTCGCACCGGCCTGGTCGAGGACGATATCGACGAGCGGCAGGTTGGTGTCGCTGTCGACCTGGCGCAGCACCTCTGCGGTGATCTCGATCAGGTACGACTCGAGTTCGCCGCGGTTCCACTCGGCGAACACGTCGGCGATCTGTGCGGGGGAGTACCCGGTCGCGTGGCGGATGATGTCGTAGGCCTCGGCGATCACCTGCATGTCGGCGTACTCGATGCCGTTGTGGACCATCTTGACGAAGTGACCGGCGCCGTCGTGCCCGATGTGGGTGACGCACGGTTCGCCCTCGGCGACCGCGGCGATGCTCTTGAGGATGGGGCCGAGCGTGACCCACGACTCGTCCGATCCGCCGGGCATCAGCGACGGGCCGAGGAGTGCGCCTTCCTCGCCACCGGATACCCCCATTCCGACGAAGTTGATGCCCGTCTCGCGGACAGCCTTCTCGCGGCGGATGGTGTCTGTGAACAGGGCGTTGCCACCGTCGACGATGATGTCGCCGGGCTCGAAGACGCGCAGAAGCTCGTCGATGACGGCATCCGTGCCGGCGCCTGCCTTGACCATGATGATCGCGGTGCGGGGCGTGGTGAGAGACGCTGCGAAGTCCTCGTACGAGAACGTGGCGACGAAGCCTGCTTCGGGGTGCTCCGCGACCAGGTGCTCGGTCTTCTGCGCGCTGCGGTTGAAGATCGCGACGGTGTTGCCCTCGCGGCTGGCGAGGTTGCGCGCGAGGTTGGACCCCATGACCGCGAGCCCCACGACTCCGATGTTCGCTGTCGCGGTGCTCGTCGCTGCCTGATCCGTCACGTTCACTCCCTGGGCGTCTGCGGGTGGTTGCCGCAGTCAGCCTAAGGGAACGTCGCGTCTCACTCCTTGCGGTAAGCCGAGCGGCCCATCGACCAGAAGGCCGCGACGACACCGACGAGGGTGCCGAGGGTGAGGATGCCGATCACGGCGACGAGAATGTTCGAGGTGACCTGGGCGTCCATCATTCGTCCTTGCTCTCGGGAAGCGGGCCCGTCACGGCCCGTCACCATCGTACCCGGGCCGCTGGTAGACTTGCGGACTGTACTTCGGCGAGGGATGCTCGCGCGTGCGTCCAGCACTGCTCACGGCATCCGTTATCGACGAGGGTGTGCGGCCTCACGGTTCCTCACGCGCTCGCGGTTGAGTCGAACCCCCTGACGTCCGGGCTGAGATCAGCACCCGGTCTCTGCCCAAGGAGAATGCACATGTCTGAAGACACCACCGTCCACGCCGAACTGCGCGAAAACTTCGGCAAGGGCTTCGCCCGCCGTCTGCGCGCCGCTGGCAAGATCCCCGCCGTGCTGTACGGCCACGGCACCGACCCGGTGCACGTCGCGCTCCCCGGCCACCAGATGCTGCTGCTCGTGCGCCACGCGAACGCCCTGATCGAGCTCGACATCGCCGGCAAGTCTCAGCTTGCGCTCGTAAAGGACGTTCAGAAGGACCCGGTGCGCCAGATCATCGAGCACATCGACCTCGTCGTCATCAAGAAGGGCGAGAAGGTCCAGGTCGACGTCCCGGTCGTCGTCGTGGGCGAGTCCTTCTCCGGCACCATCGTTAACCAGGACGCCACGAGCGTCTCGCTCGAGGTCGAGGCCACCCACATCCCTCAGCACGTCGAGGTCGACGTGGAGGGCCTTGAAGAGGGTGCGCGCATCACCGCCGGCGAACTCGCCCTCCCCAAGGGCGCGTCGTTGGTCACCGACCCCGAGGTCCTTGTCGTTGCCATCTCGGTTCCGGCCGCCGCAGCAGCTGACGATGCCGGCGCCGAGGATGAGGCTGCCGCTGGCGAAGGTGACGCCGCTGAGGACGCCGCTGCCGATTCGGAGTAATCCAGCGGACTGATCGAGCCAGGAGGACGCTGCCGTGAGCGACGCGTGGCTCATCGTGGGTTTGGGCAATCCTGGTCCGCAGTACGAGCGCACCCGGCACAACATCGGGCAGCTCGTCGTCGATGAGCTCGCGAATCGGCGTGGCGAGGGTTTTCGCTCCCACAAGGCAAACGCGCGCGTCGCCGAAGGGTGGCTGCGCCCGGGCGGACCCAAGCTCGTGCTGGCCAAACCGAACACCTTCATGAACGTGTCGGGGGGACCCGTCGCAGGACTCGTGCAGTTCTACGGGATCCCCCCCGAGCGTGTCGTCATCGTTCACGACGAGCTCGACATCCCCTTCGACGCGGTGCGGCTCAAGATTGGCGGCGGGCACGGTGGCCATAACGGGGTGCGGGATGTCGCGAAGGCCCTGGGCACCCCGGACTTTCCACGGGTGCGCGTCGGAATCGGTCGTCCGCCGGGCCGGCAGGATCCCGCGGACTGGGTTCTGCAGCAGTTCCCTGCTTCTGCCCGGGAGGAACTTGCTCTCGCTGTCTCGGATGCAGCTGATGCTGTCGAGCGGCTCGTTGATGAGGGCCTGCTCGCGGCTCAACAGGTGCACCACGCTCCTCGCCCCTGACCCGGGAAGGCTGGCGGGCGGCCTAGAATCGTCCGGTGGCTTTTCCCGGGATCTCGCGCGCCCTCGACCGCTCCGAGCACTTCCGGGATGTGGTTGCGGCGGCTGCCGTGGATGCCGACGTCTCGGTTGTCGACGGCCTCGATGCCCCGCTGCTGAGCGCTCTCGTTCGTCGACGCCGGGACGCAGGAAAGCCGCCTGTGTTGCTGGCGATCGCTCCGACCGGCCGCCGCGTTGAGTCGCTGATCCCGGCGCTACGAGCACTTCTTCCCGAAGCGGCGGTGCTGCCCTTTCCGGCTTGGGAGACCCTGCCGCACGAGCGGCTCAGCCCCAGCCCCGAGACGGTTGGGCGGCGGCTCGAGACGATCGCGCGCGTCGCAGCCTCTTCTGGTGCGGAGCCGGTCGTCGTCGTCGCGTCGATCCGCGCGGCGTTGCAGCCGCTCGCGGCCGGGCTTGCCGAGGTCGAACCGGTGCGGCTGCGCGCCGGTGAGCGCGGCCACGATCTTGCGGTGATCGTCGAGCGACTGGTCGAGCTCGCCTACCACCGTGTGGACATGGTGTCGCGTCGCGGCGAGTTCGCGGTGCGCGGCGGCATCCTGGATGTGTTCCCCACGGTGGCCGACCATCCGTATCGTGTGGAGTTCTTCGGCGACGAGGTAGATCAGATTCGCACGTTCTCGGTCGCTGATCAGCGTTCTCTGCCCGGCGCGGTCGAGGCCGTCGATCTCCTTCCCGGGCGCGAGCTCCTGCTCACAGCCGACGTTCGCGCTCGTGCACGGCAGCTGGCCGGCGAGTTCGCGGGGCTGCACGGGATGCTCGAGAAGATGGCGGAGGGCATCCCTGCCGAGGGGATGGAGTCGTTGACGCCGGCGCTCGTGCCGCAGATGGCGACACTCGTCGACTATCTGCCCGAGGGTTCTGCCGTTGCCCTCGTGGACCCCGAGCGGTCCCGCACGCGCGCACGCACTCTCGCCGAGACCAACCACGAGTTCCTGGAAGCGGCGTGGAGCGCAGCGACGGCTGGCGCGAGCACGCCGGTCGATCTCGGAGGGGGCGACTTTCTGACGATTGCCCAGTTGCGGGAGACGGTTCACGACCGCTCCGGCGTGTGGTGGACGCTGAGCCCCTTCGATTCGGGCGCTGCCGATGCGGCAGCCGAGGGGCTACTCGCACAAGAACTCGACGACGTGCTCGGTGACGCACCGGTGCGGATTCCCGCCCGGTCGGTGCCGTCCTTCCACGGCAACGTAGACGGGGCCACCGCCTATGTCGGCGAACGCGTTGCGGCAGGCTGGAGCGTTGTCGTCACGGCATCCGGCACGGGATTGGTCGAACGCGCCCGCGACGTGCTCGCCGACCGTGAGATCGCGGCGGCGCTCGTCGACGACGCGGATGCCGCACCCGAGCCCGGCCGCGTCTTGCTCGCGGTGGCCCAGCTCGAGCGCGGTTTCGAACTCGAGGACGCACGCCTGGCGGTGCTGACGGAGTCCGAGTTCTACGGGCGCACGATCGGTGGCGACAGTCGGGTCGTCAAGAAGCTCGCGTCCAAGCGCCGGAACGTCGTCGATCCTCTCCAGCTGACGCCCGGTGATCACGTCGTGCACGCCACGCACGGGATCGGGCGGTTCGTCGAACTTGCGAAGCGCGAGGTGTCGTCAGGCGGTCGGAACCCGGTCAAGAGCGTGCGCGAATACGTCGTGCTCGAGTACGCACCGTCCAAGCGTGGGTACCCCGGCGACAAGCTCATGGTGCCGACCGATCAGCTCGATCTTCTTTCGCGCTATGTCGGTGGTGAGGCGCCGACCCTTTCGAAGATGGGCGGCAGCGACTGGGCGCAGGCGAAAGGTCGCGCGCGCAAGGCGGTGCGCGACATCGCCGTCGAGCTGGTGAAGCTGTACTCGGCGCGGATGGCCGCCAAGGGTCACGCCTTCGGCCCGGATACGCCGTGGCAGCGGGAGCTGGAAGAGGCATTCCCGTTCGCCGAGACGATGGATCAGCTACAGACGATCGATGAGATCAAGGCCGACATGGAGCGGCCGATCCCCATGGACCGGCTGCTGTCGGGAGACGTCGGATTCGGCAAGACCGAGGTTGCCGTGCGCGCGGCGTTCAAGGCGATCCAGGACGGCAAGCAGGTCGCGATGCTCGTGCCGACAACGCTCCTGGTGAAGCAGCACCTCGAGACGTTCACGGAGCGCTTTGCCGGTTTCCCCGTGAAGGTCAAGGCGCTCTCGCGGTTCCAGACCGACAAGGAGGCCCGTGAGACTTTGGCGGGCCTCACCGATGGCACCGTCGACATGGTGATCGGCACGCACCGGATCTTGACAGAGAAGGTGATCTTCAAAGACCTCGGTCTCATGATCATCGACGAGGAGCAGCGCTTCGGTGTCGAGCACAAGGATGCGTTGAAGAAGCTCAAGACCAATGTCGACATCCTGGCGATGAGTGCGACGCCTATCCCTCGAACGCTGGAGATGGCGGTGACCGGCATCCGGGAGATGTCGACGCTGCAGACACCGCCCGAGGACCGGCATCCGATCCTCACGTATGTCGGGGCTCGCAACGACAAGCAGATCGCGGCAGCGATTCGCCGGGAGTTGCTGCGCGAAGGCCAGGTCTTCTACGTCCATAACCGTGTGAGTTCCATCCAGCGGGTCGCGAGCGAGCTTGCGGAACTCGTGCCTGAGGCGCGGGTCGTCGTGGCGCACGGGCAGATGGGCGAGCACCAGCTCGAGCAGGTCGTCGATGATTTCTGGGAGCGCAAGGCCGACGTGCTCGTCTCGACGACGATCATCGAGACCGGCCTCGATATCGCGAACGCCAACACGATCATCATCGACCGGGCCGACAAGTACGGACTCTCGCAGCTGCATCAGCTGCGTGGCCGCGTGGGCCGTGGTCGTGAGCGCGCCTACGCGTACTTCCTCTACGACGACGCGAAGCCACTCTCAGAGACCGCTGCCGACCGTCTTGAGACGATCGCGGTCAACAACGATCTCGGCAGCGGTATGCAGGTCGCGCTGAAGGACCTCGAGCTGCGCGGTGCTGGAAACCTCCTCGGAGCCGAGCAGGCCGGGCATATCGCGGGCGTTGGCTTCGACCTGTACCTGCGGATGATCGGAGAGGCCGTCGCCACCTTCCGTGGTGAGGACGTCGAGGGTCCGGCCGAGCTGCGCCTTGAGCTCCCCGTACAAGCCCGCATTCCCGAGGACTACATCGACAGCGAGCGCCTCCGGCTCGAGGCCTACCAGAAGCTCTCTGCCGCGGCATCCGCGACGGCCAAGGATGACGCGATCGACGCGGTCATCGAGGAGCTCACCGACCGCTACGGTGAGCCGCCCGCGGACGTCGCCGGGCTGCTGTCGATGGCGAGGCTCCGGCGCCGCGCTGCGCGCGCAGGACTGACGGACGTCGTCGCGATGGGCCCGAACCTGCGGATTGCCCCGGCGCGCCTGGCTGATTCGATGCGCGTACGCCTGCAGCGGCTGTATCCGGCAGCGAAGCTCCTCGCCGGTGGTGAGGCTGTCGTCGTGCCGTTGCCCCGAGTGGACGGGGAGCAGGTCGCGGATGCTGACCTCATTGCGTGGGTCGACACGCTCCTCGGTCAGCTGTGGCCCGAGCCGGTCGCCTCGGAGCCCGCGACCGCTGAAGCCTAGGTGTGATGTCCAGGCAGGTTGTTGAGTCTGCTGAAGGGTGCGGCTCCGATTGCGGAGTGGCGTCTGTGCTGATTGTAGAAGTGCAGCCAGCCGGGGAGCGCGGCGCGACGTTCGGTGTCTGAGGGGTAGAAGCGGGCGTAGGCCCAGCCGTCGGCGAGGGTGCGGTGAAAGCGCTCTATTTTCCCGTTGGTCTGTGGGCGGTAGGGGCGGGTCCGTTTGTGCCGGATGCCGAGCGCGGTGCAGGCGTCGCGCCAGGCGTGGGAGCGATAGGCCGACCCGTTGTCGGAGAGGACCCGCTCGATGGTGACGCCGCGGTCAGCGAACCAGGCGACGGCCCGCTCGAGCACGCCGATCGCGGTGACGGACTTCTCGTCCGCGCAGATCTCGACGTAGGCGACGCGGGAGTGATCGTCGATCACGGTGTGCAGGAATGCCGTGCCGATGTTGGGATGCCCCTTCTCGGTGTATCCGGCGCCGGCGCGGGCGGCGCGCTGCTTGTTCTGCTTGCCTTGCTGCTTGCCGACGAAGCGCCAGCCGCCGCCGTCGGGGATGTTGCCGAACTTGGTCACGTCGACGTGGATCATTGACCCGGGATGGTCGTGCTCGTAGCGGCGGATGGGCTCGCCTGTGACCCGGTCGATGTGGCTGAGCCGGTTGATCCGTGCCCGCACCAGCACCGCGTGGACAGTCGAGGCGGGAACGCCAAGCTCGCCGGCGATCTGCACCGGACCCAGCCGTCGACGCCACCGCAATCGCACGATCCGTTTCACCATCGCGGGCGGCGTCTTGGACGGCATCGATCGTGGACGGCTGGAGCGATCAATCATTCCCGCGGGCCCTTCGGCCCGGAACCGGGCCGCCCACTTCCGGGCGGTCGGCGGTGAGGTCATGAACATCTTCGCCGCGGCGCCGACCGGCCAATGCTCTTCGACGATGAGCTTTGCCAGCCGCAACCGAGCACGCGGGGTGAGAGCAGCGTTAGCGTGGGACACGAAGGCCTCCTGTGTGTGTGAGCGGTTCCTAGACAGCTCCACTCTCGCAACGGGAGGCCTTCGTCCGTCAGCAGATCACACTCGATTCACGCAACAACGTCCCTGGACATCACACCTAGGCGGGCGGCAGCTCCTCGTCGACCGCGGAGTTGAGAGACTGGGGTCCGTGGCGGGTTTTCATCATGTCGAACTGTGGGTCGCAGACCTGATGCAGGAGGGCGCTGAGTGGGACTGGCTTCTGGGTGAGCTCGGCTTCACGCGACAGAGCGAGTGGCCAGAAGGAGAGTCCTGGTCTGCAGGAGGCGCATACCTCACGGTGACGACCTCGCCGAACCTCTCCGGGGGATCCCATGACCGAAGGGCTCCCGGCGTCAATCATCTTGCCTTCAAGGGCGGTGCAGCGGGCCGCGTCGACGCGATCATGGCGCGCGCCGAGCAGCACGGTTGGCGACCGCTCTACCACGACAGGTACCCGCATGCGGGAGGGCCGGACCACTATGCAGGTTGGCTCGAGAATTCTGCCGGGTTCAAGGCCGAGATCGTCGCGGACGGGCCGTAATCGCGGCGCGCTTTGCGGCAGTACCGGCTCCTCCCCACGACTAGGCGGGCGGCAGGATCTGGCCGATCGGCTCGCGCTTCTCGGCTTGGAACCGGTCTTCGGTACGGCCGCGCGCCCAGTAGCCCGACAGGGACACTTGTCCGCGCTCAAGGGTGTGCTCGTCGAAGAACACGCGCCGCAGTTCTTTCATCGCTTCGCGCTCGCCGTGGGCGAAGACGTGGACACGCCCGTCGCGCCAGTCGATTTCCCGGACAGCATCGGCCACCGCCGACACCGAGTGATCGGGGTTGGTGATCCAGACCAGCTCGATGCCGGCGGGGTGATCGAGGTCGAGGATGTCGGCGTCGCTGTCCACCTCGATGACCGCCGCGCCCGTTGCATGTGCGGGGAGCGTTTCGAGGGCCGCCGCGATGGCGGGAACTGCTGACATGTCACCCGCGAACAGGTGCCAGTCGGCGTCCGGATCGGGGGAGTAGCCACCGCCAGGCCCCATGAGACTGATCGTCGCGCCAGGCTTCACCGTCGCTGCCCACGGACCGGCGAGTCCCTCGTCGCCGTGGATAACGAAGTCGACGTCGATCGCCTGCGCGGCATGGTCGACACGGCGCACCGTGTAGGTTCTCGTCACCGGATGTGACTCGGGTTCGGCAGTAGTGAACTTCAGCTTCACGTACTTGTCGGTCTCGGGCCGGTCCTGGAACTGCGCGAAGCCGGGCCCACCGAGGCGGACGCGTACCAGGTGCGGATTCAGCCACGTCGTTTCGAGCACGGTGAACTCGATCGTCGGTCGGGGTGCGCGTGTCGTGGTTCGAGAGGAAAGTGCCATCGCCTCCACGGTAGCCCTGCTCGCAGCAGTGAAGGGCAGTGCTGAGCCGAATCGGCCCCGCGCCTGCGGCGTTGCGCGCGGAAGGGCGCGAGAGATCGCCTCGGGAGCGGCGTGCGAGATCGCCTCTAGAAGGGCGCGGGTGCAGGTATCGGTTCGGGATCGGGTATGAACCGCACGGTAGGTGCCGGGTTGTCGGTGTAGGTCCTGCCGCTGGGGCTGGTCCATTCCAGGACTCCGCCGGGGAGCTGTTTCACGGTCCAGGCGGTGTCGTGTTTGAGGATGTGATGTCGTTTGCAGAAATGGGCAAGGTTCCCGGGGGCGGTAGGCCCGCCTCGGGCCGCGTCGATGGTGTGGTCGATGTCGCAGCTCTGGGCGGGGCGCCGGCATCCGGGGAAGCGGCAGTGTTCGTCTCGGGCCGACAGGTACCGTCTCAGAGCGGCGTCGGGTCGGTAGCGGTCCACAGCGACGGGGAGCCCGGTGCTGGTGTCGGTGAAGATGCGGTCCCAGCCGGGGGCTCGGCCGGCGAGATCGCGGATGAGGGCGGGATCGACAGGACCGTAGCCAGCGAGAATACCGGGTTCGTCGGTGGCTCCGGCCAGGGACCTGAGGGGGATGCTGACCTGGACGCGCCCGGTGATGGCGGCGGTGATCTCAGGGTCGCCGTGGGCTGTGGGGGTGGCGGTCAGCAGCAGGTCGGCGAGCACGTCTGCGCGCAGCTGATCCATCGTCCGGGCATCTGCTGCCGGTTCGGCCGGGCTCTGTTCGTCGCCGGGCACCGCGACGCGGGTGTCGCAGACGTGGTGGGCGGTTTGGGTGAGGCGGTCGTGAATGGCGTACGCGAGCGGTGCGGGAAGGTCGGCAATGAGGCGGGCGAGTCCGTCGTCAAGATCCTGGACGCGAACAGCGTGGGCCTCGGCTGCGAGGCGCCGCAGCCGAGCTGGGGACTCTGGGTCAATGCTTGCGGCGATCGCACGTGCCGCGGGCCGGAGTCGGTTCGGGCTTTCGCGGCGGGCGATCTCGAGCGCGAGCTGTTCGTACCGGGCTCGCGCGTGATCATCGGAGATTCCGGCGCCGGCGTCCACGATGACCCGGGCGTGGCTGGCATCTACCTCGCCGTGTTCGAGGGCCGCGTGGGTTCCGCCGAATCGGCCGAGAAGGGTGGATGCCTCGCCCATGCGGTTCTGGACGGTGCGGTCGCTGATGCGCATCGCGGCTCCGAGTTCGGCGGCGATTTCGCGGATGCCGAGGTCTGACCCGGACCGAGAGGATCCGAGCTCCGCGGCCCGTTCCAGGGCCAAATCAACCCCGTACGCGAGCAACCGAGCCTCACGGGCCTGCAACGCTGCGATCTTCCGCCGCGTCGCGACCAGATCATCCACCAAAGCGGTCACCCGACCGTGCACCCGCGACGACACGGAAGGACCGCGGTGTCGGTCGGGGGATGCGGGGGTGCCCATGCTGCTCCGAGAATCGTGAAGCCAGAAGGCTCCGCCGGAAGCGCTCCATGGGCACGTGCGCTGCTAACCACTACTATAGAACAAAAGTACGAAACTCGCAAGCGCATTCGGCACACCGGCGCGGTACGCTGACACCGATCGAGGAGGAATGATGCGGTTCGAGCACCTCGGGGCGCAGCCCCGCATCCATCCCACGGCCGTCATCGCGCCGAGCGCGGTGATTTCGGGGGAAGTCACGATCGGCGCGCATTCGCAGGTCCTGCACGGCGCGGTCATCACGGCCGAGGGCGGTGCGATCACGATCGGTGAGAGCGTCATTGTGATGGAGAACGCGCTGATCCGGGCGAGCGCGACAGATCCCGTCCATATCGGCGACCACGTGCTGGTCGGACCGATGGCGAGTATTTCGGGAGCCACCGTGGCTGATGAGGTGTTCCTCGCCACGGGAACGCGCGTTTTCAACGGCGCGCGAATCGGCGAGCGCAGCGAGGTTCGCATCAACGCGGTCGTTCACCTGCGCACCGTTCTTCCCCCAGAAGCAGTCGTGCCGATCGCGTGGGTTGCTGTGGGAAATCCGGCGCACCTGTACTCGCCGGACCGGCATGACGAGATCTGGGAAGCGCAGAAGGAGTTGGACTTCCCGGGCTACGTGTTCGGGCTCGACCGTGAGACGCCGGATCTGATGGTTCAACTCACGGAGCGCTACGGACGGAGTCTTGCGAGGCACGCTGACGACGTTCGCCTCGACTGAGACTTCAGTCCCAGGTCACCCCGCATTCGCGGCACAAGAACACGACGGCATCCTGCACGTCGACATCACTCAGCAGCTCGGCGCGGCGCTCGAACGCGACAGCGAACCACGCGACGTCGTCGACCCGGACGTCATCGGTGCCGCACAGCGGGCAGGTCTCCGTGGTCGTGATCGCCATGCCCAGACGCTAACCCTGCCCACCGACACGGATGGCAGCGACGCGCGATCCGTGCAGGATCATCCCGTGTTCTGCAGGCCCGCCGCGACACCGCTCACCGAAAGCAACAGCAGACGCTGCTGATCGGGATCGGCGGGGGAGTCGGATGCCGCGGCATCCCGAAGCCCGCGCAGCGCTCGCAGCTGAAGCAGTGACAGCGCGTCAACATAGGGACTGCGGAGCTTCACGGCACGCTGCAGGACGGGCTTGTTGGCGAGCACCTCGTCGCCGCCGGTGAGCCTGACGACCCAGGAGCGTGTCAAGGTCATCTCATCGAGCACGAGCCCGGCGAGGTCGTCGCGGTCGCCGAGTTCGAGATACCGGCGCGCGATCCGCGGGTCGGTCTTGGCAAGACTCATCCCGACGTTGTCGATCATCGTCCTGAAGAGTGGCCACTGCTCATAGGCCTCGCGCAGCAGCTCTTCATCACCGACGGCATCCAGCGCGGTCCCCAGGCCGAACCAGCCCGCGAGGTTGATGCGCGCCTGCGCCCAGGCGAACACCCACGGGATGGCGCGGAGGTCAGCGAGGGATTCGACCGACAGGCCGCGCCGCGCGGGACGTGAGCCGAGGGCCAGCAGCCCGATCTCTTCCATCGGGGTGACCTGCGCGAACCACGGCGCGAATCCGGGGGCTTTGACCAGATCGAAGAAGCGCTGACGGGATGCCGCATCCAGCGTCGCCGCAACCTCAGCGAACTTCCGCGCAGCGCCCGAGTTGCGCCGCTCGATCGAGGGTGCGGATGCCAGGAGCACGGCGGCGGCAACCTGATCGATGTGGCGCATCGCGATCTCGGGGTCGCCGTACCGGGCGAAGATCACCTCGCCCTGTTCGGTGAGCTTGAAGCGGCCGTCGACCGAGTGCGGCGGCTGCGCGAGGATCGCGGAGTTCGCGGGCCCGCCACCACGACCGAGCGCACCGCCGCGACCGTGGAAGAGCGTGAGTTCGATGCCTTCGTCCTTGGCCCAGGCGGCGATGTCAGCCTGTGCCTCATACAGCGCGAGGGTGGCGGCGACGGGGCCGACATCCTTCGACGAGTCGGAGTAGCCGAGCATGACCTCCAGGCGTCGACCGGTGCGCTCCAGGCGATCCGCGAACTCCGGGTGCTGCACGATCTCGGCGAGGATTCCGGGCGCAGCCTGCAGGTCTGCGAAGGTCTCGAACAGGGGGATCACGTCGAGCACCGGCATCCGCCCGCCCTCGCCGACCGCGTAGCGGGCCAGGCGATGAACGTTCGCGAGATCTTCGGCGGACTGCGTGAAAGACACGATGTAGCGGCCCGCCGCTGCAGGTCCGTAGCGTTCCTGCAGGAAGGCGATCGTGCGGAAGACCTCGAGCACCTCGTCGGCCTGCTCGGACAGCTCGCCGGTCGATCCGGCAGCCGCGTCCAGTTCGGCGAGCACCTTCGCGTGCACCGCCGAGTGCTGTCGCACCTCGAGCTCGGCGAGGTGGAAACCGTAGGTCTCGACCTGCCAGATCAGCTGTTGCAGGTGCCCGTAGGCCTGGCGGGCAGCTCCTGCCGCGACGAGCGAGTCTTGAACCGTGCGCAGATCGGCGAGGAACTCGCTCGGCTCGCGGTAGGCAAGGTCGGCATCGCGCAGGCGCGTCGCGTCGATCTTGCGCGCGAGCATCAACAGGATGCGGCGGTGCGGCTCGTTCGGCGATCGCTTCGCGATCTCGGTCGCCGCCTCTTCATCTGCAGCCTTCAGGCGCTTCCACAGCGCAAGCAGCGCGTCGGAGGGCGGCGTCGTGTCGGCATCCAGGGTGAGCGTCCGCCCGATGCGCTGCGTCGTGCGCTCGAGTCCCAGCAGGATGTGCTCGGCGGCGATGCCCGCGGCCTTGCGCGTCACGGATGCTGTCACGAACGGGTTCCCATCACGGTCACCGCCGACCCACGACCCCACACGCACGAAGGGGGTGACGAGTGGTGCGCGACCGCCTGCGTTCGTGCCCTGCAGCATGTCATCGAGGCGCCGATACACCGCCGGGACCACGGTGTAGAGGGTCTCGTCGAAAATCGCCATGACCGAGCGCACTTCGTCGACCGGCGACGGCTTCTCGGGGCGAAGCGGGGCGGTGCGCCACAGGGTGTCGATCTCTTCGACCATGCGCCGTTCCAGACGCACGGGGTCGTTGCCGTCGCGCAGGCGGTCGTCGTGCTCCTGCAGCAGTCCCGCGAGGCGACGGATGCTCGATGAGATCGCCCGCCGACGCGCCTCGGTGGGGTGCGCCGTGAACACGGGGTGGAAACGCAGCGACTGCAGGCGGGCGAGCGCGGCATCCTCACCGACTTCGTCGGCGAGGCGTGCGTAGGCGGCCTCGATCGAGTCGGCGGCGCCCTCGCTGTCGGGGCGGCCGTCGCGCTCGCGCACGATCCGCACTCGCTGGTGCTCTTCGACCAGGTTCACGAGGTGGAAGTACGCAGTGAAGGCGCGGGCCACCTCGTGGGCACGTTCGATCGAGAACGACTCGGCAACCTCGGTGGCATGCGCGAAGGCCTCAGGTGTCTCATCCGTGTAGGCCTGGATCGTCGCGAGGCGCAGGCGCTCGACATCCTCGAACAGTCCCGGCGACCCGCTCTCGCGGAGCACCTCGCCGAGGAGGGAGCCGAGCAGGCGCACGTCGGCGCGCATCTGTTCGGGGATCTCTTGACCCGCTTCGTATCGGCCGACGAGGTCGATGGCTTCGGTCCGGGTCAGTTCGTACATGCAGTCCACCGTAACGGCCAGGTGTTTCATCAAGGTGACGTGTGACGACTCTTGACAGGGTGCAATCCGAGTCGTCTTCGAGGCGCAAGAGCCCCGCCGGTAGGATAGGGGGTGGAGAGCCGGGAAGTCTGGTCGGCATCGGCTGCCGCATCCCCGAAAGGACTCCATGTCGTTGCTTCGCTCTGCGCGCTTTCCCGCCATCATGCTGCTGGTTGCAGCCGCCGCGGGACTCATCATCGCGAACTCTCCAATCGGCCACAGTGTGCAAGATCTGCAGCACACGTACGTCGGTATCCCCGGTGTCTTCGAACTCTCGGTGGGTCACTGGATCGCTGACGGGCTCCTTGCCCTGTTCTTCTTCGTCGTCGCGGTCGAGCTGCAGTTCGAGCTCACCAACGGTCAGCTCAACTCTGCTCGGAAAGCGCTTCAGCCGGCGATCGCCGCGGCAGGCGGGGTGATCGTTCCGATCGTCGTCTACCTCGCGTTCGCGTGGGGCACGGAGTCTGCTGACGGATGGCCGATCCCAACCGCGACAGACATCGCGTTCGCCCTCGGGGTTCTCGCCGTCTTCGGCCGAGGCCTTCCCTCCGGCGTGCGGATCTTCCTGCTCGCCCTCGCGATCCTCGATGACATCGTCGGCATCATCTTCATCGCGGTGCTCTTCACCGACGGAGTGAACATCGCGCTCCTTGCGGCAGCAGCAGTGCTTGTCGTGATCTTCGGGTACCTCAGCCGCAAGCTCGACACGCGGGCGCGCGCCGCGGTCATCCCGATCCTCCTCGTGCTCGCCCTCGCTACCTGGGTTCTGGTCTACCTCTCGGGGGTCCACGCCACGATCGCCGGCGTCGCCCTCGGCCTGGCAATGGCGCAGCAGCCAGCTCTTCACGCCCGGCATGCGATGGAGCCGTGGGTCAACGTCATCGTGCTGCCGCTGTTCGCCTTCTCGTCGGCGCTTGTCATCATCCCGGCGGTGTCAATCGAGGAACTCACGCCGGCCTTCTACGGCATTCTGATCGCCCTTCCCGTCGGAAAGATCATCGGAATATCGCTGTTCGGGTGGATCTCGCAACGCGTCGCGCACGACCCCGCGATGCCGCGACTGCCGATGGCTGACCTCCTTGCCGCCGGTGCGCTCGGCGGCATCGGGTTCACCGTGTCGCTGCTGCTGTCCGAGCTCGCGTTCGAAGGCAACGACCTCCTCACCGACGAAGCAGTGCTCGGCGTGCTCTCGGGCTCGCTGATCTCGGTCGTCATCGCCGGCATCCTCGTGTCTGCACGTGCCCGTCACTACCGCAGGCGGGCAAGCGCCGTCACCGAATCCAGCGAAGCAGCAACGTCATGACAGACCCCATCGAGCCGACGTCGGCAGACCCGTTGCGCCGCGCTGCCGAGACGATGCGAGCGGTGCGCGACCGGTGCGTCTGGACGCAGCAGATCGATCATCGGGCACTCGTTCCTTACCTGGTCGAAGAGAGTGCCGAACTCATCGACGCTGTCGAGGTCGGCACGCGTGACGATCTGCGCGAGGAACTGGGCGACCTGCTGTGGCAGGTGCTGTTCCACGCCGAGATCGCCTCGCGCGACAGCGAGGATCCGTTCGACATCGATGATGTTGCCCGCACCCTCACCGACAAGATGGTGCGTCGGCATCCGCATGTCTTCGCCGGCGAGACCGCCGACACGCCCGAGCAGGTTCTGGTGCTGTGGAACGCTGCGAAGGCCGAAGAAAAGCGCAGTCGCACGAGTGTGCTCGATGGTGTGAGTGAACGGATGCCGACACTCTCGCTCGCCCAGAAGCTGGTGGGCAAGGCCTCCTCGCTGCCGGCAGCCGTGGTGCCTCCGGTGAGTGAGGCCGGTTCGGATGATCCCGCCACGCCTGCCTCCGAAGCCGAACTGGGCGACGCGCTCCTCGCCCTCGTCGCGGCCGCCCGGGCGCGCGGTTGGGATGCGGAGCGCGCACTGCGCCAGCGACTGCGCACACTCTCGGAAGAGATCCGGGCTGCGGAAGCTGCGCCTGCCGACCTGGAAGAATAGGCCGGTGCCCCCCGTCACCCCGCCGCGCGGCATGCGCGATTTCCTCCCCGCCGACAAGGCTCGCCGCGAGCGCGTGCTCGCCGTCATCCGGCAGCGCTACCGCGCCCATGGCTTCGATGAGATCGAAACCCCGGTGGTCGAGGACTACGAGCGGCTGCACGCCGGTATCGGTGGAGACAACGAGAAGCTCGCCTATAACGTCCTGCGGCGCGGACTGGATGCCGACGGCATCCGTGCGGCAGCCGACGATCCCGCGGCACTCTCCGATCTGGGTTTGCGATACGACCTGACGGTGCCGCTCGCGCGCTTCTATGCGAGCCACCGGGCCGAGCTTCCGGGCGTCTTCCGTGCCGTGCAGATCGCGCCAGTGTGGCGGGCAGAACGCCCCCAGAAGGGTCGATATCGGCAGTTCGTGCAGTGTGACATCGACATCATCGGCGATGCTTCCTCGCGCGCCGAAGCCGAGCTCATCACCGCGACCCTCGACGCGCTGGATGCCCTCGGGCTCGAGGGCGGCATCGTTCGCGTGAACGACCGTCGCCTGTTGGATGCGATGCTCGATCACTTCGGCTTTCCCGAGGCAGAGCGCCCGGGCGTGCTCATCACGATCGACAAGCTCGACAAGATCGGCGCCGCCGGTGTCGCCACCGAGCTGCGCGAACGCTCGGCGGCGCCCGAGGCTGTTGACGCCTTTGCGGAGTTCCTGGCGCGTGAGAAGGGCACGGTGAGCCGTTTCGACGACGAGCAGATCCGCGCTGCGCTGCCCGACGGGCTGGAGGGTGATGCGATCGGCGCGCTCGCCGCGATCGGCGAGGCGGTGGCGACTGCCCGCGGGGGAGAGGCCCCGCTGGTGTTCGACCCGTTCCTCGTGCGCGGTATGGGCTACTACACCGGCACGATCTTCGAGATCGCCCACCCGCTGGTGTCCTATTCGCTCGGTGGTGGAGGACGCTACGACGGCATGATCGGCCGGTTCCTTGGTCAGGACGTTCCCGCCGTCGGGTTCTCGCTCGGCTTCGAGCGGCTCGTGGACCTCGTCGCCGACGCAGCCGATGACGACATCCACACCGTCGTGCTCGTTCACGATCGCGAGGTCGAGGTTGCCGAGCTGATCGCCCTGAAGTCAGCGCTGGTGGCCCGGGGGAGCCGCGTGCGGCTGGAGCAGCGCCCGAAGAACCTCAAGCCGCTGCTCGAGCGCGCGACCGACGACGGGTATACCCACTTCGCGGCAGTTCGCCCAGGATCCACGGTCGACACCCTCGAGATCAAGCCGCTCGGCTGATTCGTTCACCCGCACGTCAGCGGCGATTCAGATCGAGCGGGTCAAATCGCCCCATGAGCCGGATCACGACCGGAGTGCTCTGGGGAGCTGCCGTGGTGGGCGCTGTTGCGACGACGACACTCGCCGCACGCGCGTTGCTCGACCGCCAGGCCGCGCAGGCGCGGCGACTCATCGGCAAACCGCTCGGTGAGGACGCGCTGGAGGCAGACCGGGTGTGGCGCCGCAAGCTCGAGGGTGAGCCGATCGAGCTTCTCGTGCTGGGGGACTCGATCGCGGCCGGTCTCGGTGCGCAGAGGCGCAAAGAAACGCTCGGCGCGCGTCTGGCGATCGGGCTCGCGAAGAAGGCGAAGCGCCCCGTGCGACTACGCACCGCGGCCGTCGTCGGCTCGGAATCTTCGGCCTTGGGTGCTCAGCTCGACGAGCTCGCTGACGACTATCGGCCGGATGTCGCCGTCATCATCGTCGGCGGCAACGACATCACGCACCGCGTCGCCGTCTCGACCGCGGTGCGGCACTTGGTCGTGGCGATCGAACGGCTGCGGGCCCGCGGTGTGCAGGTCGTGGTGGGAAGTTGCCCAGACCTCGGGGCGCTGCGACCGGTGCCGCAACCGCTGCGATCACTCGGGTCACGGATGTCACGACAGCTCGCCGACGCACAGGAGGACGCGGCTGTCGGCGCAGGTGCGTACGCCGTATCACTGCGTCACGCGGTCGGGCCGTTCTTCATCTCCCAGCCGGACGAGATGTTCAGCCTTGACCGCTTCCACCCGAGCCCCCTCGGCTACCGGCGCACCGCCGAGGCGCTCCTCCCGGCGGTTGCGGGAGCCCTGGGCTACGGGAAAACCAGCGCCGCGACCCGGCATCCTACGGGGGGATCAGACCCAGCGCGCTGACCCGTTGACCGCGCGAGCCGGGCACGGTTGGCTGATGCCATGCCAGATCCCACCCCGGATGCGTGGACGCGCGTCGATCACTACTTGACCGAGACGCTCGTCGACCAGGATGCTGCGCTCGGTGCCGCACTGGCAGAGCAGGGCCGCGCGGGGCTGCCCGCCATCGAGGTTGCCCCCGTGAACGCGAAACTCTTGCACCTGCTCGCCCGGATCGCCGGCGCCCGCAGGATTCTTGAGATCGGTACCCTCGGCGGCTATTCCACGATCTGGCTGGCCCGCGCTGTGCCGAACGGCGGAACGGTGGTCACGATCGAGGCCGAGCCGCTCAACGCGTCAATCGCGCGGGCCAACCTCGACCGTGCGGGCGTCGGGGATCGCGTCGACGTTCGCGTCGGGCGGGCCGCAGACGTCCTGCCGACCCTGGTGGGGGAGGATCCCTTCGATCTCGTCTTCATCGACGCCGACAAGGAATCCAACACGGTCTACCTCGACTGGGCTGCGCGCCTCGGGCGTGCGGGAACCGTCGTGGTCGTCGACAACATCGGCCGGTCAGGCCAGGTCGCCGATCCTCACGACACCACGAGCCAGGTCGTGGGTACTCGGCGCGGGCTCGAGATGTTGCGCGACGATCCCCGCTTCGATGCGACGGCACTGCAGACGTTGGATCGCAAAGGGTGGGATGGAATCGCGCTCGCGGTGGTGGTCTGAGCTTTTCTCCGCCCGTGCGGGCCTGTGGCGCGGCATCCGTCGTCACTAGACTCGATGTGGACCGACGACGCTCCGACACAACCCTCCCAAACAAGGAGTCCTTTCGTGGCATTGATTGAGGCTGTAGGCGCGCGCGAGATTCTCGATTCGCGCGGCAACCCGACCGTCGAGGTGGAAGTCCTCCTCGAAGACGGCACCGTTCAGCGGGCGGCCGTCCCGTCCGGCGCATCCACCGGCGCGTTCGAGGCGTATGAACTGCGTGACGGCGACAAGAGCCGGTACGGCGGCAAGGGCGTGCTCAAGGCCGTCGCTGCCGTGATCGACGAGCTCGGGCCGGCGCTCGAGGGTGTGGATGCCAGCGAGCAGCGCATCGTCGACGAGATTCTCATCGAGACCGACGGAACCGACAACAAGTCGCGCTGCGGCGCCAACGCGATCCTCGGCGTGAGCCTGGCCGTGGCTAAGGCCGCGGCCGACAGCGCAGACCTGCCGCTGTTCCGTTACCTCGGCGGACCCAACGCGCACGTGCAGCCCGTTCCGCTGTTCAATGTCATCAACGGCGGCGAGCACGCCGACAACGGCATCGACTTCCAGGAGTTCTTCCTGGCCCCTATCGGCGCCGAGACCTACGCGGAGTCGCTGCGCTGGGGTACCGAGACCTACCACGTCCTCAAGGGCGAACTGAAGGCGGCGGGCTTCGCTACCGGCCTCGGCGACGAGGGTGGCTTCGCTCCCGACCTGCCGAGCAACCGCGAGGGCCTGGACTTCCTCATGAAGGCGATCGAGAAGGCCGGCTTCACCCCCGGCAAGGACATCGCCGTGGGTCTGGATGTCGCGGCCACGGAGTTCTTCTCCGACGGCGTCTACACCGTTGAGGGCAAGCCGTGGACGGCAGCTGAGCTCACCGACTACTTCGCCGACCTCGTCGCGAACTACCCGATCGTCACGATCGAGGATGCGCTGGCAGAAGACGACTGGGACGCCTGGAAGGCGCTCACCGACGCGATCGGTTCGAAGGTGCAGCTGGTCGGTGACGACCTGTTCGTGACCAACCCGAGCCGCCTGCAGCGGGGAATCGACCTGGGCGTTGCCAACGCGCTGCTCGTGAAGGTCAACCAGATCGGCACGCTGTCCGAGACCCTGGATGCCGTGGCTCTTGCCACCTCGAACGGCTACCGGTCGATGCTTTCGCACCGCTCGGGCGAGACCGAAGACACCACGATCGCCGACCTCGCGGTCGCCGTGAACTGCGGTCAGATCAAGACCGGTGCGCCTGCTCGTAGCGAGCGTGTCGCGAAATACAATCAGCTTCTGCGCATCGAAGAAGAACTCGGCGACGCGGCGGTCTTCGCCGGTCGTGGAGCCTTCCCCCGTTTCAAGGGCTGATGCGCTCGAACTGACCTGACGAGAGGGGAGCCGTGATGACCAGTCCGGCTCCCCGTTCTCGTTCCCCCCGTCCTCGCTCGCCTCGCCGCGTCGACGTGCGGGGCTGGCTCGGCGGCATCCGGCTCTCGGGCTTCATGGTGATCATGCTGGGCCTCGTCGTCCTCGCAGCCTTCGTTTTGGTTCCCACCGTCGGCACCTACCTGGAGCAGCGACAACGGATTGCTGCGCTCGAGCAGGCAGTGCAGGTGACCGAGGACCAGATCGCTGCCCTCGAGACCGAGAAGGACCGGTGGCAGGACCCGGCCTACATCACAACCCAGGCCCGCGAGCGGCTCTACTACGTGCGCCCCGGTGAGGTTGTGTACCTCGTCGACAACGACCTGCCCGACTCGGCGATACCTGCAGAGCAGGAGCCGGTCAGCGATGAGGTGGTGCAAACCACGACCGACTGGATGTCGCAACTGGTGAGGTCGGTGACCGCGGCGGGTCTGGCAAAGACCGCTGCGCTTCCGGTCATCGGGGTTCCCGATCCGCAGCCGACTTCCTCGGAATCGACTGTCGCGCCGTGACGCGCAGCGGGACTTCAGGAGCGGGTCGGTAGCCTGGAGGAGTGTCCAGGCCCCCGTTTGCTCCCGTCACCGAGGCTGAGCTCGCCGTCCTGCGCGAGCAACTGGGTCGCCCGGCTCGGGGAGTACTCGGGATCGCCGCTCGCTGCGCGTGCGGAAACCCCACGGTTGTCGCCACCGCTCCGCGGCTTCCCGACGGCACACCGTTCCCGACGTTCTACTACCTGACGCACCCGGGTGCCACGGCGGCGATGTCGGTGCTCGAGGCTGACCACACCATGCACGAGCTCGCCGATCAGCTCGCGGCAGATGAAGAGATCGCGGACGCGTACCGCCGCGCGCACCAGAGCTATCTCGAGGACCGCGCTCAGTATGGCGACCCGGAGGAAATCGCGGGGATCTCGGCGGGCGGGATGCCGACGCGGGTGAAGTGCCTGCACGCCGTGCTGGCGCACTCCCTCGCGGCGGGCCCGGGGGTCAATCCGATCGGGGACCGGGCGCTCGCGCTGTCGGACTGGTCGCCGGATCGGTGCGTGTGCGCCGACCCGGGAGCTGCGACGCGCGCGGTCGATGCCGTATCCGAGGAGCTGGCGTGAGTGCCGCGGTGGCGACGGATCGCCGCCGCCAGCTCGGTCGACTCGCTGCAGTTGCGCTCACGATCGCGGGCATGATCGCTCTGCCCGGGTTCACCGTCACGCCCTCACCGTCGCCATCTGATTCTGACCCACTGCGGGCAGCGGAGTACTGGCTCGACGATTACGGCATCCGGGACGCTTGGCAGACCTCCACGGGCGCCGGCGTCAAGATCGCCATCATCGACACCGGAATCGGCAAGGGCCCCGTGGAGTTCTCGGGTGTCGTCGGCGGCACGGATGTCTCGGGTCTCGGGTCCCCGGACGGGCGCACGCCCGTGGGAGCCCGCGACCCCGATCACGGCAGCTGGGTAGCATCCCTCGCCGCCTCCCGCGGTACGAGCCCGGTGACGGGCATGCTCGGTGTGGCACCGGATGCCGAGCTCCTCTCGATCTCCGTGGGATTCGGTGTCTCGGCATCCGTCCCCTTCGCCGAGCAGATCGCGCAGGCGATCTATTGGGCTGTCGATAATGGCGCCGACATCATCAACCTCTCGTTCACCACGAACACCCCCGACTGGGATCGCAGCTGGGACGACGCGTTCATGTACGCCTTCGAGCACGACGTCGTTGTCGTGGCGGCCGCAGGAAACCGGGGGAGTGGGACGGGAGTTGTCGGTGCGCCGGCGACGATCCCCGGCGTGCTCGTGGTCGGCGGGGTGGATCCCCAAGGGCGCGCGAGCCGCGAGGCATCCACGCAGGGCATCACGATCGCCGTGGCGGCTCCCAGCGAGAACCTGCTCGGGGTGTCAGCGGACGGCAAGGTCGTCGAGTGGGACGGCACGAGCGGCGCCGCGCCCATCGTGGCGGGGATCGCGGCACTCGTGCGGTCCGCGTATCCCGACATGGATGCCGACGATGTCATCAATCGCATCATCCGTACCGCCACGCCACCTGCCGGGGTGACAGACCTTCCCGACCCGCTCTACGGCTACGGACTGGTGGATGCAGCGGCCGCGGTGACGGCATCCGTGCCCTCGGTCAGCGAGAACCCGCTCGGCAGTCTCGCGGAGTGGATCACGATCTACCGTCGAGCCAATCTCGTGCCTGATCCCGAGCCGACAGTTCCCCCCGCCGCCGTCGAGCCCCTCCCTCCCGTCGAGCAGCAGGCTGCGGGATCGCCGCTCCTGCCGAGCACCGAGTCGCTGCTCTACGGGACGGTCCCGCTCGCGGCGGGCACGGTCGCGGCTATACTGGTGGCGCTCGGCGTCACCGCTGCTGTCCGACGCGTCCGATTGGCGTCCCGCGCCCCCC
>SWBZ01003292.1_pt1 | contig 146286 bp, 132 predicted proteins | sample 4693031 | NCBI WGS metagenome assembly SWBZ01 (sample SAMN10267274, study PRJNA491770) | bioreactor metagenome | isolation source: DHS bioreactor inoculated with | place: Japan: off Shimokita Peninsula
CCCCCTCATCACTGCACTGCTCGGTGTCGGACTGTCGATGGCGCTCATCTTCATTTCCACCGCCTTCGCCACGATCTCGTCGACAACGCCGATGCTCGCCCTCATGCTGGGGCTTGCGGTCGGGATCGACTATGCCCTGTTCATCATTTCCCGCCAGCAGGATGCCGTCCGCGAAGGGGTGGACCCGGAAGAGGCTGCAGCCCGCGCCACCGGAACCGCGGGCTCCGCAGTCGTCTTCGCCGGCGCAACGGTGCTCATCGCCCTGATCGGCCTCTCGTTCGCGAACATCCCGTTCCTGACGACCATGGGAATCGCGGCATCCGTCGCCGTGGCGATAGCCGTTGCCATCGCCGTGACCCTCACTCCCGCCTTCCTCGGATTCGTCAAGGGCCGAGTTGCCGGATGGCCTCGGCGCGCACCGCGCGCCTCGCAGCGCCGACGCGGAACATCAGCCCGCGAGGATGCCGCGGCAGTTGCCACTGCCACTGCCACTGCCACTGCCACTGCCACTGCCACTGCCGAGGCAGCGTCAGCAGCGGATGCCGAACCCGCACCCACCATCACGCACGGAAAGAAGACGAATCCGTGGGTGAAGCTCGTGACCCGGCATCCGATCGTCACGACCGTCTCGGTGGTCGCGCTCCTCGGAGCGCTCGCGATACCGGCCGGCAGCCTCGCGCTCGCCCTTCCCAACGCCGGGATGCTGCCCGAAGACAACGAGGCGCGGCAGAGCTACGACCTTGTCGCCGAGCACTTCGGGGCCGGCGCCAACGGACCGCTCATCATGACCGGCACGATCGTCACCTCGACCGACCCGCTGACGCTCATGCAGGATCTCGGCGATGAGATCGCCACGATTCCCGGCGTGAAGGAGGTAGCGCTCGCGACCCCGAACCGCACCGCCGACACCGGGATCGTGCAGATCGTTCCCGAGACCGCACCGGATGACCCCGCCACGGCGGAGCTCGTGCGAGAGCTCAGGGCACAGCACGATCGGCTCTTGGACGAATACGGCGTCGACCTGAAGGTCACGGGCTTCACCGCGGTCGCCATCGACATCTCCGACAGACTCGGCGGGGCGCTCCTGCCCTTCGGCGTCTTCGTCGTGGGTCTCTCGCTCGTGCTGCTCACGATCGTCTTCCGATCGATCTGGGTTCCCCTCAAGGCAGCAGCGGGGTACCTCCTCTCGGTAGCTGCCGCGTTCGGTATCGTCGCGCTCGTCTTCGAGTGGGGGGTGTTCGCCGACGCCCTTCACGTGTCCAAGACCGGTCCCGTCATCAGCTTCATGCCGATCATCCTCATGGGGGTCCTTTTCGGCCTCGCAATGGATTACGAGGTCTTCCTCGTGTCGCGGATGCGCGAGGACTACGTCCACCTGCGGCGCGCTCGCGGTGGGCGAGCCGACCGCGCGACGGCGATCAGCGCCGTCCGGTCAGGATTCACGGCATCCGCCCGCGTGGTCACAGCCGCCGCGGTCATCATGTTCGCGGTGTTCGCCGCGTTCGTCCCCGAAGGCGACATCAACATCAAACCCATCGCGCTGGGCCTTGCCGCGGGTATCGCGATCGACGCGTTCCTCGTGCGCATGACCCTGGTTCCCGCGGTCATGGCGCTCCTCGGCGAAAAGGCGTGGTGGATGCCGCGATGGATGCATCGGGTGCTCCCCCACTTCGACATCGAAGGCGAAGCAGTGGAGCGGGAGCTCTCGCTGCGGGATTGGCCCGAACCGAGGACGACGGCGGCTGTCGTTGCCGAGGACCTGGCCGTGCACGCCTTCGGTTCACGACACGGAACCGACACCGACCTGTTCACCGGGGTCGGCATCCGTGTCGAATACGGCGACACCGTCGTCGTCACCGGTGACCCCCGCGCTGCCCGGGCATTCCTGATGACGATCGCGGGAAGGCTCGCGCCGACGGACGGGCGACTGCGAGTTGCCGGGCACCTGCTCCCCGAGCGCGCCGCGTGGGTGCGCTCGCACGTGGGTGTCGCGCTCCTCGCCGACACTGACGAACCCCTCACCGAACTCACACAGGCCCTGCGCGGATCGGCGCGGATCATCGTGATCGACGGCCTCGACCGGCTGGAGGGAGAAGCCGTCCGAGACCAGGCGGCAGCGCTCCTGCGAGATGCGGCGCTTGTTCGCCGCGAGCGCGCCGGCGACGCGGACTCTCCCCTCACGATCCTGGCTTCGGCCCAGCACGAGGGACCGGCCCTGGGCCTGATGGCTGACGCCCACCGGCCCGACCTGCGCTCGATCACCGTGTCGACTCGATCCGATATGACAGTTTCCGCATCCGCGGAGGAGCACTCATGAGCATTCCCCTCGAACGCGCCCGCACCCGGCGGCCGATCACCTGGTTGACGATCCTCGGCGTCATCCTGCTTCCTGCCCTCATCGGCGGCATCCTTGTCGTTGCGCTCTACAACCCGACCACGCGCCTGGATGCCATGAACGCGGCCATCGTGAACGACGACGAGCCCGTCACGATCAACGGACAGACCGTGCCGCTCGGGCGGCAGCTCACGGCGGGCCTGGTCGAAGGCTCCGACGACACCGACAGCAACCTCACGTGGACGATCTCCAACGCCGAGGATGCCGCGGCAGGCCTTGCCGACGGCACCTACGCCGCGGTCGTGACGATCCCCGAGAACTTCTCGGCCGCCGCGACATCCACTCAACCTGGCGAGACGCCCGAGAAGGCAACGATCGAGGTCACCACACCCCCCGACAGCCGCATCGTGGATGACGCCATCACCGCACAGATCACCTCGACAGCGGCATCCTTGACCGGCGAGCAGATCTCGACCGCCTACCTCGAGAACGTCTTCCTCGGTTTCACGACCCTCGGTGAGCAGCTCGGTGAGGCCGCGGATGGCGCCGATCAGATCGCTGACGGGATCCAGCAGTCGGCCGACGGATCCGCCGAGCTCGCGAGCGGCATCGACCAACTCGCTTCTGGCGCGGGTGCGCTCGGTTCCGGTCTCGGGACGATCGCGAGCTCGACGTCGCAGGCGGCTGGGGGTGCAGCGCAGCTTGCTGCCGCGCAGAACCAGATCGCCGACGGGCTGGATGCGGCGCCGCTCCCTGCGGCCGCGAACACGATGTACGGCTACATGCAGTCGGCTGCCACAGGAACGGTCACTGTCGCGCAGGGCGCCGGCGCCCTCGCGCAAACACTCGGAACACTCGCCGCGACCTGTGACGGGTCGCCCTCCTACTGCCAGAGCGTTGCCTCTGCTGCCGACGCGGCCGCGACGGTCGCGCAGAATGCTGGATCCGCGGCCACCGCGGCAGGAACCGCAGCCGGCTACGGCGGGCAGGTCGTTCCGGGCATCTCGACCCTGATCTCGCAGACGAGCGGCGGCCTTCGTCAGGTCGCCGCGCAGACGCAGAGTCTCTCCGACGGTCTTACACAGCTCGCCCAGGGAACAACGCAGTCGCAGTCCGGTGCGCAGAGCCTGCAGAGCGGCGCCTCCCAGGCCGCAACCGGCGCGACAAGCCTCACCGACGGCCTGACCCAACTCGCGAGCGGAACGACCGACCTCGCCAACGGACTGCACACGGCTGTCGACCAGCTTCCGTCGTACACGGATGCCGAGGCCGCAAGCCTCGCGGAGGTCGTCGCCGATCCGGTGCAGGCCGAGGGCGTCGGATCCGACCTGTTCGGCGCCTCCGCGATTCCGCTGCTGACCGCGCTCGCGCTGTGGTTCGGCGCGCTCGGTACGTTCATCGCGCTGCGCGCGTTCCCCGCACGCACTCTCGCCTCCCGGTCGCCGTCGGCGCTTCTCGCCCTTCGCTCCTTGGCGCCGGCAGCAGCGATCGGGGCCATCCAAGGTCTGCTCGTGGCAGGGATCGTGCAGATCTCTGCGGGCTACGACTGGGGTGACTGGTCGATCTTCGCGGGTGTCAGCATCCTGGCCGGTGTCGCCTTCGCCGCCGTGAACCAGGCACTGGTTGCCGTATTCGGCGGCGCGGGCCGCTGGATCGCGGCGCTTATCGGTGTGCTCGCGGTCGCGGCCGGAATCGTGTCCACGGTGCCGGGGGTCCTCCTGGCGATCGACGGATTGATGCCGACCTCACCCGCGTATACCGCGATGCTCGGCGCGCTCACCGATTCCGGTGGTGTGGGTGCCGGGATCGCGGGCCTTGCGATCTGGGGAGGCCTCGGCCTGGTGGCGACCATCCTCGCGATAGCCAGGAAGCGAACGACATCAGCCCGCGCCATCCTCGCCTCCCCTGCCGCGGGCTAACCCGCGAGACCATCCCGTTCGGTCGCGCCCTCGCGAGGGTCCCATGGCCCCGCATCCACACCAAGCCGCTACTGAAGGAAGACAAGCAGCCGTTGCGGAGTCTGCGCCACCGGCGTCGGTCGCGCCGTGATGCGGGTCCCTCCCACCCAAACCCACACGAAGCCGCGTCCGAAGGATGGGGAGCCTCGCGTCACCGCTGAGATCAGTTCGGTCGCGCCGTGATGCGGGTCTTGCCCGCGAATACCCACACGACGGCGCGACCGAAATCCCTTGCCCGCCCCTGAGGGCCGCGGAAGATCAGCTCAGTCGTGGCTTGGTGTGGGTCTCACGTCTCGGCACCCGGGTCAAGGCGCGACTGAAATGTCTGGCCAGCCCAGAACGAGCCGGCGCGGACTCAGCCACGGATGTCGCACCCACCCCCGGAGATCGGGAGAACCGAGCCTCAGCTCAGGCCGCTGTAGGCGTGCAGCCCCTTGAAGAACATGTTCACGATCGTGAAGTTGAAGATCACGGCAGTGAACCCGACGATCGACAGCCACGCCGATCGCGAACCGCGCCAACCGCGCGTCGCGCGGGCGTGGATGTAGCCGGCGTAGAGGACCCAGATCACGAAGGTCCACACTTCCTTCGTGTCAAAGCCCCAGTAGCGACCCCACGCGTCGTTCGCCCAGATCGATCCGGCGATCAGCGTGAACGTCCAGAACACGAAGCCCATGATCGCGAAGCGGTACGCGAGTGACTCGAGGGCCTCCGAGCCGGGAAGGGTCCGCAGGAACCCAGGGCCCGTGCGAACCGTCGCGCCGGTGCCGACCGCGGCGATCGCCCGCTGCTCGCGGCGCGCCTGCATCAGCTGTAGCACCGACAGACCGAAGGCGATGGCGAACAGCGCGGTTGCGAGCGACGCGACGAACACGTGGATGACGAGCCACACGCTCTTGAGGGGGTCAGCCAGGGGCACGACCTCGACGTAGAAGGTGAAGGGCAGCGATGCCCCACCGAGCATGAGCACAACCATGCCCGTGATGAGCGACCCGAGGAAGCGCAGGTCGTAGCGGAAGAGCACCCCGAGATAGACCGCGACGATGAGCACCGTGCCCGTCAGAGCGAACTCGTACATGTTCGACCACGGCACGTGGCCAGCGACGATCCCGCGGGTGATGACGCCGCCGACGTGGAAGAGAAACGCAAGCCACGTGAGGCTCGTCCCGATGCGCGCCCACAGCAGGCGGGTGCGACGGCCGGGCGCCGCGTTGAGGTTCTTCTCCGCTGCCAGCCCTTCGGCTCGCAACTCGTCCACGGCGGATGCAGCATCCGTTGTGGCATCCCCGGATGCCGCCCCTGCGCCGACCGAGACGAGCTCACGCTGCGCAGAGCGCTCGACGGCTACCGCGGAGCGACGGGAAAGATCGACGACGTAGGCGATGAACGCGAGCGCGTAAATCGAGATGGCGGTCCACACCAGGAGGAACGAGACCGACTCGAGGGACAACGCGGAATCGACGGGCATGGTGCCAGTTTACGTGGGCTGGCTGGCGCCGCGCCCCGCGAGGGAAGCGCCGTGTTCGCCGGCGAACCGCTCGACCGTGGCATCCAGCGTCGGGTCCTCGCCGCGCGCGAGTCCCGCGTACTCGAGCCGCACGGCAGAGCCCTGCACTGTCGCCTTCACCCACACCCGCCGGCGGGGTACGAACAGGGCAGCGAGCAGCCCCGCGACGGCGATCGAGGCAAACACCAGCACCCAGGTAGCCGCGACATCCCGGTGGATCGACAGTGAGACGAAGCGCTTGACCGGCTCTCCCGTGGGAGTGAGAGCCGAATCGTCTTCGAAGGTGATCGTGCCGCGGCCGCCCGGGATCTCGGCGGTCTCGCCCGGCAGCAACCGGATCGAGTCGACGCCGGTGTCCCCGCCCGTGAGCTGGGTCATGTCGGTCGTATCAAGCGCGTACACCGAGCGCGGGATGCCGCCATCGATACCCAGGTCTCCCTCGAACACGTTGAAGGTCAACTCCGGGTAGACCAGCGCCGGCCATCCCGAGGTCAAAGCACCGCTCTCGAGCTCCGCCACTGTCGGGTAGAAGAAGCCGACGAGTCCGAGCTGCTCGGGCAGCCCATCGGGGACCTTGACGACACCGAGCGAGGTGAGGTTGCGATCCTGTGGCAGGAACGGAACGGATGCCGAGTACACGACCTCGCCGTCGGGACCTCGAACCGTGATGGTCGGCGCGTATCCGTTGCCCATGAGGAAGATCCGATCGCCGGCGACATCCAACGGATGATTCACCCGCACCTCACCGACAGTCGGCTCCTCGCCCGCGCGTTGGGTGGTGAGGCGCGCGACGAAGTCTCCGGCCTGACCCGCCCCGCTCTCATCGGGCGCGACGTAACTGACGCTGAACTCGTCGAGGGTCATCGCGTAGGGGACGAGAGAGTTCTCGTCGACGAAGCGCCCCGGATTGAACGAGGAGTAGTCCACGAGAGCGTTCGTGAAAGTGTCGCCCTGGATGATGACGGTCTGTCCGGTGTACGTGAATCCCCCGCCGACCCCCACGGCGATGAGCACACCCACCAGCGCCCCATGGAAGATGAGGTTCCCGGTCTCTTTCAGGTAGCCGCGCTCTGCCGAGACGCTGAAGCTCGGGGCGCCCCGGCGCGCGGTGTCGTAGCGCTCGGTTCGGTAGCCGCCGCGGCGCAGTTGCTGCTCGGCGAGGGCGACAGCATCGCCTGCGTAGGCTGCGGGATCGACATCCTCCGTTTCGACCAGCGTTTCGCGGTGGGTCGAGAGCCGCTCAAGCCTGGCGGGAGTGCGCGGGGGCCTGGCGCGCAGCGCCTTCCAGTGGTGTTGGGTGCGCGGGATGACGCAGCCGATGAGCGAGATGAACAGCAGGATGTAGATGGCCGAGAACCAGGCCGACGTGTAGACATCGAACAGCTGGAGTCCGTCGAGGATCGGCGCGAGGTCCGGGTTGTCGGTGAAGTACTGACTCACGCCGTTGGGGTCGGCGCTGCGCTGAGGAACCAACGACCCGGGGATTGCCGCGATGGCCAAGAGCAGGAGCAGCAGTAGTGCCGTGCGCATGCTCGTCAGCTGGCGCCATCCCCACCGCGCCCATCCCACGGGCCCGAGCGCCGGAGATGTCACGGCATCGTCCGAAGACGGCCGACCGGCATCCGTGCTGTCTGCTGACGTATCGGCGTAGTCAGCTGGTCTGAGCGGATCGACTGTGACGTCGTCAGAGCGGGAGGGGGACACTGGCGAGCACCCCCTGGAGCGAAATCATGAGCGTCGTCCAGACGCCGGTGAGCATAAGGACCCCCAGCAGCACCAGAAGGATGCCGCCGGCGATGTTGATGACGCGAATGTGGCGCCGCAGGAAGGTGACGGCGCTGGTCGCCCAGCCGAGGCCGAGCGCGAGCAGGACGAACGGGATGCCGAGTCCGAGCGAGTAGGTGAGGCCGAGGATGGCTGCGCGCCCGGGGTCGCCGAGGTTCCAGGACAACGATGTGATCGCGGCCAGGGTCGGGCCGATGCACGGAGCCCAGCCGAGGCCGAGCGCGAGTCCGAGAAGCGGAGCCCCGATGAGGCCGATGTTGCCCCGGACCTGCGGCTTGACCGTGCGCTGCGCAAAGCCGAACAGGCCGATGAAAACAAGGCCGAGGAAGATGATCACGCCGCCGAGGATCCGGGTGATGAGATCTCCATAGCGGACGAAGAACTGGCCGAGCGCACCACCGAGGATGGTGATCGCCAAGAACACGACGGTGAAGCCTGCAATGAACAGCGCCACGCCACCCAGCAGCCTGCCGCGGCTCGGAACCGGAACGCCGTCGGCGTTGCGGGCCGACGTCACCGAGCCACCGATGAACCCGAGGTAGCCGGGCACCAGAGGCAGCACGCACGGCGAGAGGAACGACAGGAGGCCGGCCGCCAACGCGATCGGGACGGCAACCCAGAGGGCTCCCCCTCCGATCAGGTCGGTGACGTTCATCCGTTCTCCGCGAGCGTTTCCTTCACGAGGGTCGTGAGGATCGACGAGCTCGAGAGCGCGCCGATGACCCGAGCAGCGACGCGGCCTTCGGGGTCGATGACAAGCGTTACGGGGGTCGCGTTCAAGGGGGTCGCGTCCGCGAACGCGAGCTTGAGTTCGCGGTCGCCGACCGAGATGAGGCTCGGATAGCTGACGCCGTTGTCTTCGGCGAACGATCGCGCCGTCGGCGCCTCGTCGGCAGTGTTCAGACCGAGGAACGCGACATCGGCCCCGCCGACCTCCTCGTAGGCGGCCTCGAGTTCGGGCGCCTCGACGATGCACGGCGCGCATGCGGCGTACCAGAAGTTCACCACGAGCACCTGACCGCGGTAGTCATCGCTCGTCACCGTCTCGCCGGTATCGGTGACGCCCGAGAAGTTCAGCGGCGCGGAGCGTTGGTCGATGGGAATCGCGACGGCTTCCATTCCGTTCTGCGCGATGAAGCCCTTGTTGTCACCCGCCCGGTACTGGTCGGCGAGCGGATCGGCGGTGCACCCGGCGAGCACTCCGCCCACCGCGAGGGCGCCAACCAGCGCGAGAGCGACGGATGCCGACCTGCGGCCACGGCGAATCGTCACGTCACACCGCCCCGACGTCGATGGCGCCCGATGTCGCTGCGGGCTCGACATAGTCGACCTCGACCCACCCGTCGGCTGACCGCTCGAAACTCGTCACGCTCGACAGCGCGCACCGGCGGTGCCGCGGATCGTGCTGCGTCGGAAGCCCGGCAACTGCAAGGTGGGTCACCCAGATCGGCAGCTGATGGGAGACCACGACGACGTCGCCGTCATCGGCCTCACCCCAGGCATCCGTCATCGCGGCATCCATCCGGGCGACGACCTGCGCGTACGGCTCGCCCCAGCTGGGCACCGCGGGGCGTGCGAGGTACCGCCAGTTCAGCGGGTTCATCAGGACGCGCTTCATGCGCTTTCCCTCGAAGACGTTGGTCGGCTCGATGACGCGCTCGTCGGTGGTGGCCCGCAGACCGAAACGGTCGATGAAGGGCTGGGCCGACTCCTGCGCCCGCTGCAGCGGGGACACGATGAGGGATGCCAGCGGGCGCTCGAGCCCGCCGATCCAGGCCGCCGCTTGTTGCGCCATACGCCGTCCGTCTTCGCTCAGCCGGTACCCGGGGAGCCGTCCGTACAGGACCCGATTCGGGTTGAAGACCTCCCCATGACGCACGAGATGGACACGGTCAGCGGGCACTCCCCCAGTCTACGTGGGGGTTCGCTTTGCGGGGGCTGAGAGCCCTCGCCACTCAGTCGGCCGACGGCTCCCGGTCGCTGGAGCGGGAGGCCAGGAGGCCACGTATCCGAACGTAGAGGAACCAGGCGACGCCGATCAGCACCGCGGCGATGACGATGTACTGCAGGATGTCGGCATACCGCTCGATCACGGGCCAGGCCTCACCGAGGAAGAACCCGGCCAGTACGAAGATCGTGTTCCACAAGGCACTGCCTGCGACGGTCAACAGGCCGAACTTCCACAGCGGCATGCGGGTCACGCCCGCCGGGATCGAAATCAGACTGCGGAAGATCGGCACCATCCGCCCGAAGAAGACCGCCTTGCCACCGTGACGGTGAAACCACGCGACAGTGCGATCAATGTCATCCGGACGCAGTAGCGGGACCTTGGCCGCGATCGTGCGCAGTCTGTCCACGCCGAGCCAGGCGCCGATCCCGTAGAGCAGGAAGGCCCCCATGACCGAGCCGAGGGTCGTCCAGATCAGGGCCTCCGCAAGAGAGAACGACCCGCGGCTGGCCGAGAGACCCGCCATCGGCAGGATCACCTCGCTCGGCAGCGGCGGGAAGATGTTCTCGAGCGCGATCGCAAGACCTGCACCTGCGGGCCCGATGATCTCCATGAGCGAGACCGACCAGTCGATGAGGTGCGTCATCCAGGAGCCGTCTGGTGTCGCGGTGTGCACCCCACCACGGTACGGCCGCGAGGTTACAGCGGGCTGGACGCCGCCTGTGTAGGGCGGCTCGGGTCAGGTGCCCGCCCAGACCAGAACGGCACCGATCAGCCACAGCGCAACGATCAGGACGAACGCCGTGATCGGAATCCAGAGCGAGATCCGGCGCAGCACGATCATGACGATCGAGCCGGCGAGCGCGACGAGGAAGACGACCCACGGGGAGAGCACCGCGACCCAGATACCGATGGTCATGACGTTGAAATTGCACCCGGTCGCCGAGCACGAGTCCGACGCAAAGGTCAGGAACGCCCCGAAAATGGATGCCGTCACCGCCGCTGCTGCCAAGAGAAGAAACAGCACGATCGAGACGATCAGATCCGCCCAGCGCAGGGGGCGGCGCGGCTTGCGGGGGCGAGGCGCGACCGGCGCCTCGGGCTGCGTCGGGTCCCCTTCCGGGGCCTCGGACGCGGTGTCCGTCTCACCCGGCACGTCGGCGTGCTCTGCCCGCGGGGGCTCCTGCACGCGGAACGTGCTGGGATCCATGCGGAAGACGGGATCTTTCGGGTCGCTCACGGGCCCATCCTAGGACGCAGGGGGTTCCGGCCGCACCGGCCCGTAGACTGGGCGCTCGTGAGTGAACGCGTCCTGGTGAACCAGCTGAAGCAACTGCCCGCGGGCACCGTCTCCGTTTCCGGATGGGTCGAGACGGTGCGCGATCAGAAGAAGGTGCAGTTCGTCATCCTGCGCGATGAGACCGGCGCCGTTCAGTTGGTGAACCCCGCCACCCGAGAGTTGTCGGAGGATGCCGACGACGCGGCCCGCACGGCCCTTGCTCTCACCGAGACGATCTCAGCCCTCTCGACGGGCACCTTTCTGACCGTGACGGGCGAGCTCAAGCACGACGAGCGCGTCAAGCTCGGCGGCGTCGAGATCAAGATCCATACTCTCGAGATCGCGGCGGCCTCCGACCCCGAGACCCCCATCGCCGCAGACAGCGGGCTCGACAAGCGCATGGACTGGCGCTTCATCGACCTGCGGCAGGCCCGCAACAACCTGATCTTCCGCGTGCAGACCACTCTGGAGCACGCAATGCGCAGCTACTGGGTCGAGCGCGACTACATCGAGATCCACTCCCCCAAGCTCATGTCGAGCCCCGCCGAGTCGCGCGCCGAGCTATTCCAGCTGGAGTACTTCGGAGACCAGACCGCCTACCTCGCGCAGAGCCCCCAACACTTCAAGCAGATGGCGCAGGCTGCGGGCTTTGGGAAGGTGTTCGAGATCGCCGACGCCTTCCGCGCCGACCCGAGCTTCACGAGCCGCCACGCCACCGAGTTCACCTCCATCGACGCGGAGATCAGCTGGGTCGAGTCCCACGAAGACGTCGCGCGGATGCAAGAAGAGCTGCTTCAGACCGCGATCGCCGCCGTCAAAGAGAAGCACGGCGCCGAGATCGAGGAGCTCTTCGGACTCGAGGTCACGGTTCCGACCCTGCCGTTCCCACGCATTCCGCTTGCCGAGGCCCGGTCGATCGTCGCATCCCGCGGCTACGAGATCCCCCGCGCTGACGGCGACCTCGACCCCGAGGGCGAACGCCAGCTGTCGGCGTACGTGAAGGAAGCCTACGACCACGACTTCGTGTTCGTCACCGACTACCACCCCGAGATCCGGCCGTTCTACCACATGCGCGATCCCAGGACCGGGATGACCAAGAGCTACGACCTGCTCTACCGCGGCACCGAGATCACCACCGGCGCGCAGCGCGAGCACCGCGTCGAGGTCCTCGAGGCGCAGGCCACCGAGAAGGGCCTGGATGTCGCGGGGCTCGAGCACTATCTCGACTTCTTCCGCTACGGCGTTCCCCCGCACGGTGGTTTCGGGATGGGCCTGGCGCGCCTTCTCATGCTGCTGCTGGGCGAATCGTCCATCCGCGAGGTGACCTTCCTCTTCCGTGGACCCACGCGCCTCGCGCCCTGAGCCGGGTGCCGGTCACGCCTACGCTGGGAGGATGACCGCAGCTCCGGCATCCGATCTCTCACCCGTGCGCCCGGAGGGGACACACAACTTTCGTGACATCGGCGGCCTGCCGGTGGGGTCGGGTGGTCGAACGCGGGCCGGGGTGTTGTACCGGTCGGACGCCCTCAGCGGTCTGACCCCCCGGGGTCTGGAGCAACTCGCCGCGAGCGACATCGAGGTTGTCATCGACTTCCGCACCGACATGGAACGGCAGATGGGTCCCGACATCCTTCCTGCGACGAGACCCCCACGCGTCGTTCAGCTCGGCGTGCTTGAGGGAGCGATGGCCGGGCTGGCTCAGGAGGTGCTGCGCTCCGCATCGCAGCAGAGTGATCCCGAGGCCGTATCCCGCGCGATCGAGGCAGCCCTGGCCCATATCCCCTCACTGCCCGATCTGTATGTCTCGATGCTGCAGCACGGCGCGAGCGCCTTCGCCGAGACGGCGCGCACGGTAGCCGAATCCGACGGCGCCGTGCTCGTACACTGCACGGCCGGCAAGGATCGCACAGGCGTCGCGATCGCGCTCATCCTTGACGCCGTCGGCGTGGAACGAGCCGCGATCGTCGATGACTACGCCTCCTCGGAGCGAAACCTCGCTGGCCCCTGGACCGAGCGCATGTTCGGGATGCTCCAGGCGATGGGCATTCCACGCACGCCGGCTCTCGACGATCTCGTCGCCGCGACGCCGCCTGCAGCGATCGTCACCGCCCTGGAGTGGGTGGATTCCAGCCATGGCGGCGCGGCAGGCTACCTACGCTCAGGCGGGCTGACGGATGCCGAACTCGACGCCCTGCGGCGGCGCCTGGTCTGAGGCCGTGAGCGCCGCGCCTAGATGACGAAGTCGACGGCGTGGCGGGAAGCCACGACGCTGCGGATGTAGGCTGCCACCTCCTGGTGCGCCGGATGCACCTGGTAGGCCTCGAGTGAGTCGAGATCATCGACATCCATGATGAGCACGACGTCCGCGTTGACGTCCGGATACTCGCTGTTGGCACCGGCCGATAGCGAGCGGATCTCGGGAACGACACCGACCAGGGCGCTCAGCCGCCGCGCGACCTCGCCGGCGTGCTCGGCGCGCGTGGCAGCGTCGCCTGCAGCCATCGTCCACATGACCACGTGGCGCAGGGTCATCGTGACACCTCCTGGGCTCGCGATGCGGCATCCGCATCGCGCAGCGCGGCGGACAGCCGTGCAGCGTCCAGACGCCAATGCGCGTGCAGGTCGCCGTCGATGAGCACGACCGGGATCTTCTCCCACCACAGCTCTGAGAGGGCCGGATCGTCTTGGATCGAGAGCTCCTCGACAGTTACCGCGTCGGCCTGGTCGTCGGGGAGGTCGGCGAGGACGTGGTCGATGACGCCACGCGCGACATCGCACAGGTGGCACCCGTCGCGGCCGATGAGAGTCACTGTCGTCACGGTGCCATCGTACGGGGGCGGGATCCTCCGAGGCTCCTGTGCGCTTCGCTCCCGGTTTGCGGGCGCACCCGGTGCTCCCCGTAGCGTGGAGGAAGGCCCCGGAGGGAGAACGGATGCTTGACCTACGCCCGCACGACTGGCAGCGCGCGACGGACGTTGTCGATGCGACGACAGCGACCCTTGGACCGTGGATGACATTCGCGATCGCCGTGGTCGTCGCGGTCGTGTCAGCCCTGGTGCTGACCACGATCGTTTCGGGGATCGTCAAGCTCGCGCTTCGGCGGCGCTCATGGGGTCAGAGTTTCGTTCGCCACGCGCGGCGGCCGTTTCGCACCATCGTCCTGATCATCGCCCTGTGGATCGCGATCGATAGATTCTTCCCGCTGGGACTTGCCGGCGGGGACGCGGCAACCAACACAGCCTGGGATGCCGTCATCGACCGCGTCGCGGCGATCGGTTCTATCGCGGCTGCAGCATGGCTGCTGATCGAACTCGTGCGATTCGCCACCGAGATGGCGCTCGGCCACTACCGGATCGATGTGCCCGACAACCGCATCGCTCGACGCATCCGCACCCAGGTGCTGATCCTGCGCCGCGTGGCCGTGGTGATCATCGTCATCATCGCGATCGGGGCGGCGCTGCTCACCTTCCCCGCGATCCAGACGTTCGGCGCGAGCGTCCTCGCATCCGCCGGTATCGCCTCGATCGTCGCGGGGCTTGCCGCTCAGTCGGTGCTCGCCAACATGTTCGCCGGTATCCAGCTGGTCTTCAGCGAAGCCCTGCGTGTGGATGATGTCGTCGTCGCGGACGGCCAGTGGGGTCGCGTCGGCGAGATCACCCTCAGCTATGTCGTCCTCGACCTCTGGGATGACCGCCGCCTGGTGTTGCCGTGCACGTACTTCACCACGACGCCGTTCGAGAACTGGACGCGCAAGGGGAGCGAACTGCTGGGAGCCGTGGAGCTCGACGTGGATTGGCGCATCTCCACCGCGCGCATGCGCGAGCACCTGCAGCGTGTGGTCGACGAGACCGAGTTGTGGGACGGACGCACGGCAGTGCTCCAGGTGACCGAAGCCACCGGCGGAATGGTGCGGGTACGCATCCTGGTCACCGCCGCGAACGCGGGGACACTGTTCGACCTACGGTGTCTGGTGCGCGAAGAGATGGTCGCCTGGGTGCGCAGCACCAATCCGGACGCACTTCCGGTGCAGCGGATCCTGGTCACGCAGCCGGCCGAAGCCACCGAGGCCGAAAGCACGAACACCGGCGCCGTGGAGGGGCTGTTCTCGGGCAGCGCGCAAGGAGAAGCCCGCGCCGCCCAGTACACCAATGCGATTCCGGTCCAGGAGGGCAACCCCGATGACGGCGCCGACGGTGGCGAAGAGCCGGCCCGCCCGGAGTCGCCGAAGTAGGAGAAATCCGCAGCGTAGGACGATCCAGGTCCGAATCGTCCTACGCCAGTGAGATTGCCTACCTCCGAGCGGCGGCCGCGCGCCAGAGAGGATGCCGTCAGCGCCGTGTGCACAAACACGAAGCGCCCGTCCCTCGGACAGGCGCTTGGTGTGGTGGCCGCAACTTACTTCTTGTTGCGGCGCTGGTGGCGAGTCTTGCGAAGCAGCTTGCGGTGCTTCTTCTTCGCCATGCGCTTGCGGCGCTTCTTGATGACAGAACCCACGGAAAACCTCACAATGTCGGGGTCTGGGCGTCGAACGCGGCGTGCGTTCTCGCCCGGGAACGGGCATGAATGGAAAAATGCCTCGGATCAGTCTAGCCGACGTCGGCGATGGGCCGCTGAAGGGCTGCTGTCACCGCAGACTCCGGCACGCGATAGCTTCGTCCGAAGCGCACCGCCGGCAGCTCGCCGCTGTGCACCAGACGGTAGACGGTCATCTTCGACACCCGCATCAGGTCAGCGACCTCCGCGACCGTCAGGAAGCGCACATCCGGCAGCTCTGCCACGGCCTCCCCTTTCCACGCCTAGCGCGCCGGAATGACGCGCCGGCGGTAGCGAACACTCTAGAGCCTGCGCGAGACGCGTGTAAACCGGTGTGACTCGTGTGACGTGAGTGGTTACCGGCCGGGGAGCTTCCGCCAGGCGTTGGTGACGGCGTACTTGGCGGATGCCGCTGCCCGACCCACCGCCTCGGCTGCGTGCACCGCCGAGTCAGACAGTGCCACGGGCAGCTCGAACTCAAGGTCGTCTTCGGTCGTGAGGAACGGCACGAGCCAATCGTCGACCTCGTCGAGGGGTTCTGGCGACAGGCTGTAGTAGCGATGCTGCCCTTCCTCCCGAACTGACACGAGGTGGGCATCGCGCAGCACCTTCAGGTGTTTGGAGACCGTGGGTTGGCTGACACCGAGCTCAGTCACGATCTGGGACACACTCGTACCCGAGTTGGACGCGGACTCGCGGTCGAGCAAGAGCCGCAGGATGTCGCGCCGGGTGCCGTCTGCGATCACGTCGAAGATGTCCGCCATGTGTTCAGGGTAGTCGCGTGCGCGCCCGGCAGTAGCATGAGTGAGCGATCCGGCCGACAGGGCTACCGTATGAGCCACCGAGCGAGACACCAGGGAGGGTGGGGATGTCCGAAGGCGTGCGTGCAACGCCGCATCCCCTGCGGAGCCTCGGGCACCGCCTCTTCGAGCTGTTCCGCACCGTCGCTCAGAACTCACCGTCGCGGTTCGCGATCTTCGTGTTCGTCGGTCTGATCCTGATCTTCACGGGACTCTTCTCCCTGCCGATAGCCTCGGCGAACGGTCAGGTGACGGCGTTTGCTGACGCGTTGTTCACGGCGGTCTCGACGATCTGTGTGACGGGCTTGGCAACCGTGAACATGGCCACCCACTGGTCACCGTTCGGGCACGTCCTGATCTTCATCGGCGTGCAGATCGGCGCGATGGGCGTCCTCACGCTCGCCTCCATCCTCGGCCTTGTGATCTCGCGGCGACTGGGCCTGCGGGCAAAGCTCATCGCCGCGAGCGACACCAATCCCCTGCGCAGCCACGGGGGGCCGGTCAATGAGAGCCAAACCGTGCGGCTGGGCGATATCGGCGCGCTGCTGCGGGTGGTGGCCGTCTCGACCCTCGTGATCGAGTTCGTCGTCGCCGTCCTGCTCTATCCCGGGATGCTGGCCTCGGGCATCGAATGGAACGTCGCCCTCTGGGAGGCACCGTTCTACGCCGCGATGGCGTTCACGAACACCGGCTTCACGCCCAACGTCGAAGGGGTCGGGGCGTTCGCCGACAACTACTGGGTCCTCCTCGTCCTGATGGGCGGCGTCTTCCTCGGGTCGATCGGGTTTCCCGTCATCTTCGCGCTGCGGCGGGAGCTCTGGCACATCCGTCGGTGGCCCCTCCACACCAAGCTCACCCTGATCACGACGACCACCCTGTTCGTGGTGGGCGGACTCGTCTTCCTGGGGTTGGAGTTCAACAACCCGGCGACTCTCGGCAGTCTGGATGCCGCCGACACGACTATGCAGTCGTTCTTCCTCTCGGCGATGACCCGATCGGGCGGGTTCGCGGTGCTCAATATGTCGGAGCTGAACGGATCGAGCCAGATCGTCGCGATGATGCTCATGTTCGTCGGCGGCGGATCGGCCTCCACGGCGGGCGGCATCAAAGTGACCACGCTGGCCGTCATCGCCCTCGCTGTCTGGTCCGAGGCGAAGGGCCGCAACTCCACGCAGGTGTTCCGCCGCCGCATCCCGAGCGATGTCCTGCGCGTGGCGCTGTCGGTGCTCGCCTGGGGATCGACGATCGTGGCCGTGTCGACCGTCATCATCCTGCAGATCACGAAGGCGGATGTCGCCTCGGTGCTGTTCGATGTCATCTCGGGGTTTGCGACGGTGGGTCTGTCGACCGGGTTGACCGAGACCCTGCCGGACTCGGCGAAATACGTTCTCGCCGTGACGATCGTCATGGGACGCGTTGGTACAGTGACACTCGCCGCGGCCGTGGCCGCGACATCCCGTTCGCAGCTGTATTCGCTGCCCGTGGAAAGGCCCATCGTTGGTTGAGCGCATCCGAAGCGACTCCCCCGTCCTCGTCATCGGGCTCGGACGGTTCGGCGCTGCCTGCGCCGGCGAACTCGACCGTCTCGAGCGCGAGGTCCTCGCGATCGACGAGAGTCTCGAGCTCGTGCAGAAGTGGTCGGAGCGGGTCACGCACACGGTGCAGGCAGACGCCCGAAACATCGATGCCCTCAAGCAGATCGGTGCCCAGGAGTTCCAGGTAGCCGTCGTTGCCGTCGGGTCCTCGATCGAGGCGTCAGTGCTCATCACCGCCAACCTCGTGGACCTGAAGGTGCCGCAGATCTGGGCGAAGGCGGTGTCGCAGTCGCACGGGAAGATCCTCGCCCGCGTCGGCGCGAACCACGTCATCTATCCTGAGCGCGAAGCCGGCGAGCGCGTCGCACACCTCGTGAGCGGGCGGATGCTGGACTTCATCCGTTTCGACGACGATTTCGTGCTCGCCAAGATGTACCCGCCGAAGTTCATCCGCGGCGTGGGACTCAACGAATCGGGCGTTCGCTCGAAGTACAACGTCACTGTCGTGGGCGTCAAGAGCCCGGGGAAGCCCTTCCGCTACGCGGAGGCGAACACGGTGGTGACCAACCACGACCTCATCATCGTGTCAGGCACCAACAGCGACATCGAGCGCTTCGCCGCCCTCGACCGCTAGACCTGCGCATCCGCGTCCGCTCCCACACAGGCGAGGTCAGCGAAGCTGGGCGAAGGCCTCGACCCGATCCGTGGGGCCGACGATCAGGATGCTGTCGCCGTGAGCGAGGACGGTCTCGTTGTCGGCGTTCATCCACGTCTCTTCGGCGTGCTTGAAGGCGGTCACCGTGACGCCGTGCTTGCGACGAAGCGTGGTTTGACCCAGGGGCGTCCCGACGATCAGGTCGGGAGTCGTGATCTTGGCAAGCGAGTATCCCGGCTCGATCTCGAGATAGTCCTTGGCCGCGCCTCGAACGAGGTGAGCGACTCGGCGACCCATGTCCTTCTCGGGGTAGATCACGCGATGCACGCCGAGTTGCTCGAGGATTCGGCCGTGCTGGTCATCGACGGCCTTGGCCCAGATCACCGGCACTTTCAATTGGATGAGCAGGGATGCCGTGAGGATCGAGGCCTTGAGGTCTTGGCCGATCGCAATGACGACACGGTCGAACTCATCGACGGCGAGCTGACGCAGCACCTCTTCTTTCGTGGCATCGGCGCGCACGACCTGCGTGAGTTCACCGTTGTGTGACTGGACGAGGTCTTCGTCGGTGTCAATGCCCAGGACCTCCGTGCCCGCCGCCATCAGCTCCAGAGCTAAGGCGCTGCCGAAGCGCCCGAGCCCGATCACGGCAACGGAATCTGCCTCGGCGATGCGCCGGGAGGAGTCGGCGAAGAGGGCGAACCTAACCAATGGCGGGCCTTTCCTTGGGAAGTTCATACAGGATGCGGCGCTCGCGCAGTGCGAGAGCCGATCCGAGGGTGAGCGGACCGAGGCGGCCGAGGAACATCAGAACAACGAGGACGATATCGCCGCCCGCTGGCAGATCAGCAGTGATGCCGGTACTCAAGCCGACGGTAGCGAACGCGGAGATCACCTCGAAGAGAATCTCGTCGAGACCGCGCCCGGTCATGATCATGAGCGTGATGGTGGCGACCATCACGGCGCCGAGCGCGACGAGAACGACGGTGATCGCCTGCCGGTGCACCGCGCGAGACAGTCGCTTGCCGAAGACGTTGACCGCTGCCTCACCACGCAGCTCCGTCCACATGATGAAGAACAGCACCGCGAAGGTCGTGACCTTGATTCCACCCGCCGTGCCCGCAGGGCCTCCCCCGATGAACATCAGCACGTCCATGCCGAGCCAGGTCTCGTCGTGCATCTGACCGATATCGACGGAGTTGAAACCGGCGGTGCGGGTCTGAACCGAGTGGAAGAAGCCCATCAACACCCGATCGGCGGGCGGGTAGGTGCCGAAGGTGCCCTCGTTGGACCATTCGATAACCGTGATGTACACCGTTCCGGCAACCAGCAGCACGGCAGTGCCCCACAGCATGATGCGGGTGTTCATGCTCCAGTGCAGGGGCTTGCGAAACTCCTTGCGCAGTTGGAGCAAAACGGGGAACCCGATCCCGCCGAGGATGACCGCGCCGCAGATCGGCAGCACGATGAACGGGTCAGCGGCGAAAGGAATGAGGTTGTCGGTGTAGAGCGCGAATCCCGCGTTGTTGAACGAGGAGACGGAGTGGAAAAGGGCGTGCCACGCTGCCTCGCCGAGGCCATAGCCGTAATGGAAGAAGAAGCGCAGAAAGAGAAAGACGAAGACGACAGCCTCGATCGCCAGCGACATGAGCACGATGCCACGGACGAGACCCTTCACATCGCGGGTAGACAGTGCTCCCGCCTCGGCAGCTGCCGTCATGCGGGCCCGCACGCTGAACCGTCGGGCGATCAGCAGACCGACGAGGGACGCGAAAATCATGATCCCGAGGCCACCCAGCTGAATCAGCAGCATGATGACGACGAGCCCGAACCCGCTCCAGTGCGTCGCTGTGTCGAGCACCGTGAGGCCCGTGACGCACACCGCCGATGTCGCGGTGAACAGCGCATCCACGACGCTGGTGCTGCGGTCATCCGCCGCTGAGATCGGGAGGAGAAGCAGCACGGTACCGGCGAGAACAGCGCCGGCGAAGCCGAACACGATCACCTGGGCCGGGTGGGGTCGCCACCAGCCTCGTCGCGTCGACGACGTCAACGCCGCGCGGGAAGTCACGAACGAGAAGCATACGCCGGTGTCGCGCGGATCTGCGCTGACTCACGCCTCACCTGCTACGCGAGGGCAGGAGCGCAGTGTCAGGAGCCCGCAGCGAGTTCGCGCGAGCGCGCGAGCGCGGCATCCGTCGCCCGTCCGAAGAGGGCGCCCAGATCGGCATCCTGAAGCACCGCGATCGCCCGCTCGGTCGTGCCCTTCGGGCTGGTCACCTGCCGGCGCAACTCTCTCGGGTCCTCTCCGGATGCCTCTAGCAGCGCGCCCGCGCCGATGAAGGTCTGCTCGACGAGCAGCCTTGCCTGCTCGGGTGTGAAGCCCTTGCCCTCGGCTGCCCGGGCCAACTCCTCGATGAGGAGGTAGACGTAGGCAGGTCCCGACCCCGAGATCGTGCCCAGGGCATCGATCTGCTCCTCGTCGACCTCGACGACGACCCCGACTGTCTCGAACAGGCCGCGCACTCTCGCGCGGTCAGCCTCGCTCGCGCGTGAGCCTGCCGCAAGTCCCGTGACGGCCCGGCTGACCAGGGCTGGTGTGTTCGGCATGGATCGCAGCACGGCGACGCTCTCGGGAAGCAACGCTTCATATGTCGCCGTCGTCACGCCGGCGGCCAGACTCACCACGATTGCCCCGGGCCGCAGCGACGGAGCGATCTCGCGCAGCAGGTCCGGGACCATCGCGGGCTTGACACCGACGAGAATCACGTCGGCTTCCGCGGCAGACAGGCGGTTACGCTCCGGGGACACCTCGAGTGCGTAGCTGCGGATACCCGGGAGGTCGGCGAGGACGGCGGCCTTTTGCCTCGAGCGGTTGGTCGCAATGACATCGGCTGAGCCGGATGCGGCGACCCCGCGCGCGATCGCACCCCCCATCGAACCTGCTCCGAGGACGGCGACGACGAAGGACGGTGCAGAGGATGCCATGGCGTCATCCTAGGCGCGCACGTTCTGTCAATTTTCACGCTCGGCGTCTCCCTTCTCACAGCACGGGCGGGCTATCGTCGGAGGAGTCGGCGCAACGCACGCGTCCCCGGCCTGGGCCACTCCAGAACACTCGAGAACCAAGGATCCGCTATGACCCTTTTCGATGGCATTGTCTCTCGCACGATCGAGACTCCTCGGCTCGCCGTGAACATCCTGGAGCGCACCGAGGATGACCCGACGACACCCGCTGACCGAACTGTCGTGTTCGTGCACGGGAATGTGTCGTCTGCGCTGTTCTGGCAGGAGATCATGCAGGATCTGCCGTCCGATCTCCGCGTCATCGCGATCGATCTGCGCGGCTTCGGAGGAACCGAGAACCTGCCGGTGGACGCCACCCGCGGAGTCCGCGACTTCAGTGACGACGTGTTCGCAACGATGGAGGCTCTCGGCATCCCCACCGCACACTTCGTGGGCTGGTCGATGGGCGGCGGCGTCGTCATGCAGTACGCGATCGATCACCCCGTCCTCAGCCTGACGCTGCAGGCCCCGGTCTCGCCGTACGGCTTCGGCGGCACGCGCCGTGACGGCAGCCGCCTGACCGACGACGATGCAGGCACCGGCGGCGGGGGCGGCAACCCCGACTTCGTCGAGCGGCTGAACGCCGGCGACACGAGCGATGAGGCACAGACCTCGCCCCGCAGCGTCTTCCGCTCCGGCTACGTGGCTCCCGGCTACAGCAGCGAGAACGAGGACATCTGGGTGGCCTCGATGCTGACGACATCCACGGCATCCGGAAACTACCCCGGTGACGGTGTGCCCAGCGACAACTGGCCAGGCTTTGCCGCGGGGAGCGTCGGGGTGCTCAACACCATGGCGCCGAAGTACTTCAACACCTCATCGATCGTCGAGATCGAACCCAAGCCGCCGATCCTCTGGGTGCACGGGACGGCTGACGCGATCGTGTCGGATGCCTCGTTCTACGACCTCAACCACCTCGGCGCTCTCGGCATCATCCCAGGCTGGCCCGGGGAGGATGTCGCTCCCGCCCAGCAGATGGTGTCGCAGACCCGTGACGTGCTCGAGGCTTACGCGGCGGCTGGCGGGCACGTCGAAGAGTTGAGCCTGGAGGGTGTTGGCCACTCACCGCACCTCGAGCGCCCCGTCGAGTTCCGCCACGCGCTGCTGCAGGTCATCGGCTACATCGGGCAGCCGCCGACCTCACTCCCCGCGACCGAGACGATCATCCTGCGCTCCGCCGACTGAGCGGCACGAAACCGGCACTCGACGGGCCTAGACTCCCGCTCATGAGTGCATCGGGCGGTAATCGCGCCATCATTGCGGCGTTCCTCGCAAACATGGGCATCGCGCTGGCGAAGTTCGTCGCGTGGTTCGTTTCCGGATCGGCGTCGATGCTCGCCGAGGCCATCCACTCGGTGGCCGATTCCGGGAACCAGCTGCTGCTCCTGCTGGGCGGTCGTCAATCGCGGCGTGCAGCCGACGCGGAGCATCCGTTCGGCTACGGCCGCGAGCGCTACGTGTACGCATTCGTCGTCTCGATCATCCTGTTCTCGGTCGGTGGGCTCTTCTCGATCTATGAGGGCATCGACAAGCTCACGCATCCTCACGAGCTCGAGAACGTGTGGGTGCCGGTCATCGTGCTGTTCATCGCGATCGGCCTTGAGTCGTTCTCACTGCGCACGGCGATTCGCGAGAGCAACCTCGTGCGCACCAAGAACCAATCGTGGGTATCGTTCGTCCGCCACGCGAAGGCTCCGGAGCTGCCGGTCGTGCTGCTCGAGGATGTCGCGGCGCTGACCGGCTTGGTCTTCGCCCTCTTCGGCGTCGGGATGACGTGGCTGACGGGCAACCCGGTCTACGACGCGATCGGAACCCTCCTCATCGGCACGCTGCTGATCCTGGTTGCCGTCACGCTCGGCATCGAGACCAAGAGCTTGCTCGTCGGCGAGGGCGCAACGCGCGCCGATCGAGACCGCATCGTCAGCGCGATCGAGAGCGGAGACGAGATCGAGCGCGTCATCCATCTGAAGACGCTGTACCTGGGCCCCGACGAACTCATGGTCGCCGGCAAACTCGGGTTCACCTCCGACAAGACCCTCGGAGAGGTAGCCGCCGACATCGACGCCATCGAGGCACGGATCCGCGAGGTCGTCCCGATCGCGCGGGTGATCTATCTCGAGCCCGACATATACCACTCCCCAACTGAACCGATTGCCGACACCAGTGTGGCCGGGGCTTCGGCTCCCGACGGTACCCAGACCCACCCCTAGAAAGGCAGTCATGGAGTATTGCGTCTTCACCGAGCCACAGCAGGGGTTCTCGTACGCGCAGCAGCTGGTGAGCGCCCAGGCAACGGAGCGCCTCGGGTTCGATGGCTGGTTCCGCTCGGACCACTACCTCGCGATGGGCACCGGTGACCCGTTCCCCGGCCCGACGGATGCGTGGACGACCTTGCCGGGCTCGCCCGGGAAACCGAGCGGGTTCGCCTGGGCACACTCGTCTCGCCGGTGACCTTCCGTCACCCCGGCGTCCTCGCCATTCAGGTGGCGCAGGTCGACGAGATGTCAGGCGGCCGCGCTGAGCTTGGCCTCGGAGCCGGGTGGTTCGAGCAGGAGCACGAGGCCTACGGCATCCCCTTCCCCGCGAGGCGATTCGACCTGTTCCAAGAGCAGCTCGAGGTGATCACCGGCCTCTGGGAAACGCCCGAAGGCCAGACGTTCGACCACGATGGCGCTGCCTACCGACTGACTCAGTCGCCAGCGCTGCCCAAGCCCGTGCAACCGCAGGTTCCCGTCGTCATCGGCGGCGGGGGGCTCAAGCGCACCCCCGCGCTGGCGGCACGATTCGCCACAGAGTTCAACATCGGCTTCCAACCCGAGGACAAGGTTGCCGACGCGTTCGAACGCGTGCTGCAGGCATGCGTCGACGCCGGGCGGGCCCCCGGTTCACTCAAGCTCTCGGTCGCGCTCCCCACCGTGGTCGGGCAGGACGATGCCACTCTCGACCGGAGACTGGCCGCGATCGGCCGGGATCGGGGCGGCGCCGAGGGCGAGGCGATGTTCGTCGGCGGCGCCGACGAGATCATCCCGAAGGTCGAGCGTCTGGCTGCGCTCGGCGCGACCCGGATCTACTTCCAGCAGGTCGATCTGACTGATCTCGACCAGCTCGAGGAGCTCGGGTCCGACATCCTCCCCCGCCTGCCCCGCTAGCGGCTTCCGCGATCAGGCGTCGCGGCGGGCGGCGAAGAAGTCGCGCAGCACGGATGCCGCGGCATCCGCCTCCACTCCCGCGACCACTTCGGCGCGAACCGGCAGCCGGCGATCCCGGACGACGTCGTAGAGCGACCCGGCGGCTCCCGCCTTGTCGTCCCACGCACCGAAGACCAGCCGGGAGACATGTGCCTGGAGCAGGGCGCCGGCACACATGAGACATGGCTCGAGCGTCACGACCAGGGTGCATCCCTCGAGGTTCCAGGAACCCCGTGTCTGGGCTGCCTCACGCATCGCGACGACTTCGGCATGCGCTGTCGGATCGGTCGTCGCCTCGCGTGTGTTTCGACCCTCTCCGATGATCACCCCTGTCTCATCGAGAACGACGGCGCCCACCGGAACCTCGCCGGCTCCTCCGGCATCGCGCGCGAGCTCGAGCGCGCGGCCCATCGCCGTGCGGTCGGTGTCGGCGTGGGTCACGCCACGAGCCTAGGACTACTCTGAGGCGTATGCGCTTGCACGTCGCCGATCACCCGCTCATCACGCACAAGCTCACCGTCCTCCGGGACGAGCGCACGCCGTCGCCGGTCTTCCGGCAATTGACCGAGGAACTCGTGACCCTTCTTGCCTACGAGGCGACGCGCAACGTCCGGGTGTCCGAGATCACCATCCGCACGCCCGTGACCGAAACGACCGGCGTGAAGATCAGCGAACCTCGTCCGATCGTGGTTCCGATCCTGCGCGCGGGCCTCGGGATGCTCGACGGGATGGTGAAGCTCCTCCCCACCGCCGAGGTCGGGTTCCTCGGCATGGTGCGCAACGAAGAGACCCTCGAGCCCACGACCTACGCCGAGCGACTGCCGGCCGACCTGAGCGACCGGCAGTGCTTCGTGCTCGATCCGATGCTTGCAACCGGCGGCTCGCTCGGAATGGCAATCGACTTCCTCTTCGACCGCGGCGCCCAGGACGTGACAGCGATCTGCCTGCTCGGCGCCCCGGAGGGAGTGGCCGCGATTGAGAAGCAGGTCGACGGTCGCGATGTGACGCTGGTGCTCGGCGCCATCGACGAGCGCCTCAACGAGCGCGGCTACATCGTGCCGGGCCTCGGCGACGCCGGCGATCGCCTGTACGGCACGGTCTGACGGCTCGCGCACTGACGGTGCCCGGCTGCGCGCCGGGTCGCCGCTAGAGCCATTTGCGCGAGCGGAAGATCGCGTAGAGCCCGCCTGCGAACGCCAGCATCATTCCGATGGCCATGGGGTAGCCCCACGGCCAATGAAGCTCGGGCATGTAATCGAAGTTCATCCCGTAGACCCCGGCGATAAGGCTCGGCGCGAAGATGATCGCCGCCCATCCCGAGATCTTCTTGACCTGCTCGTCTTGACGCATCGACACTTCGGTGTGGTGACGAGCGACAAGGGCCGAGTGAACGGTCAGCGCCTTGTCGAGCAGAGCTTGCGATGACTGGACCCGCTCGCTTACTCGGGTGACGTTGTCGAGGACGTCCCGCATATGGCGGCGCAGTTCCAGATCGACGTCGAACTTCTCGTATCCCCGCCGCAGGCGCTCGATCATGCCGATCAGCGGGTGGACCGCCCGGCCGAACGCAGCGGCCTCACCATACAACTCGTAGATCCGCCGCGAGAGGAACTCGTCGTTGGCATCTCCGAAGAGTTGGTCTTCGATCTCATCGATGTCGTTCTCGATGCCACCGATGACCGGCTCATAGTCATCGACGACCCGGTCGAGAACGGCGTAGAGAACCGCCTCCGAGCCGAGCCGTAGCAGCTCGGGTGTGCTCTCGAGGCGCCGGCGCACTGCGGCAAGATCGGGAGACTCGGCGAGCCGGATGCTGATCACGAAGCCGTGTCCCACGAAGAGGTGTACCTCACCGAACTCCACGCGCTCTCGAGCGTCGTCGTAGCGGGCCGGGCGCAACACGACGAACAGCGTGCGGTCGTACCGCTCCACCTTCGCGCGTTGGTGACCCGTCGAACCATCCTCGACCGCGAGCGGATGGAGGTCGAACTCCCGCGAGACCGAGTCCCATTCCTCTGCCGTGGGACGGTACAGCCCGATCCACGCGAACCCATGGAGCTCTTGTCGAAGCCGGTACGCCTCCTCGAGCGACGTCGGGCTCTCGACCCGCACCCCGTCGACATAGATGGCACTATCGATGACCGGCATGATGTACTCCCGAGATCCGAGGCGCGAGCGAGCCTCGGCCGGATCCTAGCCGACGGGGGTATCGCCTCCGGGAACCACCGCACTCATCGCTGGAACCGCCGAAGCAGCATCCATCGCCCTGCCCGTCTCGGTGGGTACGGCGCCGACCAACCGCGCAAATCCGCTGAGGCGAGCCACTCCCTCGGGCGTGCGTGGAAGATCGTCCAGCAGCCCCGGCGAGTAGACGATGTAGGCGGTGTGCATCGCCCGCGAGATGGCGACGTTCAGGCGGTTGCGCAGCAGCAGGAATTCGAGTCCTCGGGGTGCGTCTCGACCCGAGGATGCCGCGAGCGACACGATCGCGACGGCAGCCTCCTGCCCCTGAAAGCGGTCGACCGTCCCGACCGGCACGTCCGGAAACCCGGCGGCCGAGAGCGCTGACTCCACGAGCACCTGCTGCGCGTTGTACGGCGTCACGACGATGATGTCGGAAGCCCGCAGAGGCCGGGATGGCGCGCTGGTCGCCGAGCTGTCACCGTCGTCCACGACGACATCCGTCCACGAGCGCCCGACGAGATCGCGCACGATCTCGACGACCGTCCCGGCCTCCTCCGGCGACTGGGTAGCCCGGCCGCGATGACGAACCGGCACCGGAACGACGCCGGCCCTCACACCCTCGACTCGCCGCAGCGCTGTGCTGGGGTGAGCGCGCAGCGCACCGCGGTACGACAGGTCGGAGACCGGGGCGGTGACGGCGGGATGCATCCGCCGCGAGGCAGCGAGGAAGCGCCCGAAACTCGGCGGGATGACGTCCTCGCCGTCCATGATCCACCCGAGCGCCGACGTATCGACCGGCTCCGGATGGGTCCCCTGGCTCACCTGCGGAAGCTGCTGAGGATCTCCGATGAGCAGCAGCCGCGGGGCTGCGAGCGAGACGGCGATCGTGGATGCGAGGGAGAACTGACCGGCCTCGTCGATGACGAGGAGGTCGAGACTCCCGCGCGGCACACGCCCTTCGTGGCTGAAGTCCCACGCCGTCCCACCGACGACGAAGCCGGTTGCCGCGTTCTCGGCCGCGAACGCCGGCACGCCGTTCTTCGGGATCACGGTGAAGGGCACATCGGCGTCAGCATCCTTTGGCGCCTTGCCGACTCGAGAAGCGGGCACCCCCGCTGCGATGACACGGCCGAGCATGTGCTCGACCACCGCGTGCGATTGGGCGACGACTCCCACGCGGAAGCCGTGCTCGGCGACGAGCCGCTCGATAACGTGCGAACCGACGTACGTCTTGCCGGTACCGGGCGGCCCCTGCACCGACAGGGCACTGTGGTCGAGGCGGAGCACTGCCTCGACGAGAGCGTCGACGTCGTCCTCATCCGCGGCGATTGGGGCCGGGTCACCCGCACGCAGGCGGGCAGGCAGGCGCCGCAGGATGTCGGATGCCGGATCTTTCGGGAACCCGGGGTGGGCATCGATGACGGCTGCCGCCCACGCGTCGATGGCGGTCTGCTGGCTTGCAGCGCGCGGCGGTGCAGCCGGGGTCAGCGCGATCGGCAGATCGTGCCAGGTGAAACCCTCGACGGCTCGCTCTTCGATGACCACGCCGTCCTCGAGTTCCTCGATGACGCTGACTCGATGATCGGCGTGAATCCACCGCGCCGAGGCGTCGAACGGAAAGGGCGCGGGCAGTTCGTACATCGCGAACGGGTCGGCGCCGGGGCGCAGCCGCGTGCCGGGCGCGAGCTCGCCCCGCACCTCGATCACGCGCCGGTCTGCTCGAGAGCCCTCGGGCCTGTGCCAGTCCTCACGAATGCGGGAACGCGCCGGGTCCACGGCAACAACGTCTCGCGTGTCTTCCCACAGCGACATCGGTTCGCGAAGCCGCAGGTAGTGGGTGGCCCAGAACGACTTCGCCTCACGCGGGTAGTAGTCGATCGCTGCGGCGGCGAGGCGCAGTGCCTGCGCATCAGCCTCATCGGAGGTCTCACCCGCCAGGCGCAGCAGAGTTGTCGCCTGCGGCGAAGGTTCGTAGCCGGTCTCGCTCGGTTCCGGATTCGCGGCCGGGCGCCGACCCGTCTCGCGAGCGCGGTCGACGAGCCAATCGCGCAGGCGCCGGGTCGAGACGCAGTCGTAGCGGTTGTAGTCGGCGATGTCATCGAGGATGGCCTGCGCGGCATCCGCGTCCCCGTCTTCGGCGAGCGCCCGCGCCTCGACGTATCTCACGATCGAGTCATCGCCGCGCTGCACATCGCTCGTGCGGACCTCGTCGCCCATGTACAGGGGCTCGAGTTTCTTGATCGAGTACGAACGCGACCCCACGCGCAGCGCGCGTCTGACCACGGGATAGAGGTCGACGAAGACCCCATCACGCAGGAGGCGATCGACTTCTGCCTCCCGAACCCCGTATCGGGCAGCCATCTGCAGGAGGTGCGTGGGTTCGTAGGGCGCGTAGTGGTAGATGTGCATGGCGGGGTGTGCCGCACGGCGTACCGCGACCATGTCGAGAAACGTCTCGAGGGCTGTCCGCTCGTCGGCGAAGGAGTGGGCCCAGAGCGCGCTGTACTGCTCGCGATCATCGACCCAGCCGAACAGATAGTCCAGACCCCACGAGATCGTCTGCTCGGGTCCCCGCGCATCACCATCGACCGCCTCGGTGTAGAGCGGGTCACCCTCGAAGTCGAAGAAGAGGTCGCCGTGGTCGGGCCTTGGCAAAGCTGCCAGCGCGGCCGGCGCGACGACCTCGAACGGCGGTGGTGCTGGCGCGGCAGGGGCACCGGGTACGGCATCCCCCGCGGCCGACGAGTCGAAGGCGCCCACCCCGGCGGCCGTTCGCAGCTGCAGTCTCGCCTGGGTCTGCAGCATCGCGAAGGTGTCGGGGTTCATCCCCGCCGGCGTCGCGCTCGCATCGACCAGGTCATCGATCGTGCGGATGCCGGCTGCCTGCATCCGTTCGCGCTGGACGGGACGAATGCCTGCCACCAGCAACAGATCCCGCGTTGCGACGACCTCGAGCTCGCACGTCGGGCACCTGCCGCACGCGACGACTCCCAGCTCGTCGCGCGGGTCATCCCACGCGATCGGCACGGATGTCGAGAGCCGGTCTGCCAGCAGCGCCCGCAGTCGCTGGCGGCGCAGCGCATAGACCGGCAGGAGGTCGTCGACGCGGTGGGTGCTGGTCGATCCGTCGCCGAGCAACAGCTGGACCTCACTGGATCGGGGCACCCCGAGCTGGTCGAGCCGATCGACGTATGCCGCGAGCTGCATGAGCGCGGTGACTCGCGCGTGGCGGGCGAGCTTGGTGTCCTGCACGATCCAGCGCCCGCCCGAATCCCGCAGCAGGAAGTCCGCGAAACCCACGAACTCGTCATCGGCGAAGGTCGCCTGGTAGATGACGCTCACCCGGTCGGAACGCAGCGCGTCGTTGGTCAGCTCGACGGCGCGGGCAAGAGCCTCGGCATCCGAGGAAACGGTCTCGGGAATCTCGACGACGGTATCGCCGAATCGTTCGCGGTAGGCCTCGAGGGTTCGATGCTCGTGGACGCCACCCAGCCGCCCTGCGCGCTCCAGAGTGAGATCGACCGGGTCCTCCACCGGATCGACTCGACCGAGCTTCGCGTCGATAGCCCGCACCCAGGCGAACTCGCACTCGGCGGCGGCCTTGAGGTCACTCGCGCTCCAGACGAACCGGCGCTCGCTCTCGATGTATCGCATGATGCCTTTCCGCTCCCGACGATAGCCGGGGCATCCGACACGGCCCAGCCAGGATGCCTGGCCGGGTGCAGTCGCGGGCTTCTCCGCGCGGCAGGACGCGAAGTGCGAGACTGGAGGCGTGAGCACGAGCCTGCCGTTCGAAAGCGCGTACCGCCACGGCTTCGCGCGCGTCGCGGCGTGCACGATCCCGGTGGCGGTAGCCGACCCCGCGACCAACGCCGAAGCGGTTCTCGCGGCAGCGCGCGAGTGCGATGCGGATGCCGTCGCCGTCGCCGTGTTCCCCGAGCTGTGCCTGTCGGGCTACGCCATTGACGACCTCGTCATGCAGGACGCGCTTCTAGACGGCGTCACCCGCGCCATCGAGCGGATCGTGGCGGCATCCGTCGGCCTCTTCCCCGTGCTGGTGGTCGGCGCCCCGCTGCACCATCGCAACCGCCTCTACAACTGCGCGGTCATCATCCATCGCGGCGAGGTACTCGGCGTGGTTCCGAAGGCGTACCTGCCCACGTACCGCGAGTTCTACGAGCGGCGCTGGTACGCGCCGGGTGAGGCGTGGTCGGGCGAGGCGATCCGGATCGGCGCTCTCGAGACCGTCTTCGGCACGAACCTGCTCTTCGAGGCGCGTGATGTCGCGGGTCTCGTGGTGCACGTCGAGGTGTGCGAAGACATGTGGGTGCCCGTTCCGCCGTCATCCCCGGCAGCACTGGCGGGAGCGAGCGTCATCGCCAACCTCTCGGGAAGCCCGATCACCATCGCCCGCGCCGATGACCGTCGCATCCTCGTGCAGTCCCAGTCGCTACGGTGCCTGAGCGCCTACGTCTACGCTGCAGCGGGCCTGGGCGAATCGACGAACGACGTGTCGTGGGACGGCCAGACGATGGTCTACGAAGCCGGCACGCTGCTGGCCGAGACCGAGCGCTTCCCCGACGGACCCCGCCGCAGCGTCGCCGACGTCGATCTCGACAGGCTGCGTCAAGACCGCATCCGTCAGGGCACCTTCGACGACAACCGCAGTGCACTCGGCGCCGATGACTTCCTCAGGATCGAGTTCGTCCTCGATCCGCCTGCCACGGATGTCGGACTTCGCCGTCACCTCGATCGGTTCCCGTTCGTGCCCGACGACCCTGCCCGCCTTGCCCAGGACTGCTACGAGGCCTTCAATATTCAGGTCGAGGGCCTCGTGCAGCGGATGCGGGCGATCGGCAACCCGAAACCCGTCATCGGCGTCAGCGGTGGGCTCGACTCCACCCACGCCCTGCTCGTCGTCGCCCGGGCGATGGATCGGATGGGGCGGCCGCGCTCCGACATCCTCGCGTATACGCTCCCCGGCTTTGCAACCAGCGACCACACGAAGTCCAATGCCGTAGCCATGGCGACGGCCATCGGCGCCTCGATCGAGACGATCGACATCCGTGCCACGGCATCCGAGATCCTCCGCAGCATCGGACACGCCTTCAGCCAGGGCGAGCCGGTCTACGACGTCACGTTCGAGAACGTGCAGGCCGGAGTCCGCACTGACCTGCTGTTCCGTCTGGCGAACCAGAACGGCGGCATCGTCATCGGAACCTCCGACATGTCGGAGCTCGCGCTCGGCTGGGCCACCTATGGCGTCGGTGACCACATGAGCCACTACGCCGTGAATGCCGGGGTCCCGAAGACCCTCATCCAGCACCTCATCCGGTGGGTCATCGCGCACGGCGAAGACCAGGGAGCCGCTGCTCTCACCCCCGAAGCGACCACCGTGCTGCAGTCGGTGCTCGACACCGAGATCAGCCCCGAGCTCGTGCCCGCTGACCAGGACGGCAAGATCCAGTCGACCCAGGACCGCATCGGCCCGTATGCGCTGCACGACTTCACCCTCTTCCACGTGCTGCGGTACGGCTTCCGCCCGTCGAAGATCGCGTTCCTCGCCGAACAGGCGTGGCGGGACGCTGACGCCGGCGCGTGGCCCCCGGGGTTCCCGCTCGACGAGCGCTACGACTACGACCGAGAGACCGTCGTGCGCTGGCTACGGGTGTTCCTGCAGCGCTTCTTCGGGTTCGCACAGTTCAAGCGGTCAGCCATCCCGAACGGTCCGAAGGTGTCGCCTGCTGGGTCCCTGTCGCCGCGCGGCGACTGGCGTGCACCCTCGGACGGCAACGCCCGGGTGTGGCTTGCGGAACTGGATGCCGCGCTCAGCCCGGCATCCGACGCCTGAGCATCCACTCTCCTTTGTTCAGTCGCGCCGTCGCGCGGCATGGAGGCTGCATCACCCGCACATCAGCGCGACCGAATGGTCGGGTCCCGAGTTCGGTCGCGCCCAATCGCGAGTTCAGGCATCCACCACCCACCTCATGGCGCGACCGAACGAAAATCCCGGAAGTCGGAGCCGCCTTCCTCACACGGGGGTGCGGGCGTCCTCGGCGTCGGCGAAGGCGAGCGTCACGACGAAGCCATCGCGGGAGAGATCGAGGATCGTGTACTGCGCCCTGCGGTCGGGGACCCACCCCCGCTGCCGGGTCGCGTCGAGTTTGACCACATCGGGCACAACGCGCGCACCGCGGCCATCGGCTTCGCGCACGGCCTGCACGCGCGTCCAATGGTCGATGAGGTTCAGGATGTTGGACTCGTCGAACAGGTGCGAGTGACGCTGCATCTCATGGATCGTGGCCTCGTCGGGATGCAGGTCGCGGATGTCGAGCCCGATCGTGTACGGCTGATCGGTGAGAGCGACGACGGTTGCCGCGCGGAAGCTCGCGTTGCGGATGTGCAGCGGTAGTTCTTTGCCCTCAACGCTCGCGAACAGCTGCGTGTGGAACCCGAACTGAGCCGGGGCTTCCCGCTCGACCCTGACGTCCTTCGGGTCGAGCTTGAGCTTGGCGGCGACGAGTTCCTTGGCCAGGAAGCGCTTGCGATCGTGTTCGCTCATCGACGGGTCCCACCCGAGCCGCACGTCGATCCCGTCGGGAGTTTCCAACACCACAGACTTCACTTGCGTCCTCCTGTCGTCGCCTCCCATCTTCGCCGCTGAGCGTGAACCCGTACACCTCGAAACGCCAGACAAAATGAAGGCATGAGACTTCTCGTTGCGGCCCTCGACCGCGAGCTGGTCGCGTTTCCCGACGAGCTTCCCGGCTTCGACCGCCTTGTCACGGGCCCGGGAAAAACTCCAGGCGACGCACGCGCTGACGCGCGCCCTGGAACGCGGCGACTACGACGAGATCGTCGTCGTAGGCACCGCCGGCGCCATCCACGAGGATGTCGAGGCCACCGTGCACGAGGTCACTGCCGCGATCCAACACGATGTGACCGACCTCGACAATGTCGTGGGGCAGCACGTGTCACTCCCGGCCATGCTCTCGTTCGGCGGGAGTGGCCACACGATCGCGACCGGCGACCACTTCGTGGACGATGCGGACGCCGCCGCAGGCATCCGTGATCTCGGCGCGTCCCTCGTCGATATGGAGGTCTACGCGTATGTGTGGGTCGCTCAGCAGTACAACGTGCCGATCCGGGTGCTCAAGGCCGTGTCGGATCGCGCCCAGGACGGCGCGCGGTGGGACTGGGGCGAAGCGACGGATGCCTGCAGTGTGCTGCTCCTGGAGAGGGTGCGCCGAGACTACGGTCTCTGAGGCCGCTAGCTCGGAGCTCCTGGCTCAGGTCGGTCCCGCGCGACGCTCCTCAGCCTCGTCGGCTTCGGCATCCCGTGCCGCAGCTCGGCGCCGGGACAGGTCGACGATCGAGACGACGAACGCCAGCGCGATGAAGAGGGCGACTGACGACATCCCGATGAGATAGGCGTCGTGGTAGACGGCCAGCGAGTCCCGGTTTCCGGTCTCGCGATAGATCGTGGCGTAGAACAGAGCGAGAGCGACGGCAGTGCCGACGGCAGTACCGATGCGCTGACCGAGTTGGCCCACCGAGCCGGCAAGGCCTCCCTCGGATACCGGCACGTCCGCGAGCGCGAGGGTCTGGTTCGGTGAGATGACGAGCCCTCCCCCGAGGCCTCCGACGATCATCACGGCGCCCATCAGCCACGGAGTCAGCGCGGGCGTCGCGAACATGGCGACGAGCACGAGACCGACCGCCGAGACCAGGACCATGATGAGTCCACCGACGACCAACGGGCGACCGATGCGGGTCACGAGATTGCCGCCGACCCAGGAGGCCACCGCGCTCGGGAGCGCGAAGCCGATGGTGACCATCCCTGCGAAGACGGGCTCGAGCTCGAGCCCCGTCTGCAAGTACAGGGTGGTCAGCAGGAACAGGGCGGGAAGGGCTGCGAAATACGAGGTAGCGAGCAGGGTGCCGTTGCGATAGGACGCGATGCGAAACAGCGAGAACGGGATCAGTGGCGCGTGCCCGCGGGCAGCGTAGCGCCGTTCCCAGGCGACGAAGAGGGCTGCGAACAGGACGAAGACGGTCAGCAACCACCACCGACGTGGGTCGTCGTCGGGTGAGCCCGTGGTGAACAAGAACGGCCACATCAGGGCGAGCACCATCACGCCGAACAGAACCACACCGATCGGGTCGAGAGCGATGCGGCGCCCGGTGTGGATTCGAGTGGTCGGAAGCACCCAGACCGCGGCGGCGATCGCGGCAATTCCCAGCGGAACGTTCATCCAGAAGATCCAGCGCCAGCCGTCATCCGGACCGCCGAGGGCGATCATGAGCCCCCCGAGCGTCGGTCCGAACGCCGTGGCGAGCCCGATCGTTGCTCCGAACAGACCGAACGCGCGCCCCCGCTCGGCCCCCTGGAAGATCTGCTGAATCAAGCCGAGGACCTGCGGCATCTGGATGCCGGCAGCAACACCCTGTAGCAACCGGAAGACCATGAGAACCACGATGTTCGGAGCCAGCGCGCACCCAAGACTTGCGAGAGTGAACAGGATCAGGCCCACCAGAAACAGCGCGCGGCGGGAACGCTGGTCACCGAGGCGCCCCATGGGGACCAGGAACAGACCGAAGGTCAGGACGTAGCCCGAAACGATCAGCTGGAGTTCGGTGGAACCAGCGCCCAGCGCATGCTCGATCGAGGGCAGCGCAACATTGACCTTCGACAGGTCGAGGATCGTGATCGCCGCGACGGACGCCGCGACGGCAAACGCTCGCCACCGCGCGGCGTTGGTGAGCGGGATCGTGGTGGTTCGTGGCTGCGACGACGCTCCCGAATCCGAACTCACCCTGCCAGCGTATGCCCCTGTCGAGTGGACGCGGCCCGTCACGGCGGCGCTCGCGATCAGAGCAGGCTGGGCGCGGCCTCGGTGATCACGCTTGAGCCGTACGGCGTCGCTTCGACGAGGATGCCGATCGGCAGCTGCTCTTTCATCGCCTCGACGTGGCTGATGACGCCGATCGTGCGGCCACCCGAGCGCAGGTCGTCGAGGGTCCGCAGCGCGAGCTCGAGGGTCTCGGCATCCAGCGATCCGAACCCCTCATCGATGAACAGCGTGTCAAGCCGGATGCCGCCCGCGCGGCTCGTGACGACCTCTGCCAGGCCCAGGGCAAGAGCGAGTGAGGCAAGGAAGGTCTCGCCACCGGAGAGTGACTGGGGCGGACGCGATCGTCCCGTGTACGCGTCGTGGACGTGTAGCCCGAGGCCCGAAGCTGCACCTCGCCGCGCAAGTGCGTCGGTGTGCTCCAGGCGATAGCGCCCGTCGGACATATCGGCGAGGCGCAGGTTCGCGGCTGCGACGATCTCTTCGAGTTCGGCGGCGAGCACGAACGTCTCGAGCGTCATGCGCATGGTGTTCGGGGCGCGCCCGGCGAGTGTGTCGGCCAGACGGACGAGCATCCGGTGCCGCTCGCGCCGCTGCTCGCCGTCCTGGTTGAGCCTCTCGATTGCCGCGCGCACGTCGCCGAAACGTGCAACGCGTTCGCGGACCGCTGCCAGTTCGGCGACGGCACGCTGCCACGTCTCCCGGGCTGCCGTTGCCTCGCGGAGCGACGCGTCAGTGTCGATGAGGTCATCGGGGGCATCGGCGAGCTGCAGTTCGAGCTCGAGCAGGCGCTCCTTCGCGATGCGCTTGGCGGCGTCGTGATCGCTCAGCCGCGACGAAAGGTCTTCGAGCTGCATCGGTGTGAGCAGCGCGGCACGTGCTGACGGCGCATCAGGGAACGAGGACGCCGCGACTCCCGCGTCGAGCTCGCGATCGGCATCCCGTACCCGTTCGAGCGCGAGCTCGTGGGCACGGCGAGCCTCCGCGAGCGACTGCGCCATTCGTCGCCGAGCCTCGGCGTCGGCGATCCGTGCGTGAACGCTGGGGAAAGGACCGCGCGCAGTAGCGACGGCTTCCTCGGCCTCCGTGATCCGCCCGCCCAGTACGGTGCGGGCCGTGTCGAGTTCTGTCAGGCGAGCGGCAGCCTCGTCCAGCTCTCGCCGCAGTTCGTTCTCGCGTGCCTCGAGTTCGCCTCGCAGACAACGGGCGCGATCGAGCGCCTCGGTTGCGCGCTCGGCGAGCTCGAGCCGGGACTGGCTCTCGCGTTGACGCGCATGAAGTTCGTCGACCGAACCTCGCGCCCGAGCACGCGCGGCGTCGACGCGCGCGGTGACCGCGGTGTGACGTGCGGCGCTCTCGCGATCCGCCGCCAGGGCGCGGTCGCGATCCTCTTCGGCGGCCGCGAGGACGGCATCCGTGACGGGATCGTGGTTGCTCGGAGCGGGCTCGGGGTGATCCAGCGACCCGCACACGGGGCAGGGATCGTCATCCGTGAGCCCGTCGGCAAGCTCCGCGGCGAACCCGGCCAGGCGCCGACGCATCAGCTGTCCCCACGCTGCCACAGCTTCCTCGACGGCACGCGACGCCGTGAGCCGGTCAGCGCTCGCGTCGACAAGCTCACCTGCCGCGGTTTCAGCCTCTCGCGCGGCGACCAGGCGCATGGCTAGGTCTTCGCTCTCGGCGCGGGCGGCATCGAGTCCAGCCGCAGCGATGGACAGTTTTTCGATCTCGTCGCCGAGCCGCGCCCGCTCCTGCTCAGCCACGGTGAGCGCGTCGCGTGTCACCGCAAGAACCGCCCGAACCGCCTCCGCTTGGGTGGTTGCGCGGTTCAGATCGGCGCGGTACATAGCGAGCTGCTGCTCGGCATCTTCGGCATCCTGCCATCGCGCGATGTCGCCCGTAAGAGCCTGAGCCGCGGCGAACAACTCGTCGACAGTGAGGGCGGTGTCTACCCCCGCGACAGCGTCAGCGAGTATCGACGCCTCGCTCTTGCCCGTCGCCTCGACGTCGGCGTGAGCACGGCCCGCCTCTTCGATCGCGGCGCGCAGCGGCTCCGCAGCGCGGGCTCTCTCGAGGAGCACTCGATCCGGCCCGAGTCTCTCGGATTCGATCTCGATCGCTGCCAGATGCTCGCGCGCGGCGTTGCGCTGTTGTTGCTGCTCGCGCAACTGGCGCACGCGGGTGTGCTCGCCCTCCGCGGCGGCGAGAGCCTCCTCGGCCCGGTCAACGGCGTCGGCGCGGGTTTGCAGGTCGTACCCGGCGCGGGCGGCCAGCCGCTCGAGGTCGACCGTCTCGTCGGGAACGAGCCATCCGGCCTCTCGTGCGAGCGTTTCGATGTCACTCTGCAGGCTTTGCAGGTGCCCGGTGTCGCGCTCCTGTTCGCGCTCGGACTCGCGGCGGCGTTCGTCGAGCCGCTTCTCGTAGTCCTCGTAGATCTGGGTGCCGAACAGCGTTCGGAGCACCCGCTGCCGGTCGGTGTTTCCGGCCAGCAGGAACTGCGAGAAACGGTTCTGGGCGAGCAGGATCACCTGCAGGAACTGCTGGTGGGAAAGGCCGACGACCTCGTCGATCGCGTGGCCCACGTCGCGCGGACCCGCCGCATAACCTACCCACCGCTCGCCGCCATCCGCGTCCGTCTCCAGCCGCTCCAGCAGCGCGTCGGCGGCGACGACTGTCATGCCGGTGCCGCGGCGCTTGGGGCGTTCGTAGTCCGGCGACCGCGAGATGCGCCACCGGTCACTTCCGGTGCTGAACTCCAGCGTGACCTGCGTCGGATCGTCGGGGCCGCAGTGATCGCTGCGCAGGCGACGATCGACGCCGTCATAGCGCGGGACCGTGCCGTAGAGGGCGAAGCAGATCGCATCGAGGATGCTGGACTTGCCCGCTCCGGTGCGACCGGCGATCACGAACACCCCCGACGGGGCCAGTGCGTCGAGGTCGACATCCTGCCGTTCGCGGAACGGACCGAACCCCTCGATCTGGACCCTGTGGATCCTCACGCGAGGGCCTCCGCGACCGCGCGATCGGCGAGCACGTCAGCGATGAGCGCGGCCTCGGCTTCGCTCGCTCCCTCGCCCTCGCGGACGTGGGCAAGGAACGCATCGATCAGTTCGACGTGGGTCTGGGCTGTCCGGACGCGGCCCGCGTAGGTCTGCTCGTCACGGTCGTGCCGGCTCTCGGGAGCGTGCACGACGGCGGCGCAGAAGGGGAAGCGCGCTTGCAGGCGGCGCAGCGGATCCCGTTGCGGCGTCGCATCCGTGTATTCGGCCCGCACCCACGCATTCGCGGCGTGCTCGTGGTCGGCGCCGGAGCACAGGTCATCGAGCGTCCCGCGAATTGTGACGAGGCGGCGGGGTATCGGCAGATCGAGCCAGGCGACAGAGGCCTCGCCGGTTGCCGAGAGATCGACAAGCCAGGAGCCGCGCGGCTTGTCTGCCTCGCCGAAGCTGTAGTGCAACGGTGCTCCCGCGTACCGCACCGCGGGGGCCAGCTGCTGACGACCGTGGATGTGTCCGAGTGCGACGTAGTCGATGCCCTCGAATTCGGCGAGGGGGACGACGTCGAGTCCGCCCTGCTGGATGTCTCGTTCGAGGCCGGGTGTGGGATCGACCCCCGCGGCGAAACAGTGCGACACGACGATCGAGCGACCACCCCGCGTAGCACGGTCTGCGCGAATGAGTCCCATCGCGTGAGCGATGGCGTCGTGCTGCGTGCGGAGCTTCTCGCCGGGCCAGGTCCGGCGCAGCAGTGCCGGTTCGAGGTAGGGGATGCCGTAGACGTGGACGGGCCCGTGCGCGTCGGTCAGCGTGATCGGCGCGTCGAGCGTCGCCGGGTCGGTCAGAACGTGAATCCCCGACCGCAAAAGGCCGGATTGGAATCCCAGGCGGGCCGCCGAATCGTGGTTGCCGCTGGTCACGACCACGGCAGCACCGGCGTCAGCGAGCCCCGAGAGCGTGTCGGTGAGCAGCGTGTAGCACTCGGCCGGCGGCGTCGATGAGTCGAAGACATCGCCCGCGACGATCACGAGATCGACGGAGTTGTCTCGAACCTGGTCGGTGAGCGCATCGAGCACCTCCCGCAGCGCTGGCAGCGTCGAGTGGCCGTGGAACGACCTCCCGATGTGCCAGTCGGAGGTGTGGAGGATGCGCATGCCCTCACGCTACGGCGGGCTCCCGACATCCGCTCCGAGGCTCACGGGGATACGGCGGCCTCACGCGGGGCGGATGCCGCTGCGCGGGCGCCCACACCCGTCCGTCCCGGGCCGGGAGCTGCCACAGACTCGCGCATCCGCAACGGCATCGGAACGCGCCGGATCCGCCGCCCGTCGGGAGCATCATCGTCCAGCAGCACCTGAAGCGCCAGCGCTCCCAGTTCGTAGTGGGGCAGCGCGAAGGTCGTCAGTCGCGGACGCAGCCAACTCGCGAGCTGATGGTCGTCGAACGAAACGATCGAGAAGTCGCTGGGAATCGACAGTCCCGCCTCGTGAATCGCCTGGTAGGCACCGAAGGCCAGGCGGTCGTTGAAGGTGATGATGGCCTCACCGCGCACGCCGGTGTCCAACAGCGAACGAGTGGCAGCCCATCCGTCCTCAGGCAGCCACACGGAGCACAGCCGTGCACTGGCGGGCTCCAGCCCGTCTTCGGCCAGGGCATCGAGAATGCCGCGCAACCGCTCGGACCCCGCGACAGTCTGCACCGGAACGTCGTCGGGTCCCGGGCCCGCGCCGAGGAGGTGGATACGGGAGTGCCCTGCCGCCCGGAGAACCTCGACTGCAGCGCGTCCGGCGGCGTACTCGTCGGGGACGATGGAGGGGACGGTTCCGACGGCGCTGTCTTCGGGAAGAGCGTTCAGCAGCACGACGCTTCGAGGATCGATTCCCGCGGGCACCGCACGCACACGCGTGAACATCGACGCGATGATGAGGCCATCGACCTGGCGGTCGATCATGCCCTGCACGAGGCGCCGCTCTTCGTCGGGGGCACCCTCGGTCTCACCGATGAAGAGCATGTACCCGCTTCGGTGGGCGTATTCCAGAGCGCCCTTGATGAGGTCGCCGGCCAGCTGCGAGGTAGCCACCGTGTCGGAGACGAAGCCGATCGTCCGGCTAGACCCGCGGCGCAACGCTGACGAGAGGATGTTGGGCCGATACGCGAGCTCTGCTGCGACGCGGCGCACGCGCTGCTGCGCTGCCTCGGAGATCCGCAGTTCGTCCCCACGATCCGACAGCACGAGCGAAGCGGTCGTCCGCGAGACACCGGCAGCGGCAGCGACATTGGCGAGGGTCACGCGCTTCGACTTCACGGCGTTCCTCCTTCGTTCGCAGCATCCTAGAGCGACCCGGGAGCAAGCGCTTCGCCGCGGCGCAAGCCAACAAACTGGCCGATATTGCCACATTCGTCGCGAACAGTTGGCGCGTACGGTCGCCTCTTCTCGGCAAGACGACCATATGCGCCGATAATCCGCGTCAGCGCCCCGCTGGCGCGGTTGCTCAGGCGCGAGCTTTGAGGATGCCGGCGTGCTCGGGGTGCCGCTCGAACCATTCGGCGACGTACCAGCACACCGGGATGACCTCGCGGTCGCCGCGCGCCTCCAGCTCCGCGACGGCGCGCGCAACGATCTCGGCCGCGTAGCCCTTGCCCCGGAAGGGTGGTGGCGTGAACGCCCGGGTGAGGGCGACGGAACGGCCGTCGTCGTTGTAATCGAGCGCGCTGACCAGATCGTCACCCACGTGCAGGGTGTACCGGGAGGCATCCTTCTGGTCGGCGAACCGCGTCTCGCTCATGCCTCCAGCGTACGCTCGCGCAGAAGGCGCGGCGTCGGTGTTGCGCCGGATGACGCAGCCGCTCGCTACGCGGGGATCCGGTGGGTTGCGACCAGCTCCTGGTACCACCTGCCGCTGTCTTTCACGGTGCGCTCGAGGGTGTCGAAGTCGACGCGCACGATGCCGAACCGCTTGGCGTACCCGTAGCCCCACTCGAAGTTGTCGAGCAGGGACCAGACGAAATACCCGCGCAGATCGACGCCACGGGCCATCGCGCGGTGGGCCGCGGTGATGTGGCGCCGCAGGTAGTCGAGCCGCTCCGGGTCGGGCACCGATCCGTCGGCCGCCACGACGTCGTCGAAGGCCGCGCCGTTCTCGGTGACCATGAGCGCTTGTTGCGGGAATTGCTCGCGCAACGAGACGAGCAGTTCCTCGAGCCCCTCGGGGGCGATGTTCCAGCCCATGGCCGTGTACGGGCCAGGCTGCTCCACGAACTCGACGAGCTGGTCGCTGCCGGGCCACGCGGTGCCGCCCTCGGCGCCCTTGTGTCCGTCGTTCTGCTGCTTCGGTGAGACGCCGTCCCACATGCGCACTGTCGCGGTCGAGTAGTAGTTGACACCGAGCACATCGATCGGCTGATGGATGTCGGCAAGATCACCCTCGCGCACGAACGACCAGTCGGTCACTGACGCCGTGTCCTCCAGCAGATCCGCGGGGTACTCCCCGCGCAGTATCGGTCCCGTGAACGCCCGGTTCGCGAGAGCGTCGATCCGGCGCATCGCCTCCGAGGCGCCGTCTCCCTCGCCGCGCAGGACGTGGAAGTTGAGCGTGACGGAGTACTGCGGGTCGCCGGTGGACGTCTCGCGTAACGCCTGCACGGCATGCCCGTGCGCGAGGTTGAGGTGATGCACGGCCGCGAGAGCCGCTGCCGGCTCGTGACGACCCGGCGCATGACCGCCCTGACCGTACCCCAGATACGCCGAGCACCACGGCTCGTTCAACGTTGTCCAGGTGTGCACCCGGTCACCGAACGCCGCGCCCACGACCCTCGCGTATTCCTCGAACGCGTCAACTGTCGCGCGGTTCGCCCAACCACCGGCATCCTCGAGCGGCTGCGGCAGGTCCCAGTGGTACAGCGTCGCTACCGGCTTTATGCCCCGGGCGAGCAGACCGTCGATGAGTCGCGAGTAGAAGTCGAGTCCTGCCTGGTTCACGGCACCGCGCCCCGTCGGCACAATGCGGGGCCACGCGATCGAGAACCGGTAGGCGTCGAGGGCCAGCTCGGCCATGAGGTCGAGGTCGCTCTCCCACCGGTGGTAATGGTCGCAGGCGACATCCCCGGTGTCGCCGTTCCACACCTTGCCCGGCGTCTTGCTGAAGGTGTCCCAGATCGAGGGTCCGCGCCCGTCCTCGTCGAACGCACCTTCCACCTGGTACGACGCTGTCGCCGAACCGAACGTGAAATCGTCAGGGAAGACCAGGCCGGAATCACGGTAGTCAGGAGATCCGGTCATTGCTCGCTCACTCTCGATCATTCTCCTTCGGTGACCGCGGCGCGGTCGACCTCGAACGTCTCGACCCGCCCGTCGGGGGTGGTCACCGTGACGCTAGCAATCCCCTCTCCCCCCGGGAAGACACGAAGCGCGAGTCCGTCGAGATAGTCGTAGTCGGGCCTGTCATCGCGCGCACCCCAGGGCAGGACTGCGCCGGGGCGCACGTACAGCGGCACGCTGTCGAACCCGTGGACCTCGGTGCGCCATCCGCTACCCTCGACGCGCTCGCCAGTCAACAGGTGGGTCCATGCGCCGGGCGGGAGAGTGGGAGCTCAGCAGGCCGAAGGCAGTCCACCGCTTGAACACCGCCGGATCGGGTGTGCCCTCGAATCCACCGATGTCGTGGCAAATCCACGTGCTTGCCTGGTGTTCGAAGCGCTTCGCTGAACGCTTCGACGGCGATAGTACGCACAGGTGGATGCCGACCGCAACCCTTTTGTCTTTGCGAACAACAAGCCGTGACCTGGTCGCGACCCACACCGCGCGACTGACGAAGTGTCACCATCAACCTCCTCCCCGTGAGCAGATTGCTCGCGGAATACCGGGGGATCAGGGCGCGATGCCCGGGATTTGACGCACTTCGACACTGTCGGTCATAATCGGCCGCATGACTGACAACGCGCATGTTCTGTCCGCCTGGGAGGCGAACGGTACTGCCGGCATGATGATGGCCGGCCGCTCAGTCATGTGTTGTCGAATGTGTCGCTGACGACACCTCAGCGGGGCTCGTTCTGCGATCCAGATCGCACCGCCCCCTAGCCCTCTCGCAGAGCGCACCCATCAGAACTGCGCTCGACACCGACCGCCGGGTCACCGCAACACCTCTGCCCGAACCAGCCGGGCCCTCCGCAAGGACCATCATCCCCATGTCGAACACCGCCCTCCTCACCCGCCCCGCTCCCACCCGTCACCTGCACGCCGTGCCTCCGATCGCCGAGGAGCCCGCCGCACGCACTCCCCGCGGCTTCGCTCTGTATGTCGGTCTCGATGAGACCAAAGCCGCCGCTGCCGGCGTTTCACTCCCGGTTCTCGTCGATGCACTGCGCCGCACCCTGGCCGAGCTCGCACCGGATGCCGAAACCTACGCCACCGTCGCACTCGCCCCTCGCGGCGCCGGCGGACGCGATGTCGATGTCGTGCGCCGCGCGCTGCGTGAGCCGTCGGCCATCGCCGCGGTCACTGCTGCCACCGAACCCGAAGACACCGACCGTTCCGCACGCGGTGTCGTCTTCGATATCTCACGCAAGCGCATCGTCATCGACGGCGAAACAGCGCCGTTCACCTTCACGGAGTTCGAGCTGCTCCAGTACTTGGTGCTGCGCGAAGGCCGAACGATCGAGCGGGCGGAACTGGTCTCCTCGCTGTGGCAGAGCGCCGAGGACGGCGAGGTGCCCGGAGAACGCACGATCGATGTGCACGTCCGACGCCTGCGTTCGAAGCTTGGACGCTACGAAGACATCGTTCGCACAGTGCGTGGCGTCGGATACCGCTTCGACCGCCACGCCGACGTCGTCATCCGGTACGGCCACGGCGCGCCGTCGCCCGACCGGTTCTAGGCAGCGCGCGGCCACCGCACGGGTGTCAGCGGGCGCCCGTATCGTGTTGGCATGACCTCGCTCGCACCGAGCCCCACCGCTTCCGCGGCGGCGATCGAGATGGTCTACCGGCCTCGGCATCCGCTGAACCTCGCTGCCACCGTGCTGTTCCAGCGACGCGGTTCGCACGACCCCACGATGGCAACGGCAGGGTCGGTGATCTGGCGCGCCAGCCGCACCCCCCAGGGTGTTGCGACGCTCGCTCTTCGCGGCACCTCCGACGGCTCAGTGCGCGCTGCGGCCTGGGGTGAGGGAGCTGATTGGGCCCTCAACCAGGTTCCCGCGCTGTGCGGCGCCCACGACGACACGAGTGGGTTCGACCCCTCGCGGCATCCGTTGATCGCCGACCTCGCACATCGTCACCCCGGCCTGCGCCTGAGCCGTACCGACCTCGTGTTCGACGCTCTGGCCAGCTCGGTCTTCGAACAGAAGGTCACCGGCATCCAGGCCTTCGGCGCCTGGCGACGAGTAGTGACCGCCCACGGAACGCGCGCCCCCGGTCCCACCCCGCGGCCCATGTTCGCCCCGCCATCGATCGAGGGCTGGCATCGCATCCCATCGTGGGACTGGCACCGCGCCGGACTCGAGCCCCCGCAAGCTCGCACGATCGTCCAGCTTGCGGCGCGAGGGGCTTCGATCGTTCGCGCCGTTCACGCTGCCTCCGACATCGAGGACGTGGATCGCATCCTGCTCAGCCAATCCGGTATCGGGCCGTGGAGCTCAGCCGAGACACGCATCAAGGCGTTCGGCGACCCGGATGCTGTCAGTGTCGGCGACTATCACCTCGCGCACGAGGTCGGGTACGCCCTGACCGGCTCGCGCACCGATGACGACGGGATGCTGGAGCTTCTTTCGCCGTGGGCGGGCCACCGGCAGCGCGTCATTCGACTCCTGGGAGCCGGCGGCCCCCGCGAACCGCGACGCGGTGCGCGCCTTCACCCCGAAGACCACCGCTCCCGCTGACTTCGGCTCCCTACTCGTCTTCAGGGGCGAGATCTCCTTGCCCCTCCTCGCTGAGATCGGCGCGCAACGGATCCTCACCCTGCGTCTCGGGCTGGATGTCAGGATCGGTGGGACTTGACAGCCCGGTCGGCGCTCGAAGCGGGTGAGCGTCACATCTCTTCGTGCGTGTTCGGGTCGCCGTCCCACAGGCGCCCGCGCTCCAGCGCCGAGATCGCGGCGACCTGATCGTCGGTGAGCGTGAACCCGAAGACATCGGCGTTCTCACGCTGGCGACCGGCATGAGCTGACTTGGGAATGGGCGTGGAGCTGACCTGCACGTGCCAACGCAGCACGACCTGCGTGGGGCTGACGCCGAGCTCCGTCGCGAGGTCGCTGATCACCGGTTCGCTGAGCAGCTCGCTGCGGCGCGCGAGCGGACTCCAGCTCTCGGTGCGGATGCCGTGAGCGGCGTGATACGCCCGCAACGATGTCTGCGGGAAGTAGGGGTGGAGCTCGACCTGGTTGACGACGGGAGTCACGCCCGTCTCGTCATTCAGGCGATCGAGCATCTCCTCGGTGAAATTCGACACTCCGATCGAACGCACGAGTCCCTCGGCCCGCAGGTCGATCATCGCGCGCCACGTGTCGACATACTTGTCGACGCTGGGGTTCGGCCAGTGGATGAGATACAGGTCGATACGGTCAAGCCCGAGTCGGTCGAGAGACTCCTGGGCGCTGCGGCGGGCCTCGTCGTACCCGTGGTCGCGCCCGGGGATCTTCGTCGTGACGATCAGCTCGTCGCGGTCGAGTCCGCTGCGCCGAACCGCTTCACCGACCTCGCCCTCGTTCTCGTAGTTCACTGCCGAATCCAGGAGGCGGTATCCAACCTGGATGGCGGAGACGATGGCATCGGTGCCGTCGTCTCCGCGGAGGCCATAAGTGCCGAAGCCCAGCTGTGGGAAGCTCACGCCGTCGGCCAGGGTCACGGTGGGGATAGTGATCATGGGTCCATCCTGCCCCGTCGCAGTCGCGAGCAGGGCCGTCAGCCCAGAAGGCGCTCCAAGACCTGGATGACGCCGTGGTCGACATTCGACGGTGCCCGGTAACGGGCCGCTGCCACGACATCCGGGTGCGCGTTGGCCATAGCGAACGAGAAGTCTGCGGCATCCATCATGTCGAGATCGTTGAGGTAGTCGCCGAAAACAGCGGTCTGCTCGGGGGTGACGCTCAGGAGGTCCTGGATGGCGCGCAGCGCCTTGCCCTTGGAGACTCCCTGGTTCATGACATCGACCCAGTGATGCCCCGACAGCACGACCTGGTGGGTCAGGCGGTGTCGCTCCAGCGCCGGTGCCGTGTTCTTCTCGCCGTCCTCGACGTCGAACACGGCGATCTTGAGGATGTCGTCATCCACCGCGGTGAGGTCCGGGACATCGGTCAGACGCGCGTAGTACTTCTCGGCCTGGCTGCGGAAGGCGGCATCCGTTCGTTCGATGTATGCCGAGGTCTTGCCGCACAGCACAACGCCGACATCGTGAGTGAAACCCCGGATGTCGCCCAGAAGCTCATCGACGAACGCCCGGTCCATGACATCGGAGCTGAGTTCCTCATCGCCGCGGGTCACGAACGTGCCGTTCTCGGCGATGAAGACAAGATCGTCACCGTGCGTGCCGAACTCCCGGCGCAGCGTGGCGTGCTGCCGGCCGCTGGCGGGCGCGAACGCGATCCCCGCCTCGCGCAGGCGGTCGAGCATCGGCCACAGCGCCGGCGGCACCGCGCCTTCGCCATCGAGCAGCGTGCCGTCCATGTCGACAGCGATCAGGCGGATCTCGCCTGCCCGGCCGGCAAGGGCGTCGAGGTCGACGGAAGGATCGGACGATCCGTGCGTGGAGTCATCGGTCACTCATCCATCCTGCCTGAGGCGCATCTGGTCGGATGCTGAGCGAGCGGTCAGGATCGAGGCATGACCAGACACTGGAGCCCCCTCGCCATCACCTATCTCGCACTGGCCATCGCGGGCCTGCTGGGCACGTGGTTCTTCAACGCGCTCGCGATCATCCAGCTGCGAGACTTCATCGGTGACCTCGTCACCAGCGGTCCGGCTGTCTCGTCGATCACCGTCGACCTGCTCGTCGTCGCCGTCGCCGGGTGCGTGTTCATCGTCGCGGAGTCTCGCCGACTCGGGATGCGGTGGGCGTGGCTTTACATCCTCGGTTCGGGGCTTACAGCTTTCGCCTTCACGTTCCCCCTGTTTCTGGCGATGCGCCAGCGACGGATGACACAGCTCGCGGCATCCGTCACACCGACGCCTGTGCCTCCTCGGGCCTGAGGGTCTGTACGGAAGGCCAGCGCGGCGCCCCGCCGATCACCCAGTAGGCAAGTCCAACGAACACCGCGCCGCCGACGAGGTTCCCGAGGCCAACCCACAGCATGTTGGTGCCGAACGAGAGCCAGGTCGCGCTCGGGACTCCGGTGGCAAATCCCAGGGTGAAGGTGGTCATGTTCGCCACGACATGCTCGAAACCCGACGTGATGAAGGCCAACAGTGCCCAGAAGATCACCACAAACTTCGGACCGTCGGTGGCCGACCGTGCGACCATCCAGATCGCAAGGCACACGAGCACGTTGCACAGGATGCCGCGCACGAACAGTTCCAGAGGCGATTCGTGAGCCTTGGCATCCAGCATCGCCTCGAGCATCGCGCCCGCAGCGGGATTGGCGTGCAGCACTCCCGACACCGCGACGAGTACTCCGAACAGTGCCGAGCCGAGCAGGTTCGCAACGAAGGTGAAGCCGAGCGCGCCCACGGCCGGGCCGGGGGCTGTCGCGCGCATGAGTGTTCCCTGCGTGAGTGTCATCATCGATGAGGTCACAAGTTCTGCCCCCGCGAAGACGACAAGTGTCAGCGCGACGCCGAACACCAGTCCGCTGACGAGCTTCGCCCAACCGCCGCCGGCCTCGACAAGCGGGCCCGCAGCGTTGAGCATCAGCACGACGGCGATGCCGACGTAGGCGCCGGCGAGCATCCCCGAGACGGTGAAGCGCAGCGGATGCCTCATCCCCTCGATCTTGTGGATCGCAGCATCGGCTTGGAGGTCGAGGGTCTCTTCGATCGTGCGCACACGGGCACGATACGCCTGTGGTCAGGCCACACAAAGGGCCGAAGGTCCCCGCCGTGACCCCCAGGGCCGTCAGGGACGCACGACGATCTTTCCCGGGACATGCCCACCCTCGAGCTCCGCGATCGCCGCCGGCACCTCCGTGAGTCCGACTTCTCGATGGATCACGCTGCGCAGGCTCCCGCCATCGAGCATCCTCGCGAGCATCACGAGGTCTTCTCCCGACCACGTCGCGTTGACCATGACGACCCGCTCGCGGCGGAATCGACTCGTGATCAGTCCGCGGAAGATCCGCGTCGCAGGCCCGAGGAGCCGGCCGCCTCCTGGGCCGCCCACAAGTACGAGCGACCCGCCCGGCGCGAGGAGGGATCGCAGATAGGCGATTCGCGCCCCGCCGGCGATGTCGAGAATGACGTCGAACCGCTCGTCGATGTCGTCGACCTCGCCCCGCGTGTAGTCCAGAACGCGGTCCGCGCCCAGGCCCTGGACCCACGAGGCGTTGCGCCCGCTGCAACTGGCCACAACCCGACCAGCGCCGAGGGCGCGGGCGATCTGCACGGCGTAGTGCCCCACGCCGCCCGCGGCACCGAGGATCAGCACGCGAGAGCCCGCGGTAATCTGCCCCTGATCACGCAGCGCCTGCAGCGCCGTCAGACCGGCAAGCGGCACGGCAGCCGCGGCCTCCGGCTCCACGCCGTCGGGAATCCGCACGAGATACTCCGCGCGCGCCGTCGCCGATTCCGCCAGCGAATTTCGCGCGACGCCGAACACGGCATCCCCCACCCGCAGATCAGCGACGTCATCCGCGACCTCAGTAACGACGCCGGCGACGTCCACACCGAGTCCGGGATTGCGCGGATGTCGCCATCCGGATGTTGGGCGCATCAACCAGGGCAGGCCACGCAGGTGATGCCACTCGAACGGGTTCAGCGATGCAGCGGCCACCCTCAGCCGGACTCGTCCCTCCTCCAGCGGCTCATCCTCGACGTCAGCGATCTCGAGCGTCTCCGGTCCGCCGTAGCGGGAGCGGCGGATAGCGCGCATGGTGGCCCTCCTGAGGTGAACGAGTGCAGCCTTACACCGTATGGCTAAGGGTCAGGCTAGTCTTACACCGTAAGTTCGTCAAGGTGCGGGAAGGTCGTCAGATGACGAAATCCGACGGAGCCCACGACGCGACTCGCCGACCACTCAGTCGCGACAGCATCCTCGCCGCGGCGCTCGAACTCGTCGACGCCGAGGGGCTCGAGTCGCTCACCATGCGAGCGCTCGGGGCCCGGCTCGGCGTCGAGGCGATGTCGATCTACCACCACCTGCCGTCGAAGCAGGCCGTCATCGACGGGATCGTGGATCTCGTCTGGGCCGAGGTCACCCTGACCGGCGACGCGCGCGACTGGCGCACGGCGGTACGCCGGACTGCCCGATCAGCGTTCACTACGCTGCTGCACCACCCGTGGGCAAACCGGATTCGTGCGACCAGTGGCGGTCCGGCGCGGATGGCATATATCGACGCATCCCTCGGGCACCTGCGCAGCGCTGGCTTCACGCCCGAACAGGCCTTTCACGCCCATCACGTGCTCGAGGCCTACATCCAGGGGTACGTCATTCAAGCCCTCGATTTCGCGCCGACGGATGCCGCCACCGAACTGGAGCAACGCGACGCCGCCCTGGCCTATCTCGAACAGGTCGGACACACTCATCTCATCGAGCACGTGAACCTTCACGCCTCTGAGCAGGGGTCAGGATTCGACTTCGGTCTGATGCTTCTGCTCGACGGTCTCGATGCGCGCCTCGGACGCCGAGATCCTCAGTAGCGCTGGCTGGCGAGGACGCGCGCCGACTCCCGCTGAGCAGACGCATTGCGCACGCCAGCGCGCGATCCGGCAAGCTTCGCGGCGATGTGCTCACCGACGGTGACCGGCTCGTACAGGTCGGGATGATCGGCGTCCACGCACGAGGCCAGTGTTTCGATCAGGGCATCCACGTTTCCATCGTGGAAGAACGCCGCCGACCGGCGTCGCTCGATGGTGCCATTGATCACGGGTGGCTTCACGCGGTGCAGTGTCGACATCCAGCGCTCGTTGGTCCAGCGGGCGGTGACGTCGCCGAGGTTGATCAGGAGGGCGTCGTCAGCCGGCGATACGTCGTTCCACGAGCCGTCAGCTCCGAGCACCTGCAGGCCCTTCACCTGATCGGCCCACAGGATGGTGACGATCCCGTAGTCGGTGTGCTCGCCCATGCCGATGAGGTCGCCGTCCAGGGTCACGTCGGTCCCCGGCGGGAGCGCGTAGTTGTTCATCCGCATGACGTCCAGCGAGTGATCGGTGCGGGAGACGAAGAACTCCGGGTCGAGTCCCAGCGCGTCGGCGAAGATCCGAGTCATAACCCGGGCGACGCGGGCAGCCTCGGCGAAGTACGCCTCGACCTGCGCCTGGAACCCGTCGACCGTGGGCCAGATGTTCTCGACGTAGTCGGGCTGTGGAAGCTCCGCCATGTGCGGATAGGTGGCGGCTGATGCTCCGATATTGAACGCCTCGAAGAAGTCGTTCATGCGACTCGCCTGTTCGACGCCGAGGCTGAGACTCAGCGACTCCGACTTCGGCGGACTGTACCCGCGGTTGATCTGCGGCGGGGTCCGGTAGGTCTTCTTCGTCTCGAGGTCCAGGGCGAAGAAGGCATCCATAGCCTCGGTGAGGCCGTGGATCACGGCATCCGGGATGCCGTGACCGGTGATCTGGATGAACCCGACGGTGCGACACGCGTCGTCGATACGGCGAGCAACATCGGCTTTGGCGGTGGATGTCCCGTCGGTCACGTATGCGGTGATGTCCACGAGGGGGACCTGGAATGTCATAGCAACTCCTTCTCGAGCCGCTTCACGCTTTCCACTCACCCGCGGGGTGCGGGCTTTCGCTTTCATGAGCGTTACGCGTCACGATACGCGCGAGGCGTTTCGCCTGCGTTACGTCGCCTCGATTCGACCTCACAGGTGCTGCGCCGCGTCCGGCTCAACGTCACACGAGTGCGGCAGTTGTGCGCATCCGCGGCGCATCGATGTATAGCGGATGCACGAAACTGCCGCACCTGTGGGTCAGTTGCACCGCGGGGGCGCGGGTTGGGGGGGGAGGGCCTCAGCCTCGGGTGAGACTCTCGCGCACCGCCCGGCGTAAGACCTTGCCAATCTGCGAGCGCGGCAGGTCGGGAACGTCAACGATGCGCTTCGGGACCTTGTAGCCGGCGAGATGCTGACGTGCGAAGTCCCGCAGTCCCGTGGAGTCGAAGTGGGCACCGTCCCGCATGACGACGGCTGCCACGACATCCTCGCCGCCCGAGGAACGTGGGATGCCGACGACTGCTGCGGAATCGACATCCGGATGCAGCACGAGCACCTGCTCGACCTCGCTCGGGCTGACGTTGTAGCCGCCCGTGATGATGAGCTCCTTCACGCGGTCGATCACCGTGACGAAGCCATCCTCGGCGACGGTCACGATGTCGCCAGTGCGTAGCCAACCACCGGGAAGGAGCGCCGCGGCGGTCTCCTCGGGTCGTTCCCAATAGCCCTGGAACACCTGCGGGCCGCGGATGAGCAACTCCCCCGGCTCGTCGATCGCACGGTCGACGCTCGGATTGTCGGGGTCGACGACGCGGATCTCGGTGCTCGGGAACGGTACCCCGACCGTGCCGGGACGCCGCGTGGGACCGATGGGGTTTCCGAGTGCGACGGGTGAGGACTCGGTCATCCCGTATCCCTCGACGAGCAGGCCCTCGCTGGCATCCTCCCACCGCGTCACAGTGGGGATCGGCAGGCTCATGGCCCCCGAGATCGCGAACCGGATGCTGCGCAGGTCGATCCGCCGATGGGCAGCCGCCCGGGCGAGGGCGTCGTAGACCGGCGGGACGGCCGGTAGGAAGGTCGGCGGCGAGTGCTTCGCGGCAGTGACGACCGCGTCTACATCGAACCGGGGGAACAGCACGATACGCGCCCCGATCGAGATCGCGAAGGTCAGGCACAGGGTGAGGCCGTACGCGTGGAACAGAGGAAGCACCGCATAGAACGTTTCGGTGCCTTCCTTCAGGCCCGGCACCCATGCCCGGCCCTGCGCCGCGTTCGAGCGCAGATTGCGGTGGCTGAGGATGGCGGCCTTCGGTGTTCCGGTCGTTCCGCTGGTCAACTGCAGCAGCGCGATGTCATCGAGCGCCGGCTTCGCGGTCTTCTTGGGAAGACGGCGGGCAGTCGTCAACGTCTTCCACGCCACGAGCTTCCTCGCGGTCGGTGTCGCCGTCATCGCGGTGCGGGTCTCCCGCGCGGCGGGGACCGGGAGCTTCAGGGCAAGTCGCTTGCCCAGGGGCAGCGCGTCCGGCATCCGAACCGACACGATCGTTCGCGGCCTGACGTCTGAGGGCATCTCGGCGATCGTGTCGGCAACCTTGTCCCACACGATCGCGGCCACAGCGCCGTGCACCTCGAACTGATGGCGCAGTTCCCGAGCCGTGTACAGCGGGTTGTGCTCTACGACGATGGCACCCAGGCGGAGAATCGCATAGAACGCGACCACATGCTGCGGGCAGTTCGGCAGCACGAGCGCCACCCGGTCGCCCGCGACGACCCCGTGTTTTCGGAGCCCGTTCGCGACGCGCTCCACCTGCTCACCGAGCTCGGTGTAGGTGGTAGTTCTGCCGAAGAACTCCAGCGCGACATCCTTCCCGTAGCGCGCGACGGATGCCGAAAGCATGTCCACGAGCGTCTGATCGACGGGATCGATCTCGGCGGGCACGCCGTCAGCGTAGGCGGAAAGCCACGGGCGGTGCGCCAGCGGCGAGGACTGTTCGGACGGGGTCGGGGTGCTCATCGTCTCGTTCCTGATTGGCAGCGCGCGCCAGTCTACGGAGGCCCATACGTCCCGCCGGGCATACGTCGATACGAACACGGCCGGGGTCGCGGTCGCGGCGCGCGGTCTGGCACGATGTCGCGATGGCCGATTCTGAGAACAACCAAGATCCGACCGACCTCAATATTCCTGTTGGACACGACGAGCTCGTTATCCGGAACCGTTACGAGACCCTCAGCACCGCCAACGACTTCCTCATCGGCGTGATGTTCGTTGTCGGAAGCGTCCTTTTCCTCTCGGAGTCCACCTCGACAGTCGGCACGTGGTTCTTCATCGTCGGCAGCGTCCAGCTGCTCATTCGGCCGAGCATCCGGCTTGCTCGGCGAATACATCTCCAGCGCTTTGACACTCCAGACCGGACCGATCATGGCGGGGATTACTGATGTTTCCGCATCGCGGATCGTGCACCAGCTATGAATCACAAAAAGATAACGGCGAGGTCTTCCCTTCCGTTACCTCACCGTTATAGAGTGCTTGCGCGGTAGTTGTTTTGCTGTGGCAGCTACCGGCATGTGATTGCAGGACACTCTTGGTGCAAGGGACAAGGGCCGGTCGGAAGCCTCTCCGACCGGCCCTTACTTGTGCCCCGTAGTCAGTACCAGCCGACTGACTGCGAGTGACCCCACGCGTTGCACGGCGAGCCGTAGCGTCCGGCGATGTAACCAAGGCCCCAACGCACCTGCGTGACGGCGTTAGTGGCCCAGTCGCCACCGGCTGACGCCATCTTGCTGCCCGGCAGCGCCTGCGGGATACCGGTTGCGCCGCTGGAACCGTTGTAGGCGGCGTAGTTCCAGCCAGACTCCTTGTTCCACAGCGACACGAGGCACGAGAACTCACCGTCACCCCAGCCGTACTGCGACGCCATGATGTCACGGGCAGCGGCCTGCGCCGCACCCGGGGAGTTGTCACCGGTCGAAGCGACCGGACCGGATACGGCCGGAGCAGCAGCGGCAGCGGCTCGGCGCGCCTCCTCGGCTGCGACGCGCGCGGCCTCTTCAGCCGCGGCCTTGGCGGCTTCCTCCGCAGCCCGGCGCGCCTCTTCGGCGGCGACGGCAGCAGCGAGTCGCTCACGCAGTGCGTCGATGTCCGCCTGCGCATCGGCAACAGCATCCGTCACCGCGGAGGTGAGCGAGGGCAGCAGCACGACCGGCAGAAGATCCAGGCCCTCGAGGTCGGCGGTTGCCACGTCCACCGCCGATACCGACACGACTGTCGGAGCTTCGACCGTCAGCCCGGATGCCGCAACCTCCTCGTTCAGAGCATCGGCGTCAGCAACCACCGTCGCGGCGGCGGCAAGAGCCGCCTCGGCATCCGAGGTCAGGGACTGAACAGAGGATGCCTCCGTCTGGATGGATGCGGGAAGCGGGGGCGCTTCACCGCCGAGTGTCGACGCACTCGCGGGGGCGGGTGTGTCCGCGAATGCGGCCGTCGATGAGGCACCCAGCAGCAGGGTCACACCCATGGCAGCTGCAGTCAGAGCACGGGCACGAGGGCGGGAGAGGAAAGGAGTTGACGATGAGCGTTGACGCACGAATTCAGTGGCTTCCTGATCGGAGAATCAAGCGGGCAGCACCAGTGGGCCCGGAAAGAGAGTGCCTCGGGACGGCACACAAGTTTCCGAGTCTGGGTGCTGATCCTGAACGAAAGCTCCACGAAGCCTGACCGAGTCATGCGTTAGCTATGAATCACAAAAAGATAACGGCGAGGTCTTCCCTTCCGTTACCTCACCGTTATAGAGTGCTTGCACGGTAGTTGTTTTGCTGTGGCAGCTACCGGCATGTGATTGCAGGACACTCTTGGTGCAAGGGACAAGGGCCGGTCGGAAGCCTCTCCGACCGGCCCTTACTTGTGCCTGCGCGACGCCCCGGCGCCAGCTCAGTCAGCGACGCACGAGCCGCCCGACAGCGCCGAGCAGGGCAAGCAGTACGGATGCCGCCACGACAAGGCTGAACGCGACCGCGGCGCCCCCGGTCGCGGCTCCGGCGCCACCGGCCGCGGTACCGATGCCGACACCCAACACCACCCCACTGCCGGTGAGTGTCATGAGAACTCCCGCCCGGCCGCGCTCGACGATGGAGCCCGCGACGCCGTAGAGCGTGAGCAGCGCCGGCCCCTGGAAGGCGCCGGCGAACACCGCGAACAGCAGCACGATCGGGACGGTCGGGGCAAGGGTCATGCCGACGCCACCGAGCGCCATGCCGACGGCTGCGCCGATCCATCGCGTCCAGGGCCCGATCGAGGGCGGGAGGGCGACCATCGCCAACGTCGTGACCGCTGAACCGACTGCCATCACGGCATAGAAGAGCGCACCCGCATCAGGCATCCCCTGAGCCTGCGCGAACGCCGTGAGCCCCGCCTGGCTCGCCCCGAAGAACACGCCCATCGCGAGCATGCCTCCGAGCACGAGGGCCGCCATCGCCCAGCGAGCGCGGCCAGGTTCTGCCACCTCTACGGCTTCGGCATCCGGCTTCGTGTCGCGGCGCGGCACCAGTGCGGCGGTGCGGTGGAGAGCGAACTGCGTCACGAACACCGCGATCAGCGCTGCCGCCGCCAGCAGCGAGACCTGCGGGGACAGCGCCACCGCGACGATCCCCACCAGCGCCGGACCGATGATGTAGACGACCTCATCGACGACGCCCTCGAACGCGAACGCCGCCGAGACGTCTTCGCGCGACATCGCGAGCCAGCGCACCCGCGAGAGAGGTCCGACCTGCGGCAGGGAGAGACCAGCCAATCCCGCGAGCGCGACAGCGACACCGTCGGGCACGTTCCCGATGGTGAGGACGAAGGCCACGGCGGATGCGACATTGACGACGACGCCGATCATGAGGACGCGGCGCTGACCCCACCGGTCAGAGAGGGCGCCGCCGACGGGGGCTCCGACCGCTTCCCCGAGCGCCGTCGCGGCGGCGGCGACTCCTCCGACCGCGATTGAACCGGTCGCCGAGGTCGCGAGGGTCAGGATGGCAAGCGGCACCATGGACACCGGGAGGCGTCCGAATGACGTCGCAATGAGATAGCCCCAGCCGGCGAGAGATGGCAGGGCGCGGTAGGCGGCAAGGGCAGAACGCCCCGACGACGGATCGGTCACAGACGGAATCTCTTTCCGACGCATCCCCCGACCCGGATGACGTCGCCCGCCCGCTGATGAACTGTTGTGGGTCGGACTCTATCAGCGGAGGATTTCGTCCATGTTGCCCTGAACCCCGGCGCGGAGCGAATCAGACTCCGCCGCCGCCACCACCGCCGCCACCACCGCCGGCGCTCCCGCCACCGCTGGAACCACCCGAGGTGGACGAGGTGGTCGTAGTCGAGAGGGTGGAGATGCCCGAAGAGAACGCCGCTGCGTTGAATCCCGCCGTGCCGACGTACCAGCCGGGAACACCGGTCTGGTCATACAGCACAGCGAGATGCTCTGCCCATTCCTCCTCCTGGCCGAAGACCACGGCATACGGCAACAAGGTCTCGTAGATCCGCAGCATCTGACGAGGATTCGCGGGATCCACACGCGCGCCGGCCTCGTCCACAGCGAACCGCTCGGCACCCTGCGGCGACTGCAGCATCCGGATCCGGTCAGCCTCGGCCCACTCGATGAACATCCGCAGGCCCTTCAGATGATCGCGGGTCTCGGCGCCGGCAGCGGTCAGAGGCTTCCGGGACACGAGGAGTGCGACCACGAAGATCATGACGAACGCCGGAATCATGAGGAGCACAGGGATGGTGGCGTCCACGAACGCGCCGAGCGCGAAGAACCCGAACACGATCGCCAGGCTGCCGAAGACGATCGCGCCAGCCATCGGCCAGAAGCGCGCGCCGCTGGGAACCGCACGCCGAAGTCCTCGGGTGTCGAGTTCCCGTTCGGCGGCCTTGATGATGCGGCGCGCAGCGGAAGAGAGCCGCGTGTCGTTCGATCCGAACTCGTACTCCTCGCCGGGTGTCATGTGCGGGAACAGTCCCTGCAGCAGCAGGAGCCCGTCACCGTCAGCGCGCGAGGCATCCAGCAGCACCGCCTTGAGCTTCAGACCACCGAAGAGCTTGCGGCCGGCTTCCTCGATCCGAATGCTGCCGACGACCGCCTGTTCGAGCACTTCAGCCGGGATCGCCTTGGTCGTCTTTCCCAGCAGCACCGCGCTTTCCAGCGCGTCGATCCGCGGCGGCGGGTTGAACTCGGCGATGATCGTCGGCCGCCCGGGCTCGTCGCGCAGCATCCTGGTCCGGAAGACGATCGCCCATACGAACGAACCGATCACGCCGAGAAACGCGAGAGCCTGCAGCCATCCGAACGGCGACGCGACGTACGAGCTGTCGAAGGACGCAAAGGTGTCGGCGTCGAAGGCCACGGCGATCGTAACGGTCTCGTAGGCCAGCACGTCGGCGGCGGATGCCGTGACTGTCACGCCGCCGTCGGCATCCGTCGTCGAGGCGATCGGGCACTGGTCGGTAGCGCCTGCCGCACCGACGTAACAGGACTCCGCCCCCGTGAGTGCGGATGCGAGTTCTGCCGGCACATGCAGCGTCGCCGAGACCGACCCGAAGGGCTGGGCCCAGTCGACACCATTGACGTTCCAGTAGAGCTCGTCCACCCCGGTGTCGTCGAAGAAGCGGGCGACGTTCTCGAGCGTGTAGGTGAAGACGTAGGTCTGCGCGCCATGCACGTAGTCGTCGGCGCGCGAGGTCATGACGTAGACCCCGTCCTCGCTCTCGACCTCGGCGGGCCGCGGGGCTCCCTCGGCGTCGGTGATCGACACGAGCTGAGGGTGCAGCGGGGCACCAAGGTACGAGTCGGGCAGGATGCGGCGCATCCCGCGGTTCTGGTCGTACTCCGGGAAGACCGCGACGAATGTCTCGACGACGGTCATCGTGCTGGTTCCATCGTCCGCACGGCCCAGGGTGTAGTCGGCAGCCATGCTCTCGAAGACGAAGTCGTTGACGTCTGTCGACACAGCGGCAGCCTCGTCGCCGAACGACACGCTCACCGAACACGCGACCAGGGCGACGAGAGCAAGGGCGGCGGCCGCGGCGGCGCCGACGGCCCGCCGCGTCAGGATCCGAGCTGACATGTGATCAGCCTACGGGCGCCGCCATGGTCGTACTCTGGTGTGCATGACGGACCGGCGACTGGCGATCGACGCCTGGGAGAGTCTGTTCCGCGCGCAACACGAGGTGCTCGCCGAGATCAGCGGCGACTTCGTCGTCGGGGAGCTGACGCAGGGCGAGTACGACGTCCTCCTGACCGTCACGCGCGCGCCGGGGATGTCTGCGCGCCTGCGCGATGTGACCTCCAACATGCTGATCAGCCAGCCGAGCGTCTCGCGCCTCGTGGACAGGATGGTCGCGTCAGGGCTGTTGACGAAGTGCTCCGACCCCGACGACGGCCGCGGTGCGGTGGTCACTGCGACCGATCGGGGCGCCGGCCTCTTCCGCAAGGTGGCCTCGGCCCATGGCAGGTCCATCGCCGAACGAATGTCGACGCTGAGTGATACCGAACTCGAACAGCTCCGCACGCTCACCGCGAAGCTGCGCGGGCCCCGCGCGTCAGACTGCTGACGCCAGCATCGGGGCCGAACGCAGGACGGAACCCGGATTCTCGACTCTCTCGTGGGCCCCGGCGCCAGTTCATCCTGCAAGCGGCGCGGCAGGCGATCCCGGGCGTGATCCGCTACCAACGGTTGTGGACGTGTTCTGCCCATCCCTCGACGCCATCGAACGGGATGACCTCGCCGCCAGCCGTCGTGAAGGTTCCTGACCACACGCCGAAGCACTGATCCGTCGACGCCGCGATGACGCCGAGGTTCGTCCGCGCGACACGGTCATGGAACGGGACGAATCGCGCATCCAGACCGCCGCCGTGTACTGACCAGGGGCGCAGGAACGCGGCGACGTCGTACTCCCAGACGAGCTCGTCGTGGATCTTGTGCATACGGCCGTCGACGAAGAAGGCGTTCTCCGTGGCGCCCGTGCCGTCGGTCCACTTGCCGCCCACCTGGATGCCGATCACCCGGTTGTCGGAGCGTCCCGACCCGGCGCCCCAGTTCCAGGTGATGTCGTACGGCCATCGCCCGCGACCGTGGTCGAGAACCGCCCACGACTCGCCAGCCGGCAGGTCGTACACCGTGCCGTCGACCGTCACCGTGCCACGTGCGGGACGCGCGACATCCTTGACCGTGTATTGGAAGCGCCGCTTAGTCCAGGGCACGACGACGGCCAGACTTTCGTGCCCCGCAGGCTTCTCGGCGAGAACATCGACGGATGCGCGTGGGACCTCGACTCGCATCCGAACGCCGTCTGGCTCCTCCGTGACCTCGATCCGAAGATCCTTGGCCCGGGCAGAAGCGGGACCCTGACCCAGCGTTGGCGGCAGGCTGACCCCGCGAGCGGGAAGCACGGTGGCCGCGCGATGGACAGCCTCGCGGGTGTCGCGATTGAAGATCCACACCTCGTGCACCGCGGCGTAGTCGATGGCTGACACGGTGAGACCCACGATGTATCGCGGCGTCATGATGTTCCAGTACTCCCAGCGCTTATTGCGCCCCCAGAACCGGCGCGGCCCAATCCCGCCGGTCCGGATCAGTGGGGAGCGCGCCCAGCCGAGAGCCGCGGGGTTCAGGCGACCGTCGGGAAGGGTGAGCTCGACCGGAGCCGTGATCTCACTGCGAGAGTCTTGTTTTGGGAAACGAGTCGTCGTCGACACGCGCTCCAGCCTAGATGCGGGACTATTCATCCTCGCGCCCGAGCGAGCACGCAGAAGCCCCCGGTCCGTTCTCGGGCCGGGGGCTTCTGGAGAGCAGGTCAGGCGCTGGCGCCGGCCTCCTGGATCTCACTGTGGGTCTCGTCGACCGTGATCGTCGCAGGGGCGTCGGTGGCGATGTCGATCTTGCGTGGCTTGGCCTTGGGGCTCACCGGGATCGTGACCGTGAGCACGCCGTGCGCGTAGCTGGCGGCGATGCCTTCGGTGTCGATCCCCTGACCGAGGCTCAGCTGACGCAGGAAGCTGCCGGCCTCACGCTCGCGCGTGATCCACTTGACGCCTTCCTGCGACGTCAGTGTGCGCTCGGCGCGGATCGTCAGCAGCTGACCGTCGACATCCACGTCGACCGAGCCCGGGTCGATGCCCGGAAGGTCGGCCGAGAGGACGTAGTGGTCGCCGTCACGGTAGAGGTCCATCGGCATCTGGCGCGGTCCGCGCCGGTTGCCGTCGAAGAGTGCGTTCGCGAATCGCTCCATCTCGCGGAGCGGGTCATAGTTTGCCATCTCGTCTCCTTCATGAGCGGGGCCGGATGCGGCATCCGACCGAGTTCTAGAAGTTGAGTCACCTCGACTCAACTGATCTCAGATTAGCACTCTCACCATTCGAGTGCCAGATATCCGAGCGCACGAGAGGCTCGCTCTCGGCGAACACGAAGAACGTCTCAGCGGAACGCGGGAATGCCCGTGATCGCCTGCCCGAGCACGAGGGTGTGCATCTCGACGGTGCCCTCATATGTCAGCACTGATTCGAGGTTCGCGGCGTGACGGATGACGGGGTACTCGAGGGAGATTCCGTTTGCGCCGAGGATCGTGCGGGCGGTGCGGCAGATCTCCAGCGCCTCCCGTACATTGTTGAGCTTGCCCAGGCTCACCTGCTGCGGTGTGAGCTCGCCGGCATCCTTGCGGCGACCAAGGTGAAGCGCGAGCAGCAGCCCCTTTTCGTACTCGACCACGCTGTCGACGAGCTTCTGCTGCGTGAGCTGGAACGCCGCGATCGGCTTGCCGAACTGCGTCCGTTCCCCGGCGTAGGTCAGGGCGGCGGTCAGTGCCGATCGCGCTGCACCCAGCGCGCCCCAGGCGATACCGTATCGCGCCTCGTTCAGACAGCTGAGCGGACCCCGAAGTCCCTGGACCTCCGGGAGCACGGCATCCGCGGGCAGGCGCACCGCATCCAGCACCAGCTCGGAAGTCACGGATGCGCGCAGCGACAGCTTGTGCTGGATCTGCGGCGCTGAGAACCCCGCGGAGTCAGTCGGAACCAGAAACCCCCGGATGCCACCCTCGGTCTGCGCCCAAACGACAGCGACATCCGCGACCGACCCATTTGTGATCCACATCTTGCGACCCTCGAGCACCCAATCATCGCCGTCGCGGACGGCTCGGGTTCGCATGCTCGCGGGGTCTGAGCCGGCATCCGGTTCAGTGAGACCGAAGCACCCGATCAGGTCACCGGCCGCCATACCGGGAAGCCACCGCTGCTTCTGTTCCTCACTCCCCCAACGCCAGATCGCGTACATCGCGAGCGACCCCTGCACCGAGACGAGCGAACGGATGCCAGAGTCCGCAGCCTCGAGCTCGAGGCATGCCAGGCCGTACTCGGTGGCCGACATAGCCGCGCACCCGTATCCCTCGAGGTGCATGCCGAGCACCCCGAGCTGACCGAGGTCTTTCGCGAGGCCCCGCAGATCATCGATCTCGCCCCGCTCGAACCAGTCACCGACGTGCGGAATCACGCGCCGCTCGACGAAGGCGCGGACCGCATCACGCGTGGCGCGCTCGTCGTCGCTGAGCAGCGCGTCGATGTCGGCGACGTCGATCACGTCATCACTGGATGCCACGGGCTTCTCCTTGGGGCAGGTCACTCGCGCGACCGGTCGGATCGGGGCCGGCAAGCCACCGGCGGATCTCGTCACCGTGCTCATCGCGCCGCGGCGGGCGTTCGTACCCGCGGATCGGTGTCCGCGTGAACCGCAACGGAGATCGAATCTGGTCGGTACCGCCTTCGACCGGCACCCGAGGCTCAAGGCCGAGCCGCTCTGCCAGAGCGAAGCCGTCGGCGACGCTGCCGATCGTGCCGGCCGGCACCCCGGCATCCATCAGCCGCGTCGTCCACGATGCCGCGGCGTCGGCTTGCAGGCGCGCCTCGAGTGCTGCCGCCAGTTCATCCCGGTGGGCAACGCGCTGCGCGTTGGTGACGAAGCGCGGATCGGTCGCCAGGTCGGGGGCTCCCACAACCTCGCACAGCCGCGCGAACTGCCGGTCGTTTCCTACGGCGAGCGCGAGAACACCGTCGCCGGTGTCGAGAGCTTCGTAGGGCGCGATCGACGGATGCCGATTACCGAGCGAGCGCGGAGAGTGGCCCGTCGCGAGGAACCCCGAGGCCTGGTTCACCAGCGCCGCGAGCAGGCTCGAGAGAAGAGCGACCTCGACGTGCTGCCCGAGCCCGCTCCGGGAACGCTCGTGCAGGGCAGCGAGGATGGCGACCGTGGCATCCTTAGCCGTCAGCACATCGACGATCGCAACGCCGACCTTGGATGGGGATCCGGGCGGCCCGGTGATGTCCATGAGACCGCCCACCGCTTGCACGAGAAAGTCGTAGCCAGCCGCGTGGGCGCCGGCCTTGCTACCGAACCCCGTGATCGACGCATAGACGATGGCGGGATTGCGCGCACGCGCACTCTCGTAGTCGAGCCCGAAACGCTCGAGGGTGCCGGGCAAGAAATTCTCGACGACGACGTCTGCGCGTGAGACCAGTCGGCACGCCAGGTCGAGATCCGCGGGGTCGCCGAAGTCGAGCGCGATGGAGCGCTTCCCGCGGTTGGCCGACTCGAAGTAGGAGGAGGAGTTAGCGGTCCACGGCGGGCCCCACCGCCGAGTATCGTCTCCGGATCCGGCGCGCTCCACCTTGATCACGTCGGCACCGAGGTCGGCGAGAGTGGATGCCGCCAACGGTCCTGCGAGCACGCGACTGAAGTCGGCGACGACGACGCCGTCCAGGGGCATCGGACCAGGCATCCGCTTCCTCGCTCTTCCCGGTGAGTGAGACAACCCTACCGAGGGAGTTCCCTGGACGTCGGGAAACGAAGAAGGTCCCCGAGCCGTAGGGCTCAGGGACCTCATCACTGTCTCAACACAGTGCGCGCCCGAAGGGACTCGAACCCCTAACCTTCTGATCCGTAGTCAGATGCTCTATCCATTGAGCTACGGGCGCATGGTCCGCTCATTTCCGCGAGCAAACCAGCGTCCAGATTACCCCACGAATGCCTCAGACAGCGAATCGCGGGAGACCGCACCGAGACTCACCCTCCCTCGGGTCTCTCACCGTCGGGAACCGGACCGGAGTCGTCGGTATCAACGATCGGCGCCGCCGCCGCCGGGCTGCTCAGTCTGCGCTGGTGCGATGCGAGGCGCGGCAGGTCGATGAGCCTGATCGACTGCATCCGCGCTGCGCGCATCGACGCGTAGTCGGGATCCAGATCCGGTCGCATCGCCTCAACGATCAGGCGCCGCTCGAGGTTCGATTCGACATCGCCCCACGCGGCATCGCGCGCTTGCTCGATCAGCTGCTCGAGTGCCGCGTCGTCGGTTGCCCTCTCGCGGAGCTCCTTGGCAACCCCCGTGTACTGTCGGGCGCGCCGCCGCAGATTCCGGGAGTCACGCCCTCGGTAGTCGTGCGTCCCGCTCGGGTCGGATTGCCTCCCCCACGCGCGGCGCCAGTCGGCCCGGGCGCGATCTGCAGCTGCCGACTGCTCATCGGCGAGCGCTTCGAGAGTCTGCCGGGCGAACGGCTTCACGGCGTCAACCGAGAAGGCGCTGTCGTTGCGAATCGCGTCGACCAGAATCCGGTTTCGGATGCTCAGACGCGCCGCCGCGATGGCGATGATGACGCCCTGAGCGATCGCATCGGCCGTCCTGCCCATCCGCAACCTCCTGGGTAGAGGGTATCGGGGCATGAGAGCGGGCGCCGACCCATGGCCGGCGCCCGCGAGGGTGATGGGATCAGATTCAGGCGCGCTTCGTGTACCGGGCGTCGCCGAAGCCGAGGATCAGGTACCCGATGAACGGCAACAGGAACAACAGGAAGAACGAGAAGGCGCCTCCCTTGCCGAATCTCTCTCCGACCTTGATCGCCACGATGATCGCCAGGACCACGTTGGCGATGGGAACGAAGTAAAGCAGGCCGAGCCACGCTGAGTATCCGGCGATCTTCACGAGGATGAACATGTTGACGATCGGGATAATCGCCAGGATGCCGGGCCACCCCGCCTTCGCGAAGACCCGCCACAGGGCGACAGCGACGATGACGTAGATGACCAGACCGATGAGCGATGTCGTCCAGAGGGTCGACACACTGGCCTGGTCGGTGATGGAGGTTGCGAGCATGGCCACAGCCTAGAGCGAAAGCGTCCTTCTCTTCCAGCTAACTCTCAGGAAAGGGCAGAGATCCGCCACGAGGCTTTGCTGGCATCCCCCGGCGCGATCACCCCGAGCCCCGTATCGAACGGGTAGCTGTCGTCATTGAAGGCGTCCGGAGCACACGTCATCGGCTCGACGGCGAGACCCGCTCGATGCCCGGGCGCATCCGGCCCGCCGGGCTGGTCAGCCGTGTGGATCTGCACCCATGGGCATCTCGAGTCCCACGTGATCGCCGCGCCCGCACCGTGCGCATCGGTCACCCGCGCGGTCACGAGCCCGTCGCGGTCGCGCACGAGATCCGTGTAGGCGTGGTCGATCATGACGGCGCCGAGGGTCCGCGGTTCGCGGAAGTCGAAGCGTTCGGCATCCGCTGTCACCGGCTGGAGCCCGACTGGCGAGAGCCGGTCGGGGGTGACCGTGAGTACCTGGGCTGCCGGAAGCGTGAGAGTCCAGTCATCCAGGTCGCCCGGGGCGACGAGGTACGGATGCGGGCCCGTCCCCCAGGGCGCGAAGTCATGACTCAGGTTGGTCGCCTTCACCCGCTGGGTGAGGCCGTCAGCACCGAGAGCGAAGGTCGTCTCGACACGAATACGCCACGGATACCCCTGCTGCGGTTCGATCGTGGCTCCGAGGGTCACCCAGCTCTCGGCGGTCTCGACCGGCGCGAAGTCCAGCCAGGATGCGAGGCCGTGGAGGGCCTGACCGCGCCCAGGCTCGGTGAGAGCCACCTCGTACGAATGCCCCCCGAACACATAGCGGCCGTCCACGATGCGATTGGGCCAGGGCGCAAGCGTGGCACCGCGGAAGAAGGGCCGCACGATGTCGGGCTCGAAAGGGACGACAAGGTCCCGGCCACGGTACGTGAGGCTCCGAAGGGTTGCACCGACGCTTGCGATTGTTGCCTCGTAGTCGCCAGCGGTGATCGTGTACTGCGTTCCGGATGCCGGGATCACGGCCGAAGACTCATCGTTCATATCGCCAGTCTGCCTGACGCCGGCAGCTACCGCCTCGGGCACATCGACCGCGCTCACAGACCCTGGGCGAGGCGGTAGTAAGCCTGGTTCCAACGAACTTCCTTCTGGAAGCCACGCACCGTGGTGTCTTCGTCGATGACGAGCAGCTCTGTCTCGGCAAGTTCGGCGAAGTCGCGGAACACCTCGATGCCGACAGCTGTGGACATCACGGTGTGGTGGGCGGCTCCCGCCGTCAGCCAGCACGCCGCCGAAGTGGCGAAGTCGGGCGCCGGCTTCCAGATGGCCCGCCCGACGGGGAGCTTGGGAAGATCGGGCGCTGCGACGTTCTGGACGACATTGGCGACCAGGCGGAACCTGTCGCGCATGTCGCTCATCGCGACGACGACGGCGGGGCCGGGGTCGGCAGTGAAGACCAGGCGCACCGGGTCGTCCTTGCCGCCGATGCCCAGCGGGTGGATCTCCAGGCTGGCCTTCCGGCTCGACAGGGTCGGAGCGACCTCGAGCATGTGCGCACCCAGGATTTTCTCGTCGCCGGGGACGAGGTCGTAGGTGTAGTCCTCCATGAGGCTTGCGCCGCCGGGAAGCCCCTCGCCCATCACGTTCGCGACGTGCACGAGGATCGCGGTCTTCCAGTCGCCCTCGGCGCCGAATCCGTATCCCTCGGCCATGAGGCGCTGGACGGCAAGACCGGGCAGCTGCTTGAGCGCACCGAGATCTTCGAAGCTCGTCGTGAAGGCGCCGAAACCGCCGGCCTCCAGGAACGAGCGCAGCCCGACCTCGATCGCCGCCCCGTCACGCAGCGACTGGTGGCGCTCCCCGTCGCGGCGCAGTTCAGGGACGATCTCATAGAGCTCTTCGTACTCGTCGATGAGGGCGTCGATCTGCGCGTCGGATGCGGCAGCCACGGCATCCGCGAGTTCATTGACGCCCCACGTGTTGACCTGCACGCCGAAGCGGATCTCAGCCTCCGTCTTGTCACCCTCGGTGACGGCGACGTAGCGCATGTTGTCTCCGAAGCGCGCGAGCTTCAGCGAACGCGCGGCGGCAAGGCCGGCGGCTGCGCGCTGCCACGTCTCGATCTGACCGCGAACTGCCGGGTTCGACACGTGCCCGACGACGGTCTTGCGAGGAACGCCCAGGCGAGTCTGGATGTACCCGAACTCCCGGTCGCCGTGGGCAGCCTGGTTGAGGTTCATGAAATCGAAGTCGATCTCGCTCCACGGCAGCTCGACGTTGGCCTGCGTGTGCAGGTGCAAGAGTGGCTTCTGCAGCGCATCGAGCCCGCCGATCCACATCTTGGCGGGGCTGAAGGTGTGCATCCACGCGATGATCCCGATGACCTCGTCACGGGCGTTCACCTCGAGTGCCAGGCGACGGATGCTGTCGGCATCCTTCAGTACGGGCTTCCAGACGACGCGGATGGGCAGCTCCGAGAGCCCTGCAGCAACAGCCTGGGACTGCTCGGCGACCTGGCGGAGAGTCTCTTCGCCGTAGAGGTTCTGACTGCCGGTGACGAACCAGACCTCGCGGGTCGCGAAGGTGTTGAGAGAAGTCATGAGGGTCTTTCTTCGATGAGGTGGGGATCTAGAGTGCGGTGACTGCAGCGCGCTCAGCGGCAAGACCGGCGCGGTAGCTGTCGAGGTAGGAGGCGTAGCCCGCGACGTCGGCGGGGTCGGGAACAACGGTGGCGAACTCGGCGTCCGCGAACGCGACGGCGTCGAGGTATGCGGCGAGCGAGGCGTCTGTGGCACCCGTGTGGCGGGCTGCGGCGTAGGCGGCAAGAACCGCGATGCCCCACGCTCCGCCCTCCGAGGCATGACGTTCGACCGAGACAGCGGTGTCGAGAGCTGCGGCCAGCACCCGCTGCGCGACACCGGCGGTGCGGAAGACGCCGCCGTGTGCGAGCATCCGGTCGACTGCCACACCCTCGTCATCGAGCACTCGCATTCCGAGACTCAACGTCGCAAAGACGCCGGCCAGCTGCGAGCGCACGAAGTTTGCGAGGGTCAGCTGACTGTCGGGGGTGCGGATGACCAGGGGTCGCCCCTCGTCGAGGCCCGCGATGGGCTCTCCGGACAGGTGGTTGTACGAGAGGATGCCGCCGGCATCCGGTGCGGCGGTGAGCGCCTCGGTGAACAGGGCTTCGTAGACCGAGTCGGGGGGCAGCGGCGACCCGATGAGGTCTGCGAAGCGCTGGAAGACACTCACCCACGCGGCAAGCTCCGAGGCTCCGTTGTTACAGTGCACCATCGCGACCGGGTCACCGGCGGGCGTCGTGACGATATCGAGCTCGTCGTGTGCTGCCGAAAGGGGACGCTCGAGCACGATCATCGCGAAAATGCTCGTGCCGGCGCTGACGTTTCCGGTGCGCGGAGCGACGGCGTTGGTGGCGACCATCCCCGTGCCGGCATCACCCTCGGGAGGGCAGAACAGCGCGCCGGGCCTGAGTGCACCGGTCGGGTCGAGTAGCGCTGCCCCCTCGGCGCTGAGCTCGCCTGCGTCGGCGCCCGCCGACAGGACTGTGGGAAGCACCTCGAGCAGGGGCCGGGGCGCGGCATCGGCCGCGAGCTCATCGAAGCGCACCACGAGCTCGGCGTCATAGCCACCGGTGGCAGGATCGATCGGGAACATGCCCGACGCGTCGCCGACACCGAGCACGCGGCTGCCGGTCAGGGCGGTATGCACGTAGCCCGCGAGCGTGGTGAGACGGTCGATGGCGCCGACGTGAGGTTCGGCATCCAGCATCGCCTGGCGGTAGTGGGCGATCGACCAGCGAAGGGGAATGTTCACGCCGAACAGGTCGCTGAGTTCGCTCGCAGCGGCACCAGTGCTGGTGTTGCGCCAGGTCCGGAAGGGCACGAGCAACTGGTCGTGCGCGTCGAAGGCCAGGTATCCGTGCATCATGGCCGAGATGCCGATGCTCGCGAGGGACTCGATCGCCATCCCGTAGTCCTGCTGCACCCGGATGCCGAGAGCGGCATATGCCGCCTGGATGCCCGACCATACCTCGTCGAGCGAGTAGGTCCACACCCGGTCGACGTAGCTGTTCTCCCACTCGTGGCTCCCGACCGCGAGCACCTGTCCGGTCTCGGCGATCAGGCAGGCCTTGATGCGGGTCGAACCCAGCTCGATGCCCAGGCTCGCCTGCCCGCCAGCGATCGCAGCACGGGCTTCGTCAGTGCTCAGGGCGTTCATCGGCGGTCGTCCGTCGACTGGCCGTACACGTTCTGGTAGCGGTTGTAGAGGCTGTCGATCGCTTCCTGCGGAATCGGGATGACCGGCCCCGCCTGCTTCGCGATGTGCACGGTGCGGGCGACGTCTTCGAGCATGACGGCTGCCTTCACGGCATCCTTCGCGCTCGACCCGATGGTGAAGGGACCGTGGTTCTGCATGAGCACCCCGCGCGAGCGGTGACCGCGCAGCGTCTCGACGATGCCGCGGCCGATCGAGTCGTCACCGATGATCGCGAACGGACCGACCGGGATGGGGCCACCGAACTCGTCTGCCATCGCCGTGATCACGCACGGGATCTCTTCGCCGCGCGCAGCCCAGGCGACGGCGTAGGTGGAGTGGGTGTGGACGACGCCGCCGACCTCGGGCATGTGGCGGTAGACGTAGGCGTGGGCCGCCGTGTCGCTGGACGGTGAGCGTTCGCTCCCCTCGCTGCCGGGGATCACGTTGCCGTCGAGATCGCAGAGGATCATGTTCTCGGGAGCCAGATCGTCGTACGACACACCCGAGGGCTTGATCACGAAGAGGTCAGCGCCAGGAACGCGACCCGAGACGTTGCCTCCGGTCCAGACGATCAGGCCGTACCGCACAAGCTCGGAGTGCAATGCCGCGACATCGTCGCGCAGGCGGTCGATCGCCTCACTGACAGCACTGTCGAATTCGGTCATCAATGAATCCTTCCGAGACACCCTCGTCGTCGCGCATGTCTGCGCCGACCAGGCACTAAGGGATGTTACCGGTAACATGCCTTATCCGCCAGCCTTCGGCAGCGAGCCGTGCCCGTGGCATGATCTCAGCGTGGCGGCGGCCCACTGGAGGCGCGGACGATGAGCAGTGCCGGCGCCGGCGATGCGGAGATCCCCCGGACCGCGCCACCCACGACCTCGGCGACGCAGCGACGCGCATCACCGAGGACGTCGACGCGCACGCTCGTGAGAGCTGGGGAATAGAACGCCGCATCCGGGTTGTCATCGAAGCCGACGACAGCGACATCGGCGGGGACCCGGATGCCGTTGTCGGCGAGCCCCGCCATGAGTCCGAGCGCCATCTGATCGTTCGCGGCAAGGACCGCGGTCACCTCGCCCGCCCGCGCCGCCGCGGCGACCTCCGGCGCTCGGACCGCGCCGGATCGAGCCGACCAGTCACCGCGCCATTGACGGGCAACGGAGAGGCCCGCCGCATCGAGCGCGTCAGAGGCGCCTTGCGCACGGGCTGTCTCTTCGAGCCAGTCGACCGGTCCTCCCAGCCGCCCTATACGTCGGTGGCCCAGCTCGGTGAGATGCGCCGCGGCCAGAGCCGCACCCTCGCGTTGCGCCCTCGCGCCGGCGTCGGCGTGCAGCGCGGCGATCGGGACACCCAGTCCCCGCTCGCGCAGCGCCGAGACCATGCGCTCGTGCGGGGCGACGAGCACGAGCCCGTCGATGCCCTGAGCGAGGACATGGGCGATCGCTCTGTCGATCGCTTCCGGGTCACCGGCATCGGCATAGGCAGTGGCGATCCACAACCCGGCCTCGCGGGCGGCTTCGGCGAGCGCGGCGATTCCCACCGTGGGGCCGTAGAGGGTGGCATCCGTGGCGATGACACCGATGGTGCGGGTGGATGCCGTACCGAGCGCCCGCGCGGCGTTGTTGACACGGTAGTCGAGGGTGCGCATGGCCTCGACGACGCGCGCCCGTGTCTCGGGGCGGATGTTGGGGTAGTCGTTGATGACCCGCGACACCGTCTGGGTCGACACCCCCGCAAGCCGAGCGACCTCGCGTACCCCGGCGGGGCGCGTCGGGCGGGTGGCATCGCTCATGGGGCCTCAGCGTACTGCCGCACCGGACGCGTCGAGGACGCAGGTCAGGGGATCAGAGCGCGGCGATGCGGGCCTTCAGTTGCGCCACGACCTCGGGGTCGACCTGACCGCCGGCAAAGGTCAGCACCGTGCTCACGGGCATGCCTTTCGCCATTCCGAGCATCGGATGGGTAGGCAGCTCGGGAACGAGTTCGTCGATGATCGCCCGCGCCTCCGGGTCGTCGAGCAACTGCCCGAGCGTGGTGGTGTTCAGATCGAACCTGCCGGCCATCGTTGTTCCTCCATCGGCGAGATGCGCATCCGGATGCGCGCGCTCTCAGCATCCCAGCGCGTGCTCTCGTCGGCAACAGTCAGCACCCTCGCGCGTGCTCACCGTGGAAGGTCAGATCGAGGAGAGGGCGCTTTCCTGCTGGTGAGCGACCAGTCGCGCATATGCGCCTCCCGAGGCGAGCAGGTCGGCGTGCGTGCCGCTTTCGACAATCCGTCCCGCCTCCACGACGTGGATCACGTCGGCTCCGACGATCGTGGAGATACGGTGCGCGATCGTCAACGTCGTCCGCCCCTGGGCTGCCGTATCAAGTGCCTGCTGCACGGTTCTCTCCGAGACCGTGTCGAGCGCGCTGGTCGCCTCGTCCAACAGCAGGACCGGCGGGTTCTTCAGCAGCACCCGCGCGATAGCGATCCGTTGCTTCTCCCCGCCTGAGAGGCGATAACCCCGCTCACCGACGACGGTGTCGTACCCATCGGGAAAGGACTCGATGACGTGGTGGATGTGCGCGCCGCGGCACGCGTGCTCGATCTCTTCCGGCGAGGCATCCGGCTTCGCGTACAGCAGGTTCTCTCGAATCGACGCGTGGAAGAGGTAGGTCTCTTGCGAAACGATCCCGACACCCTCGAGGAGGGACGCGCGGCGGAGATCGCGGACGTCGGCACCGGCGAAGAGCACGGCGCCCGACGAGGCCTCGTACATCCGTGGGGCGAGATAGAGGATCGTCGTCTTGCCGGCTCCGCTGGAACCGACGAACGCGATGTGCTGACCGGGCTCGGCGACGAACGAGACGCCCCGGAGGGTCGCAGCATCCTCTCCCGCCCCGGGGTAGCGGAACGACACATCGCGGAACTCGATCCGACCGACCGGTCCCGGGGCATCGGCGACGTCGACCGCATCCGGCGAGTCGACGATCGCGGGTGTCAGATCCAGGTACTCGAAGATGCGGGCGAACAGCGCCATCGAGGTTTGCACGTCGAGAGCAACCCTCATGAGTGCCATGAGCGGGAAGAGCAGTCGCCCCTGGACCGCGGTGAAGGCCACGATCGCACCAGCGGTGATGTCGACACCACCCGTGATGAATACTCCGGCAAGCAGGTAGATGATGGCCGGTACCGCAGACATGATGACGCCCACGACCGCGAAGAAGCCCTGACCACTCATGGCCTGCCGGATCTGCAGCGACACCTGACGGCTGGTCTCTTCGGCGTAGCGACCTGTCTCGTAATCCGAGCGGTTGAACGAACTCGTGAGCATGATGCCCGACACCGAGAGCGACTCCTGGGTCATGGCGGTGAGGGTCGACAGGGACTCCTGGGCCTGCGCGGCGATCCGGGCACGCACTTGCCCGACGCGGCGCTGGATCACCACGAGCACCGGAAGCATGACGATCGCCACGAGGGTCAGCCGCCAGTCGATGATTACCATCGCCACGAGCGACGCGACAACGGTGACGCTGTTGCCGAGGATCGAGGTGAACGTGTTGGTGAGCACGCTCGCGACCCCGCCCACGTCGTTCTGGAGGCGGGACTGGATCACTCCCGTCTTCGTGCGTGTGAAGAACGCGAGCTCCATCGACTGGAGGTGCCGAAAGAGCCGAACCCGCAGATCACCGGTGACACGGTTACCCACTGACGAGGTCAGCCACGTCTGGAGCACGTTCAGTCCCGCGGATGCCACGAACAGTCCGATCATCAGCGCGACGAGTTCGATCAGAAGCGGGATGTCCGGGGACCCGGATGCCGGGAACAGGGCGAGGTCGAAGACCTGCTCGACCAACAGCGCGGGCACGACGCCGAGCGCCGCGCTCAGGACGACGAGAACCGCGGTGACCGCGAGCCGCCCACGGTACGGCGAGAACAGCGCGACGATGCGGCGCCCGAGGTGAGGGATGTGGGGCGCCTCCGCGTTCCGCTCACGCTGCGTCCGTTCGTCGGCCCCTCGAGTGAGCCCCCCGCCGAAGCCTCCGCGCACCATGCTCATCCGCGCTCTCCCGTCCGACGTTTTCCATGTCTTAGTACATGTAAATCGTACCTTCCCCGCACGGCCTGCGGGCCGAGGCACAGAGGGCGCCTCACTAGACTCCGTCCCATGCTCCGCCGCACCCGACGACCGGTGACCATTGCAGCGATCATCGCTGCGTCAGCGGGATTGATCTCGTGCACCGCCGCCCCGCCCGGTCCGCCCACTGATGTGCCACCCACGATCGCGGCCATCATGGACCAGCCCACCTACGAGGGCGGCCGCTGGGGGATGTCGGTGATCGACATCGACAGCGGCGAGACCCTCATCGCCGTCAACCCCGACGAGCAGTTCCTCACCGGGTCCACGGCGAAGATCCTCTCTGTCACCGCAGCCCTCGACCTGCTCGGCGCGGATGCGACGTTCACGACCCCGGTCGTCGCCGTCGGCGAGGTCTCGAACGGCACCCTCGAGGGAGATCTCATTCTGCGCGGCTCGGGAGACCTCACCCTCGGCGGTCGAACGATGCCCGATGGCACCCTCGATGTGCCGATCTTCGACCACTACGACGCGAACGTCCTCCCGGGCCTGGCGACGCTCACTCCCGAGGATCCGCTGACCGGCCTCGATGATCTCGCTCAGCAGGTCGCCGCATCCGGAATCCACACGGTGGGCGGGGACGTCCTCGTCGACGACAGGCTCTGGGATCCCGTCGTCCTGGACGGCGTACCGATTTCACCGATCGTGGTCAACGACAACCTGGTGGACATCGTCATCACCCCCGGCGCGGCGGTCGGCGACCCCACGACCGCGAGCTGGCGGCCGCAGAGCTCGGCGTACACCGTCGAGAATCTGGTGAGCACAGCGGATGCCGACAGCGGGTTCGACGTCACGATCACCGAGCAAGGCGGCATCCTCACCGCCACCGGAACGATCCCTCTGGGCGCCGAACCGGTGGTGCAGCCCTATCAGGTCCCTGATCCGGCAGCGTGGGCCCGCATCCTGTTCATCGAGGCGCTCGAGCGCGCGGGCGTCACCGTCACGGCGGACCCGCGGACGCCGAGCTCGAGCGAGCTGCCGCCGGTGGCGGACCTCGACGGCGCGATCCCGGTCGCCACGTTCACCTCCCCGCCGTTCTCGGAGACCGCCCGGCTGATCAACAAGGTCAGCCACAACCTCGGCGCCAATCAACTGCCGCTGCTGCTGGCGGCGCAGGCGGGTGAGCGAACCCTCGACGCCGGGCTGGCGAGACAGATGAGCGTGCTCGAAGCGGCGGGACTCGGGCCCGACGACGTCGTGATCACCGATGGTCAAGGGCTGCCGGGGAACCGCATCACTCCGGCAGCGATGACCTCCTACCTGGTGTCGCTGACGGACGCCCCGTACTTCGAGACCTTCCTCGAATCCACACCGATCCTCGGGGTGGACGGGTCCCTGGCAACCGTGCTGCCCGACGGTGACCCCGCGATCGGTTCTGCCCACGCGAAGACCGGCACGCTCGTCGGTCCGGGAACCGACACCCCCTACGTGCTCGAGACGAAGGCGCTCGCCGGATATCTGGATGCCGCATCCGGGCGGCGTCTCGCCTTCGCGGTGTTCGTCAATGACGTACCGATCACCGAGGTGCAAGCGGTCATCCAGGCCAACACCGATCTGGGCGCGATCGCGTCTCAACTGTTCCAGTTGTACTGAAAGCTCACGCCAGCTCGACGTCGCGCCCCGGGGTCGTACGGCCGCCGATCTCAACCTCCCGGCCGAGGTTCCGGCGATGCGTGACCAGCCTCGACCCTGCTCCCTGTTCGATCTGCAGGTCACGACCGAGCGCGGCGGTCAGCCGGATCGCTGCAGACCCGGTCGCCTCATCGGTGCGGATCCCGAGGCCCGGCGCGAACATGCGCGTGCGCACGCGCCCGGCTTCCTCGTCGAGCCAGGCCCAGACGTAGTGCATACCCTCGGTGTAGGCATCCGGATCGACGGCATCGACCTCACCAGGGGAGTCGAGTCGTTCGAGTTCGAACTCCGGGGCCCAATCGACGTCGGCACTGATCCACGTGAGGTCGCCGTCGGCACGGACCCGGGCCGAGCCCGCCGGCACGACGACATGCCGGATGTCGTCGCCTGCCGCGCGCAGCCAGGCTGCCAGTCCCACCGTGGGATGCCCGGCAAAGCGCAGCTCCTGCTTCGGGGTGAAGATCCGCGCCCGAACAGTGCGCCCGTCCACCTCGTCGATGAACACCGTCTCGCTGAACCCGAGGTCAGCGGCGATGTCTTGCTCATGCCCGCGAGTGGCGGTCGACGCCCACACGATTCCGAGCGGATTGCCGTGCTCGCCGGCTTCATCGACGAAGACGTTCACGACAGTTGCCAGGATGCCCATGACTGGCCAGTCTTGCACGGGATGCAGCGGGCGGTCAGCCCCGTCGGCCGCCACAGTGAGGGTCTTTGGTCCCTGCCGCCGACGGTCGGATCCGGCGCACAGTTGAGGGGTCGGACATTCCGACACGATGAAGAAGGGGACCTCGTGTCCAAGCTGCTGGTTATCCGCGCCCACCCTCTGACCTCAGAGAACTCGAAGTCGATGCGACTCACGGATGCGTTCCTCAAGACGTACGTCGAGACGCACCCCGACGACGACGTCATCGACCAGAACCTGTACAACATCGCGATCCCCGAGATCGATCTGGATCTGTTCAGCGCATGGGGGAAGCTGCGCGAAGGCATGCCGTTCGTCCGCCTCCACGAGGCCGAGCAGAGCAAGCTCACCCTCTTTGAGGGCTACACGACCCAGTTCCTCAACATGGACAAGATCGTGATCGCCAACCCGCTGTGGAACCTCCAGGTACCCACCCGACTGAAGGCGTGGATCGACTGCATCTGTGTGGCGGGCAAGACCTTCCGCTACAACGAACAGGGCGAGGCGGTCGGCCTCGTGCACGGCAAGAAGGCGCTGCACATCCAGGCCGCCGGCGGAGTGTTCAACTCCCAGGATCCCGCGAGCCAGTACCTGCGCACGATGCTCGGATTCATCGGCATCGACGACTACACGGAGATCGCCGCCGAGGGCATGGACCACGACCCGGCCCGCTCGGATGAGATCATGGCCGCCGCGTTCGCGAAGGTCGAGGAAGCTGCCGCAACCTTCTGAGGTGATCAGGCTCACTCCGACGGGGGGCCGGTTCTCCCGGACGCCGTGACGTGGTTCATGGCGCCCCAGGATCGGCTCACCCGAGCGCTCTGAGCCGCGGTTTACGCGACCGAAACACGAGCGTGTGCACAATGGGTGTGCAGCGTAAGCCGTTGCGGGCGCACTGGGCCACAAGACCCCGGGGCGTGTGGAGATGTCGTTCGCTCCACGTCCCTCTCGCGGTGTGGTGCGGCGACTCATCCCTTCCTGTTCATCGGTATGGAAGTGAGAGAGTCATGTCACTCAAAGTCGCGGTTGTCGTCGGCAACCCGAAGCCGGCATCGCGCACCCGCAAGATCGCCGAGCTCCTGGTCGAGAAGCTTCTCGACCAGGGAACCTACGAGGCCCAGGTGATCGACCTGGCCGACTACACGAACGAGATCTTCGCCTGGCCGTCGGAGGTCATGGGGTCGCTGAACGCCGTGGTCGCCGACAGCGACCTCGCGATCTTCGCGTCACCGACCTACAAGGCCACCTACACGGGGCTGCTGAAAGCCTTCCTCGACCGGTATCCGGCCAACGGGCTCGCCGGTGTCACCGCGATCCCGGTTCACACGGGCGCCGACTTCACCCACTCGATGGGACCGACCTTCACGCTGTCTCCCCTCCTGGTGGAACTCGGGGCGACAGTGCCAGGACGCGGCTTCTATCTGGCCCTCAGCCAACTGGAGCGCGTGGACGAGGTCCTTGACGCGGCGGTCGCCGAGTATGCCACCAACATCCGACAGGTCGCGTCCCTGGCCGGCGCCCTCCGCGCCGGCGTCCCGGCATCCTGAACCGACGGCGAAGAGAAAGCGAACCCATGTCTCAGTACTCGGCACCCGATGTGCCCTTCTCTCCCCGTCAGTTCCGTGACACCCTCGGGCACTACGCATCGGGGATCACGATCGTGTCGGGCATCGACGATGGCGAACCCATCGGCTTCACGTGCCAGTCGTTCTTCTCGGTGTCCATCGAGCCGCCACTGATCTCGTTCAGCGTCATGAAGACCTCGACGACGTACCCCCGGATAGCCGCCACCGGCAGGTTCGCCGTGAACGTCCTGGCCCACGACCAGCACGAGATCGCCAACCAGTTCGCCCGGCGGGGCACCGACAAGTGGGCGGGCGTCGCCTGGAACCCCGCAGCCTCCGGTAACCCGATCATCGCCGACACCCTCATGTGGGTCGATTGCGAAGCGTGGGCAGAGCACGAGGCCGGTGACCACCTGATCGTCATCGGGTCGGTTGTGGGGATGAGTCCGGCCGAGTGGCACCGCGAGGAACCGCTGCTCTATTTCAAGGGTTCCTACCGTCACCTCCGCGACCTCGACCAGCTCGCCGGGTGAGCGAGGCCGGCATCACGATGCTTGCCCATGCGTAAAGAAGCCTGAATCTTGACGCACTCTTCGGCGAAAAGCAGGGGTAAATCTCCCTAACCTCGAGGCATGCATCCTGCCCTGAGCGACCACGCGCTCCCGAGCCGCGCCGTGTTCTTCGTCTCAGACAGCACCGGCATCACTGCCGAAACCCTGGGCAACGCGCTCCTGGCGAACTTTCCCGGATTCCGGTTCGATCGCCACACGATTCCGTTCGTCGACACCGCCGAAGCGGCAGCGGCGGTGGTGCAGACGATCACCGGTGCGGATGCCGCGGGCCTGGCGCCCATTGTCTTCTCGACGATGAAGAACGCGACTGTCGGACGCGTGCTCGATACCGCGCCGGCGCCGCGCATCGACCTTCTCGGTGGCCACCTCACCGATCTGGAGCGAACGCTCGGCACGACGGCATCCGAACAGCTCGGGCAATTCCATACCCTCGGTGACACCGAGGCCTACTTCGCGCGGATGCGCGCTGTGGAGTACGCCATCGAGCATGACGACGGGCAGAGCTCGCGGGCGCTCGAGTTCGCCGACGTCATCATCATTGCCCCCTCGCGCTGCGGCAAGACCCCGACGACCATGTACCTCGCGCTGCAGTACGGCCTCCTGGTCGCGAATTACCCGCTCACCGACGAGGACTTTCCCACCGATGGACTCCCGCGGCTCGTCGCCCCGCACGCCGAGCGCTGCTTCGGCCTCACCACGACGCCCCTGCGCCTGAGCCAGGTGCGCCACGAGCGACGCCCGGATTCGCGCTACGCGAGCCTCGCGCAATGCACCCTCGAGCTGCGACGCGCCGAAGAGCTGTATCGCCGCACGCGCGTGCCGTTCCTGAACTCCTCGACCAAGAGCGTCGAGGAGATGTCGGCAATCATCCTGCAGACCTTGAAGCTTCGCGCCTGACACCCCAGCCCTTCCCGGCCCTCACAAAGGAGCACCCATGAAGAACGTCCTCTGGTTCGACGAGATCGGCATGACCGATCTGCCAGCCGTCGGCGGCAAGAACGCCTCGCTCGGCGAGATGGTCTCTCATCTGTCAGCGCTCGGCGTGCGGGTTCCCGGCGGGTTTGCCACCACAGCCGACGCCTACCGCCGCTTCTTGGCCCACGACGGTCTCGGCGACCAGATCGCAGCCCTCTTGCGCGATCTCGACACCGACGACGTCGCAGCCCTCACGCGCGTCGGCGGCGAGATCCGCGCCAGCATCGAGCGGCACCCGCTGCCCGAGGACCTCGAGATCGACATCCGCACCGCCTACGACCGGCTGCTGCACGACGACGCCGATCCGGATGCCGTGACCTGGGCGGTCCGGTCGTCGGCGACGGCCGAGGACCTGCCCGACGCCTCCTTCGCGGGGCAGCAGGAGACGTTCCTCAACATCGGGGGAATCGAGAACATCCTGACCGCGATCCGTCGGGTCTTCGCCTCGCTCTACAACGACCGCGCGATCGCGTACCGCGTGCATCAGGGATTCGATCACACCGAGGTTGCGCTGTCTGCCGGCGTGCAGCGCATGGTGCGCTCGGATGTGGGTGCCGCCGGCGTCATGTTCACCGTCGACACGGAGTCGGGGTTCGATCAGGCGGTGTTCGTCACGAGTTCCTACGGACTGGGTGAAGCAGTCGTGCAGGGCGCGGTAAACCCCGACGAGTTCTACGTCTCGAAGCCGGCTTTGCGCGCGGGGCGCCCGGCGGTGCTAAAGCGGTCGGTCGGCGAGAAAGCGGTGGCGATGCGCTACACCGACAGTCGTGCCGCGGGCGCGAGCACGGCCTTCGTCGATGTTCCACTCGCCGATCGCGCCAGGTTCTCGCTGACGGATGCCGAACTCGAGGAACTGGCCAGGCAGGCTCTCGTCATCGAAGAGCACTACGGCCGGGCGATGGATATCGAATGGGGTAAGGACGGCGTCGACGGGCGGCTCTACATCCTGCAGGCCCGGCCCGAGACTGTCGTCTCTCGCGCGTCGGCGAAGGTCATCCGCCGCTTCCGCCTGCACGAATCGGGGACGGTCCTGGCGGCAGGTCGCGCCATCGGCCAGCGCATCGGCTCGGGTTCCGTGCGGGTGCTGAGCGATCTGGCTCAGATGGACTCGTTCCGCGCGGGCGATGTTCTGGTGGCCGACATGACCGACCCCGACTGGGAGCCGATCATGAAGAGGGCCGCAGCGATCGTCACCAACCGCGGTGGACGCACCTGTCACGCGGCGATCATCGCGCGCGAGCTCGGCATCCCGGCCGTCGTCGGTGCAGGCGATGCCACCCGCATCCTGAGCGATGGACAAGACGTCACAGTCTCGTGCGCCGAGGGCGACACCGGGTTCGTCTACGAGGGCCTGCTGGAATTCGCCGAGGAGGAGACGCACCTCGATCGGATGCCGGAACTGCCCGTCAAGATCATGATGAACGTCGGCACGCCCGACCAGGTGTTCTCGTTCTCGCGCCTTCCCCACCGGGGGGTCGGGCTGGCGCGGCTCGAGTTCATCATCAACCGGCAGATCGGCATCCATCCCCGTGCGCTCCTCGAGGGCGACCTACCCGCCGAGCTGCAAGCCCAGATCGACGAGCGGGTCGCCGCCTACCCGTCGCCGCGTGACTTCTTCGTGCAGCGTGTCGCGGAGGGGATCTCGATGATCGCTGCAGCGTTCGCGCCAGAACCGGTGATCGTACGGATGAGCGATTTCAAGTCGAATGAGTACGCCAACCTCATCGGCGGCGAGCGCTACGAGCCGCACGAGGAGAACCCCATGCTCGGCTACCGCGGGGCATCCCGCTACATCTCCCCCGACTTCCGCGCCTGCTTCGACATGGAATGCGAGGCGCTGCGGTACGTGCGCGACGAGATGGGTTTCACCAACGTCCAGGTCATGATCCCGTTCGTGCGCACCGTCGGCGAGGGGCACGCCGTCGTCGAGATGCTCGCCGAGAATGGCCTGCGTCGCGGCGTCAACGACCTCAAGGTCATCATGATGTGCGAGCTGCCGACCAACGCGCTGCTGGCCGATCAGTATCTCGAGTTCTTCGACGGCTTCTCGATCGGCTCGAACGACATGACCCAGCTGACCCTGGGACTCGATCGCGACAGCGGCCTTGTCGCCAACACCTTCGACGAGCGCGATCCCGCCGTGCTGCAGCTCATGTCGATGGCCATTCAGGCGTGCCGCGCGCAGGGCAAGTACGTCGGCATCTGCGGTCAGGGGCCGAGCGATCATCCTGACCTTGCCGAGTGGCTGCTCGCGCAGGGTGTCGAATCGATCTCCCTGAACCCCGACACGGTCGTTGAGACCTGGATGCGGCTGGCCGGGTCATCTGTTGACTCTGCACCGACTACGCCATAGCCGTGAGTGCGGATGGCCCGGCTCATCCGCCCCGGCCGAAGATAGAATCCTCACAGATGCACACGCATCACGAAGATGCGGAGCACAATGTCATACCGAGATCAGGCGAAGGTTCAGTCGTGGGTGACGGACTTCGCGAACAGTCACCCTGGGGTCTCGCCTCAGATCTCCGTCGTGGATCAGTACTACGCCGAGGGGCCCGATTCGGGCCTGGTCGTCGTACAGTTGCGCACGGCGACCACCGTGACATCGATTCAACCGGTCGTGGAGGACGGTGCTCCTACCTGGCGGGTCCACTTCGATCCGCGCGAGGAGGGGCTTGATCTCGACGGTGAACAGACCGAAGCGTTGGCTGCGGATCTGACGTTGCTCTCCCTGCTCTGTCAGTACCTGCAGGGCCGGACAGACTCCGAGCCCTGACCGGGCTCGGGGAGTTTTACCGCTCCTGGCTCGCAGCTTCGAGAGCATCGAGAGCCCGCGCGAGTCGGTCGATGACGAGGGCTGCCACCTCAGCCTCGCCCTCGGACAGACCGTCGATCACGCTGACCACAGCCCCATCCCGGGAGGCGTAGGCAGAGTCAACCCTCTCGATGGCTGCATCCGTCGGCACGAGATAGTGAGCGCGCCGGTCAGTCGGATGCTCCTCGCGCACGAGGTAACCGCGTGTGACAAGCCGCTCGACGACGTTCGTCACTGTCGCGCTCGAGGTGTCGAGCATCACGATGAGGTCTTTGGGGCTGAGTTTGCGATCGTCGCGCCGTGCCTGAACGAGGTATCGCAGCGCGCCAAGGTCGAGGCTTGAAAGACCGGAGGACCGCACCGCGCGGTCGGCCTGGATTCGCTCGCTTCGACGAAGGTGCAGCACGGCGCTGCTTAGCCGTCTCCCCGCGTCGGACGACGGCTGTGTTGCGTAGAGGTGTTCACCCTCGTGGCGAACCACCGTCCTGGGCATGCCTACCTCCGATGACTTCGTAGCGCTTTGTTCCTGTGATGGCGGCCCGTGCGGCATCCATCGTTTCGTATTGCCCGACGTGAGATCCTGTGGCGCCCCTGGCAACGAACGAGTCACGTGCACGTCGCTCGATCGTGCCGAGAAACTCGCCGACGGCGCTACCCACCCAGAATCCCCGGTCGACTTCGTACCACACCGCGGTGTTCGCGCGCGCAGTCCCCAGAGTTTCCACCGTCAGTGCCGACGAGGTCTCGATCACTTCCATTGTGCTTCCGTCTCATGATACCCAACACGTTCTGTGCCACACACCATATTGCACACTTGCTGTACTATTTTGCTACTGTGCTTTATAGCAACTGAGACACATCCTGAGATTTCTCCTGACATTGGAGGTAAAACGTGACCACTGCTACCGGTGCCAGACCGTCAAACGAGCCGCTCCCGCAGACTGAACCGCTTCCCACAATCTCGAACCGGCGGAGCACGCGCCCGCTGCCGGCGACGCCACGCGAGCACGGCGTAGGGCTCGTGCCGCGCTCCCGACTCATTGGATTCGGCGGGTTCGCTGACATGCTGGCCGTCCGTCGCCACCACCGTCGATTGCTCGACCGCGGCCTCTCAGCGGCATGAACCGTTCAACCAGCCCGAGTAGACAGGCGACTGGCGACTCGTCAAGCCCCTTTGTCGAGTTCGCGTCATGCGCCTAACTTTGCCGACAACCACCCAGCAATCTATGTGAGGAGAGCCATCATGGGTATGGACGACAAGATCAAGAACGCTGCGGAAGAAGCCAAGGGCAAGGTCAAGGAGACCGTCGGCGACGCGACTGACAACGAGAGCCTCGAGGCCGAAGGCAAGGCCGACCAGGCCAAGGCCGACGTCAAGCAGGCTGGCGAGAAGACAAAGGATGCACTGTCCTGACGCTCTGCGCCAACATCCGACGGGGCCTGTCCAGACGGACGGGCCCCGTCGCTGTGTCGCATTCGCGAGCTTCGCGAAGTCGCCGACCGCATTCGTCGGAACACATTCCGTTCGCGTCATCCGATGTCAAGCCTCGTTCGCCGGGCAGGCATCCCGTCTAGGCTCCCCGCTGGAGGTTGACCATCATCATCGATTCGGACATCGCGACTCACCCGGTCGCGCGCTCGGGTGACGTCCGGCACGTGACTCTCAGTCCGCACCCGAGCGCAACGACCGCGCAGGTTGGTCGTGCTCTCGCGTCGGCGGCCGAGATCAGTGGGTTCGGCATGGACCTCGACGCGACTCTCGACTGGTGCGTGGACGTCGGGGAGTGGGCGCCGCGCGTCGGCGAGGGGCGGACGGCAGAGCTGTGGGAGCTTCTTGCTGCCACCGCTGCGATAGACGTGGGCGCGGCGCGCATTCTGGAGCCGCACCTGGACGCACTGACCATCCTGAATCAGGCCGACAGGTCAGATCTGGTCCGACCCGAGGACACGTGGGGAGTGTTCGCGGCCGAGAGCCCCGATCATCGCCTCCGCGCCGAGGAGTCAGGGGCACGGTGGACCCTGCGGGGCTCTAAGCCGTGGTGCTCGCTCGCGTCACACCTGTCCCGCGCGCTCGTGACGGCATCCCTCGACGACGGGCGACGCGCACTGTTCGCGGTCGACCTTCGCGCGGATGGTGTTCGAGCCCACGACGGGCCGTGGGTGGCGCGCGGGCTGACTCAGGTCGTGAGCGCACCCGTCGACTTCGACGATGCTCCGACTGTCCCCATCGGACCACCGGGCTGGTATCTGGAGCGCCCGGGCTTCGCCTGGGGCGGGATGTCCGTAGCGGCGTGCTGGTGGGGGGCGGCGTCCGGCATCGCCCGACGGCTCCTGACTCCCGCACAATCGGCGGATGCCGACCAGCTCGCACTCGTCCATCTCGGCCGCGTCGATGCGTCCCTCTGGTCGGCCCGCGCCGTGCTCACCGAAGCAGCCGAGCTCCTGGACGATGGCCGCTCGACCCGAGTGGGCGAGCGACTGTTGAGTGAACGCGTGCGCGCCGTCGTGGTCGATGCCGCCGCTCTCACCCTCACCGAATCCGCCGAGGCTCTCGGTCCGAGCCCCCTCACCCGTGACGAGCAGTTCGCCCGGTCAAGCGCCGACCTTCACCTCTACATCCAGCAGCATCACGGGCTCCGCGATGTGGCGCGGATCGGTCGCGAAGCAGCTCGGCAGCGTGCCGCGTGGTGACCTTCAGTCACCTCGACGATGGCACCGCCGAGGAACGGTGGCTCGCCGATACTCGCCTGATCTCCGCGCCGCCGCTGGAGTCCCTCCCCGACGAGCTCGTCGTTGTCGCCGCCCACCCCGACGACGAGACGCTCGGTGCCGGCGGACTGATATCCCGCGTTGCAGGCCAGGGAGGCCGGGTGAGTGTCATCGTCGCCACCGACGGTGAGGGCTCTCACCCGGGATCGAGAACGCACTCCCCCGATTCCCTCCGCGCAAAGCGGCGTCTCGAGGTCATCGAAGCGCTATCGCTTCTGGCTCCTGGAGCACGCGTGCAGTTCCTGTCGATCCCCGATGGCGAGGTGGGCACGCACGCGAGCGTCGTCGAGGATGCCGTCGCGGCGGCGCTGGATGCGACGGATGCCGCGCCGGCCCAGACGCTGGTCGTCGCCCCCTGGTCGGGAGACGGACACCGCGATCACCGGGAAGCTGCCGGTGCCGTGCGCAACGTCGCGTCAGTTCGCGGTGTGCGTCAGCTCGGGTATCCGATCTGGATGTGGCATTGGGGCACTCCCGAGGATGTTCCCTGGTCTCTGGCGCTCGCGGTGCAGCTGACCGAGGACGAACTGACACGTAAGGGTGCTGCCCTGCGAGCTCACACGTCTCAGGTGAAGGCCCTCTCGAACGAGCCGGGCGACGAGGCAATCGTGCCGCCGAGATTCCACGCTCACTTCACCCGCGACCGAGAGGTCTTCCTCGCCGAGGACCCCGGTGACCGGGCAACTCTCCGGTCGGGGTTCTTCGAGGACTTCTACGCGCGTCACGACGACCCGTGGGGTTTCGAGGCACGGTGGTACGAGGAGCGAAAGCGCGCAGTCCTGCTTGCAGCGCTGCCGGCCCCGAACCTCGGCAGTGTTCTTGAGATCGGATGCGCCACGGGTCTGTTGACCGCGTCGCTTGCGGCTCGCTCCGACCGGGTCATCGCCGTTGACGCGTCAGCCCGCGCGGTCGATCGCGCGAGCCGCCGGTTGGCCGGCGCGGATCACGTGACGATCTCGCGCGCGCATGTGCCGACAGAGTGGCCGGAGGGAGAGTTCGACACCGTCGTGCTCTCCGAAGTCGGCTACTACTTCGACGCGGCCGATCTGGATACGCTCATCCGTCGAATCGACGCTGCGCTCACCGCGGACGGCATCGTCGTCGCGTGCCACTGGCGGCATCCGGTCGCGGAATACCCGTCCACCGGCGATCGTGTGCACCACACGCTGCGACGGGTGCCCGGATGGCGCAGGATCGTGCTCCACGAAGAGGACGACTTCGTACTCGAGGTCTTCGGCGGCGCGGATGTCGAGTCGGTGGCCGCGCGGGAGGGTCTGGCGTGATCGGCTCCAGCATCCGCGCACTTGCCGTCGTAATCCCGGTCCACAACGAAGAACAGCTTCTGTCCCGGTGTCTGCACGCGCTGGAAGCCGCCGTCGCGCGGGTCCGCGTGCCGTGCGCGGTCGTCGTCGTGATCGATGCCAGCACCGACAGGTCGGTAGCGGTCGCGCGGCGGCATCCGTTCGCCGTCATCGAGATCGGAGCGGGCTCCGTTGGCGCCGCCCGCTCGGTCGGGGTCACCGCCGCGCTCACAAGCCTGGCGCCCGCCATCGACCGGCACACCTGGATCGCCAACACCGACGCGGACTCGGTCGTGCCACCGAACTGGCTCACCCTTCAGCTTGACCTTGCCCGCGAGGGTGCCGACCTGGTCATCGGCACCGTGCGGCCGGACTTCGCCGACCTCACCCCGCAGCACCGGCAGCTGTGGCTCGACACACATGAGCCGGGCCGTCCGAATCGGCACGTGCACGGGGCGAACCTCGGTGTGCGGGCCGATGTCTATCGTGCGGCCGGAGGCTTCAGCGATGCCTCGGAGCACGAAGACGTGATGCTGGTCGATCGCTGCCGCGCGGCGGGAGCGCACGTCGTCGCCAGCGACGGGGCCGAGGTCATCACCTCTGGGCGGTTCGTCGGACGTACTCCCGGCGGCTATGCGGCGTACCTCCGGGATCAGCATCGGGGTCTCGGAGCGGTCACTCCCGAGCCGGTCTAGCGCGCTGGCGTCGCTGCGGCGAGCCTGCGAACGATCTCATCGAGCACGGGCGTGGGGGTCGCGAAGATGAGGCGCGCGAACCCTGCCCCGGCTTGGCCGCACATCGTCCCCTCAGTGAGAGTGACGGAGGCTTCCCGCGCGAAGTACTCCGCGGGCAGGTCGTCGATTCCGGCGCCGCGGAAGTCGATCCACCCGACGTACGTGCCTTCCGGTTTCGGCATCCATGCCCCCGGAAGATGCTCGGCAAGGAGCGAGAGCAGCCGATCACGATTGCCCTCGAGGTAGGGCACGAGGTCGGCAAGCCACGCATCCCCGCTGCGGAAAGCGACGGCGTTGGCGATCGCGCCGAGGTTGCTCGTGCCGTGCCCCGAGAACCGCCCGATGCGCTCCCACGTCTCGCGGTCACGGTCGCTCGTGAGCACGAGTTCCGCGCACTTCAGACCGGGGAGATTCCAGGCTTTCGAGGCGCTCATGGCAGTGATGGTGTGCTCGGCAGCGGCGGGGGTCACTGTCGCGTACGGGATGTGGGTGGCTCCCGAGAAGACGAGCGGCGCCCAGATCTCGTCTGAGAAGACGCGCCCGCCGTTTCGGTCGACGACCTCGGCGATCCCGATCAGTTCGTCTCTCGCGAACACGCGACCCACCGGGTTGTACGGGTTGCACAGGAGCAGCAGGTTGCCTCCCTCGTCGAACGCCCGCTGCAGCGCGTCGAGGTCGAATTCGTAGCGTCCGTCGCGAATCGCGAGAGGCATCTCGATGACCTCGCGACCGCGCATCGGAGGCACCATGAGGAACGGCATGTATGACGGGGTGGGGACGATGATCTTCGACCCCGGCTCCGAGCAATGTTCCATCGCGAGTTCGAGGCCCATGATCACATCTGGGATGCCCCACACGTCGCTTGCCGGAACATTCCAGCCGTAGCGGCGCTCGAGGAAGCCCGCCGTCGCATCCGACAGATCAGCGGCGATGCGCTGCGGCATGTACCCGAAGGCGCCATCATCGACCGCCGCATGAAGGGCGGCGGTAATGGCCGGGTCGACACCGAAATCCATCTCGGCTACGAAGGCCCCGATCGAGCCATCCGTTGCCGACCACTTCGTCGCGCCGGTGGCACGAAGCTGCTCGATCGTGATGGCGTTCATGCGCCGGGCGAAGTCAGTCATTGCGCGCTCTTCCTGCTCGTGGCCGCTCCCACGATAGCTCGCACCGCCGACGGGCGGCCCTCAGGCGCGGATGCTGCCGACCAGGGCGAGCACCTCCGCTACCGCCCCGCGAACGAGCGGAAGACGGGCCAGCGGCAGCACCGCCGAGAGCAGCCTCAACGCTCGATCGAGCAGGAGCATCGTGCGCTGGCGGCCCTCCGAGGTGTCGTAGACCCAGAACAGCGCGAGCAGCAGGTGCGCGAGAACGAGCGCGTCCGGCATCCGCTGCCGCACGTCGTTGGTTAGCCGCGTCGGTGCCGCGCCATCGATCGCCTCCGCGAACAACCCCTCGACGATTGCTAAGGCTGGGGCCGATTCCACGGACAGCGGATTGATGGGCGACCGCGGCGAGACCGCCGCCGAGAGGAACTCTCCCGCGTGGGCGTGGTAGGGCTCGAGCTGATCGAGTCCGGTCTCGAAGACGATCCGCAGACGCTCGATCAGGTCGGTCGCGTCGGCGAGGAGCGGCTGAGCCGCGGCCCGGTGCCGCTCCTGCACGTCGAGGTACAGCTCCTGGATGAGGTGATTCTTCGACGCGAAGTGGTAGTTCGTCGCCCCCACCGACATCCCCAGCTCGTCGGCCAGCCCCCGGATCGTCGTCGCGTCGTACCCGTTCTCGCGAAATGATCGCAGCGCCGCGGAGCGGATGCGCTCACGGGTGCGCTCACCCTTCGTGTGTCGAACCTCAGCTGGCATCGATCGCCTCCTTCGCGTCGACGAGCGCTGCTCGCATGTCGGTGTGCCCGAATGTGAAGCCGGCATCGCTCAGGGCCTGCGGCACGACCCACCGACTCTTCAGGACCAGCTCGGGCTCGGTGCGCAGCACCCACATCGCGGCTTCCAGCATCCAGCGCTGGGCGGGCAGCCCGACCGGCGCACCGACCACGCTGCGCAGCGTTCGCATGAGGGTACGATTGTCGCTCGGATGGGGCGAGGCGACGTTCACGGGACCCGACATGCGCGGGTCGTCACGGATGAAGCGCACGGCCGCAACGACATCGTCGATGTGCACCCAACTGAATCTCTGGCGTCCGCGAGTGCGGTACCAGGGCGCCCGCGCCGGGCCGGTCGGTTGGTCACCGATGCCGCGGTAGCGGTGGTGCGGGGGGCACCATCCGTCGAACTGCGTGCCGCCCAGCCCCCACCGGGCGAGGTTCAGCAGCATCCGGGTCGCCGGACCGTCGCCGATGACGATCGCCATCCGCAGCGCAACCCGGCGTGTGTCGGGAAGCGAGCCGGCGAAGAGCTCGCGCTCCCACGACGTTGCGACATCTACCGAGAACCCCGAGCCGATCTCACCGTCCGACTCGGCGTTTGGTCGATCGGTGGAGTGACGGTAGATCGTCGCCGTGGAGGCATTCATCCAGACCCGCGGCGGTCGCTCCGCCGTCGCAATGGCCTCGCGCAGCGCTCGCGTCGTCTCGACCCGCGAGTTCAGGATGCCGGCGCGATTGCGGTCCGTGTAGCGACAGTTCACGGACTTACCCGCGAGGTTGATGACCACGTCTGCACCGTCGACCGCGCGCGCCAGGGCCGCGGCATCGTGCCACTGGACCGGCGCAGTTCGCCCGATCTGACGGACCGCGTAGCCGTCTTCGGCGAGCGCCTGAACAACGGCTCGTCCGACGAAGCCGCTGCCGCCGGCGATCACGGCGACCTGCCGCCTCTCGGTGTCCATACATCGACGATAGCGCTTTTCTGAACGTGTTCAGAAACTGAAGAACTCTATCGCTGTCGGATGCACGACATAGCGTGCCGTCATGACGATCACTGATGTCCTTGTGGAAGACGAACCCGCCGAACTGCTTCTCGAAGCGATCACGGCCCTGATGGAGAACTCCGAAGAGTCCGCCGGCATGACCAGCTTTGGAGGCAAACTGGCAGGCGATAGCGGCGCGGCGCTCGTGCACGCGCTCGGACGGATAACGGCCGAGCTGCACGCCGAGGACATGCGCAGCTTCCTCCCCGGAGGAACACGCAACAAACGCACCGAAGAGCAGCGTGGCGCTGACGCCTTCATCCTGCTCGTCGATCGGCTCGAGGAGGCATTGATGAGTCGGACAGCCGATGATGTCGCGACGTGACTGAAGTTCGCCGGGCCGAAGGCTTGTACCCCTGATCAGGTCAGCGGCCGGTCAGGACGCCCCGGAGCACTCACGTTCCCGGTCGTCAGCTCAGACATCGTGAGGTCGTCGAGCCATGAGGGCCGCATGATTTGCGCCGGCGGTTCGATTCGGACCCTTTCGGGAGTCCAGGCCGGCGTGACAACTGAACAGATCAACGCAAAGCCCGCGGAGTCGACGAGTCGAAGTGCTTTGTAGGATCCGGCCGGGACAGTGATCATCGGCCGCGTCTCCCGAGACACCACCGACCTGGTCACCGCACCGTCGCTATCCACAACCACGTACTCGACCGGACCACCGTCGACGATGACGTGGGTGTCATCGACAGCAAGCCAATGCCACGCGTTGATGGGGCGACGAGGGTCGAGCAGGTAATAGATTGCGTTCGCGGCTGGAGACGCCGCGCCGTCGGCAGTTCGGACTTCCACATCCGAACGGAAGGCGGGAGCCCACCACCCCGATTCACCCTCGAGCACGCGCAGTCCCAGCCGCTCAATCCACTCGTCGGCTCGAGGATGATGTGTCACATGCTCCATCGTGCCCGCATGCCGCTTCGAGAAGAGATCAGCTCAGCTACGTTCAGGAAAAGTGGCGGAGACGGAGGGATTTGAAATCACGCCAATGACAATCGAGCCCAACTCAAACCGCATGATTCCGCGGATTCTGACGTCGCCGACGTACTCCTGGATCAGGTCGGCCGGGTTCGATTCGTGGCAGAAACGTGGCGAGTGTTCGGCGCGAAATCAGGTGGCTGCACTCGCCCTTCAGTCACGCGATCTGGAGACTACGCGGACGTGGCTTCGACCATCATCTCGACGGCTTCGATCATGCCGTATCGATCTCGCAAGATGTCGAGAATCTCCTCGACGGTGAGCGCTGTACTGTAGCGGCCAGAACGACTCGCGATCTCCTGCACCGCAGCGAGTGCATGCCTTGGGTTGAGCGCGACAGTGTTCTTCGCGAACTCCCTGGCGCTGAGCACCTGAATGCCCGGCGGAATCTTGCCTGCAGGGAAGTCCTTCAGGTTCTCGGTGACGATCGCTCCGGCTCCCGCGATGACGGCCGCAGCGACCACATGCTCGTCATCCGGATCGGGAAGCCCGAACGTACCTTCCAGCGGCTCCCAGCCTTCGACCTCCGCGTCGGCGAACTCTCGCCGCATCGCAGCGATGAGGGTCGCTGCGCGGCTGGCCGCCTCCGCTATGGGTATCCCCCGCTTCACGAGCTTGGCCTCCTCGTGGAACTCGAGCTCGTCGAGGATCGCCGAACTCCAGGTCGGTCGATACGCGCCCTCGACCGCGAGGGAAAGGAGGAAGTCACGCTGCAGGCTCGGCCACAGCACGCTGGTGTCGAGGGTCGCCGTGAACACGACCCCATCCTCTCAGCCTGCGAAGTCAGAGTCGGGCAGCCCGCCTCGCTGCCACTGCCTTCCTCGCCGCTTTCAGGTCCTCGAGCGTCTGCTCGATGTTGTCTTCGCCGACGGAGTCGCGCGTGGCGGCGAGCATGTCGTACTGACGCTCACGGCGGCGCTCTCGGTATTCGAGGAGATCCGCGAGGAGAACGCGGCGGTGCGTTCCCGCCTTCTCGAACGGGATCTCGCCCTCGTCGAGGAGCTTCACAATGGTCGGGCGGCTCACGTTCAGGAGATCCGCTGCCTGCTGGGTGGTGAGCCGTGTTGTCTGGGGTACAACTGACACGGCAAGCCCGCTCTGCATCGCGTCCACGATCTTGCGGAGAGCGAGGTAGACCTCTTCCGGAAGCTCCACCTGGTCACCTGGACGCGCCCCCGCAAGAAAGTACCTCGGCTCGGGAAGAGCCCGACCGGCGGCCTCATGGGCGGTGAGGAAGTCCAGCACAGGGGCAAGCTCGACTCCCCTGCTGGGAAGGTACGTCTCTTCAACAACTGCAGCGCGAGACACGGAAATCACCTCAATACACGTAAACGCAGGTGGTTGCGTTTGTTGCGATTAAGGTACCACGCGTCACCGACAAGTCAATAGGAGCGCGCTGGAGCAACGATCAGATGCCTCGTCAGGACACCCCGAGCCGTGCGAGCGCGTAGCTCCACGGAATGCGCTCCTGCTCGAGGCGTATGTTGCCCTCCGCGCTCAGCGACTGGAGAGCCGCGCGCTCATCAGGCGTGAGCAGCTCGAACACGCCGACATTCGGATCCGGATCGATCCCCCACAGATCACGGTGGTCGAACAGAGTATCCATATCCATCAATGCCGACGTTGCGTCCACTCCCCTGGCTCGAAGTCGGTTGAGAATGGCGAATCCGTGCGAATCGAGATCACCCCAGTAGGTGACCGTCTGCGCCCACGGGAGGCGGGCGACGAGATCGACGCGGTGACCGCCACCGTGCACTGCTATAGCTCGGGGCACATCCGGCATCGCGAGCAGGGTGGCGAGGTTCTCGAACACGAACACACGCTCGGGTCGGATCGTGCTTGCCGCAAGGTCGTCGACGGGCGCCGACACATCGGAGAGCCCCTGGAATGAGAGCGACGGATCGAGAGCACGGATCCGTATGAGCGGTGACGGCTCGCGAAGGCCCAGTCCGGGCGCACCGGTTCCCGCCCGATGCAACGCCTCCACGAGTCCGCGGCGAGATTCGATCCACTTGGTGTGGATGCCGCGGATCGGCAGTTCCCGCACCAGGCGGCCCGATTCCGGGTTCTCGCGCAACCAGGCCAGCACATGGACGAGCCTGTCGAAGTCGGCGCCATCGAGATCGCCGATCGCGCGGGCATGGGCGCGAAGCACGCCGCCGGCGTCGGACCCGGCCAGGCCCCTCAACTCGTCGAGTCGCGCCACCAGACGTCGCCAACCATCCGCCTCGCCCGCCGCTCGAGCGATCGAATCCGAACCGCGCAGCACCGCGCGAATGGGGACTTCCTGCGACCCAATGCGTGACCAATGACGGACGACCCACTCGAGCTCAATACCCGAATCCTCGCTCACACCGCGCCATGCGTCGACCCACTGTCGAACCCGATCGAGATCGTCCAGCGCCTCCCGCTCCGTTGGCGGGCGTAGCGGAACGTCGAGCACGACATCGGTCTGCTGCTCGGCGGCCCAAGTGCGTGCATCGCGCTCGAAGAGTTTCTTCGCCCGCGCGCGCAGGTCAGACGGTGTGACAAGCGTGCTCACGCGCGCGACTCCGCGTGCGGCGGGACGGCGACCTCAGTCTCATCGACCGAGAACACCACGTTCGCCAGCCGTGACGCGTCGCGGTCGGGGTTCGACACCGACGTGATCGCGCCCACGTACGGCTCGAGCGTCTGCAGCAGCTTCTGCGGTGTCGCGAGGATCATGTGGAATCCGAATTCGCGGAACACCTCCATCGCGTTGCGCGTGTATCGGCTGTCAGCCTTGTCGAACGCCTCATCGAGCACGATCGACCCGAACCGCGGAACGTCGTCCTCTTCTTCAGTCAGCTGGTACCGCAGCGCTGCGGCGAGGCAGAAGATGACAAGCTTCTGCCTCTGGCCGCCCGACAGCCCCTCGGCCGAGTCATACACCCGCACAACGCGGCCGGTGACGTCCTTCTCCCGCGCGAGGAAGCTCACATGCAGCCTCGTGTCGAGCACTCGGTTGCGCCAGTCCATGTCGACGCGGTCCTTGGATCCAAGCCGACCGATTACGCGCTGCAGCACGGCGAATCGTTGCTCGGCACCGGCGGCCGACTCGTCGGCCCAGTTGCCTTCGACGATGCGGCGGAGGTCGGTGAGGAACTCGTCAACCTCCGGGGTCCGCGTCGTCTTCACATCGATCTCGAGAAAGCGGTCCGCTCCCTCGAACGGGGACCGCCCCAGGGATGCGTTGACGGGGAGGATTCGCTCGCGGATGAGACCCGGGGCGTCGCGGAGATCGCTGAGCAAGTGTGCGACGACGTCCTGCGATCGTTCCCGCAGCAGCTTGCGGAACTCGGTCTCCTTCTCGGGCAGGCCGCGCGCGAGGATGCCCTCCCGCAGTTCCCGGTAGCCGTAGCGGTCGCGGATGTCAGCAGTCAGCTCAGCGGATGCAGCGGACCACTCGAGCCGGAACTCGGCGGCGCGCCCGGCGAAGCTGGCCTCAGCATCCGCCGCGCGGCCGGCCGCGGCGTCCTTCTCCTTCGAGAGTGCCGACTGCACCTTTCGCGCGACTTCGTCCACCGTTTCCAGGATCACCGAGCGTCGCTCGGCTCGGAACCGGCCTTCGAGGGCGTCGGTGATCCGCTCGTCGACCGGTGCATGCGGTGTTGCCTCGAGTCCGGCGATATGCGCCGCGATGCTTTCTACGTTCTTGCCGGCGACAGCGTGATCTCCGACCGCCCGTTCGTAACCCTCGTTCGTTTCGTTCAACCGCTGGGTTGCACGCTCCGCGGCTTCCTGTGCTTCACGGAGAGTCCCGGACTCGCTGGTGAGCACCCGGAGTTCGTCGCGCCGGGCGGCGGTGACCGCCGTCGCGGATGCGAGATCCACTTGGTTCCACGTGAACATCGATACGCGGTTGAAGACGTCGCGCCGACTGACAGCGTCCTGATGGAGCGAGTCCGCATCCGACTCGCGGGCAGCAGTCTTGTCCTTCGCGAGTTCCGCTTCGCGGCGACGGCTTAGCAGCGCTTCAAGTCGCGCTTGAGTGTCGCCGCCGAGCATCCACCGGGTGGCATCGCCGACATCGTGACGGTCGTCCTTCTCGTACCTGCGTGAGTTGCGCTTGACGAGGCCCCCGATCGTGACGCCCCGGTCGACGCCGTCGAGCTCGTCGGGGTGTGAAACGCAGGCGTAGTCGAACTCGTTGGCGATTCGCTTGCGGACGTAGGACGCGAAGGGCCCGTCGCTCACCACGAGGCGATGAACGAGCGAGCGGGAATCCTTGGGGCGACGCGGCTCGTCGACGGAGTGCGGGACCGCTTCGATGACGAGCCGGACGCCGAGTGTCCGCGAGTCGGCTGCCCGCCGCGCGGCGACAAGGTGTTCGTCGCGCACGAGGAGCGTCGGCGCAAACGGCGCCATCACTCGCTCTGCCGCGCCGCGCCAGCCGGAGTGCTGCTCGGCCACCGAGATCAGCTCGCCCGCAAAGGGGAATGTCGATGCCGGCACGCCGACAGCGTCCGCGAGGAATCGCCGGGCGCTCAGAAGCCTCTCATCGAGGTTGCTCCGGTGATCTCTCAACGCCTGAATCTGCTTCGTGACTTCGTCCACTGCCTTGCGCGCCTGGCTCGCGGCGTCACGCACCTCATACGACACCGCGGGGATATCGCGCGCAGCCTCGGTGACGGCCGCCGCAAGGAGCTCGGCGAACTGCTCGGGATCCTCGGGCATCGGCGCACCGATGCGCGCCAACTCAGCGGTCAGCTGGGCTCGATACTGCCCGGCGATATCCTCGGCGCGCTGCGCACTTTCGATCCGCTCCTGCAGAAGCTCGACCCGCGCGCCGCCCTCGTCCCGAACACGCGCCTTCGCGCTGTCCAGCGCCTCGGATGCCAACCGCTGCTCGCGCGCGGCGTCGCTCAACTCGCTCTCGGCGCGTGCCAGCCTGGCGCGCGCGGGGCCCGCGGCCTCCTTCGCGAGCCGAAGCTTGAGTCCCGCCGTGAAGGGTTCGACTGCATCGTGTAGATCAGAGATCGCCGCCACCTCGGCGCCGGCCAGATCGAACGCGGTGATCGCCTCATCGACCTTTCGGAGCGCATCAGCCTGCTTCCGCAGGTCGACGACGTGCTTGTGGGCAGCATCGAGCTCCGTGAATTGCTCGACTGCGGTCGCGGTTCGCGCGAAGGTTCCCGGCTGGTCGAGCATGAACCCGCGGAACAAGGCGTCGAGGGTGCCGAGGTTCTTCGCTGATTGTGTCTTGTGGAGAAGCTGAAGTGTCGCGTCTCCGCGGAAGCCGAACTGGCGGACGACGCGCTCATGAAAGCGTCCGTGTCTCCCGCCGGTGGTGATCAGCGCGTCGGGGAAGGCCTTCGACATGCGGCGAGCGTCGATTCCGCCCTCGACGTGGGGCTTCACCTCGAGAAGCCCCAGGTGACCGCGGGCGAAGATCCGTGCGTCCTTCAACGCGGTCGGTTCGGTGCGCGTGCCGGGTGCGTGGAATACCCGCAGCAGGACGACTGGTTCGTCGCGGAGATTCTGGTAGCGCAGCAGGATGCCGCTCCAGGTTGCCTTCGAGCGCAGGTAGGTCGTGGTGGCCCGATCGGCAGTCTCGTCAGCTTCCTTGCTCCAGGCGCCACGCACATAGCTCATCAGCGTGCGATCGCTCTGCCGGGATGCGCCGTCCTGAGCCGCCGCGTTGAGGCGCAGCCACTTGTCGGGGGTGAGGACGGCGGCGATCGCGTCGAGTAGCGACGACTTGCCCGATCCGGATGCGCCGGTGAACAGGTGGCCGGCGCGCGCGACGTCCACGGAGACGTGGCCCGCAAACGTACCCCAGTTGACGAGTTCGATCTGGGCGAGTCGCCACTGGCCGGGCCTGGTCGGATCGACTTGCGGCTCGTCGGTGGGGAAGCTCAGCATCGTCATTCTGTGTCGTCCTCGGCATCCGTCGACGGGGCAGCGGATTCTCCTCCGCCCTCTCGGGCGATCCGGTGGTACTCAGATGTGATCGCGCGGATCTGGTCGGCATCGACGAGCAGTCGTAGCACCGGCGAGATCTCGGCACGGTCATCGCCAACGGCGTGCAGCACGCGGAGCTTGTTCTGCATCTTGTTCCACGACGAGTTGACGCGGCTCGCGAAGTCCTTCTCATCACGGTCCGGGGTGCGGAACACGGCGAGCTGCTCGAACACCTCCGCCTGCCCCACGATCACGCGCCCGCGGCCCTCCTCACTCAGCAGCGTCTGGCGCAAGACAAGCAGCATTGCGGTGTCGAGGAACGTCAACGCCTCAGACCGCACCGCCTTCGGGGCATCTTCGGACGGAGCGTTGCGGACGAAGGCGAACTCGTTGTCCCGATCGATGACCAGTTCGAGGAACAGGTCGGCAAGCCGGGAGCGGAGGACAGCCTCGTCGGTGAGCAGCACCGCCCACAGCTGCGCCTCGCGCGCTCCGGAAAGATACGGGCCGCGCACCAGACGCAGCAAGACCCGCCGCGTACGATCCGGAAGCTCGCCCGCGTCGCCACGCCAGAGGCCAGTGTGCTCGTCGGGGGCGACATCCGCTGTGGTCGGTTCGGTCATGTCACCGCTCCTGTGAATCGGTGCGCGGCGACGATCGCCGCCCGCGGAACTCCGTCTGCGCCCTGCCAAGCGAGCACCTCGGGTTCATCGTCGACGGTGCCCTGCTCGGCGGCGATCGAGAGAAGTCCGATCACGCTGCCCACACCTTGGGTCGCGGGGTATCGAGCAAGGACATCTGCGACGGTGCACGATGACACCTCGGCGAGCAGGTCGTTGACATTCCGGGTGAGTTCGTCGAAGTCGATCTCGGTCTCGCGTGCGATCGCCCGCAACTCCTCAAGACTCGCGAGGGATGCCGGCTGCGTGACGACCTCTTCGGTGGCAGCGAATTCGGCAGGATCGTGAAGATCGATCGCTCCAACGCTCGACAGCGCGACAGCAGAGAGATCCAGCGTGAGAGACGTCGGATACCACGGGCGCGTATGCGCAGCGGCTTCCACCCCCGCGTGCTGAGCCTCCCGCAGAAGAGTCCTCAATACCCGGTCGCGCTGGTAGTCCTGCGACTGCACGTAGCGGCGGAGCGCCCGGGCGAACAATGTGATGACGTCGTGAATCTCCGCGCTTCGTCCCTTGAGCGTTGTGAGGAAGGCGCGCAGTGCCCGGCGCTCATCCGAGGTGAGATCACGAGCGAATCCGCGGTCGAGGATGCGGCGGATGTCGGCCTCGAACGCGGCACCGAGTGCAGGGTCGAGCACGAGCTGGGAGAAGGCAGCGAAACTGCGGCCTGCATCCGAGTCGGAGATGTGGTCGATTCCGCGAAAGACTTCGTCGACGACTGACGCCTGAGAAACATCGGACTCGACGATCTTCGCCCTCAGCGACGCATTCAGCGTCTCGAACTCAGCACGCACCCGAGCGAAATCGTCCGGTACGTCCGCCGCCTGCGCCAACACATCGCGAACGCGCTCGAGCGCCCGGTCCTCGTCGATCGCGGTCTCGTCACCCGAACGCAGGCTCTCGATCCGCCGCTCGATCGACTCGATCTCTTCCTCGAGCAGTGCGATGCGCGCTGACGCATCAGGATCGGTGTCGATCGCGAGGCGACGGACTTGCGCCGCAAGGCTCGCAAGCCGAGACTCGGTCACACTCGAACGCGGGGCGGCACGCCCCTGCAAGAAGCGGATCCCGGCGATCGCATCCGGGGAAAGCTCGAGCGTCTCACCCCGCGCTTCCGATGACGGCCGACGCACCAGGAAGCCGGCCGATCGCCACTCCCCGCAGTACCCCTTCGCAGTCAGCGGCAAGATCAGCCCCTGCGCACGGAGCCGCTCGAGGTCGGCATCGATCCGCTCGTACAGCTCCTCAGCGTCGACTCGGCGCTCGTCTCCACCCAGATGGGTGCCGAGAAGACCGGCGACCACGGGTGCACTGTCGGCTCGAAGCAGCTTCCACGCCGCATCGCGCTCCGCAAGCTGGGCGAGCTCGAGAACCTGGGCGACGGCGGGCACGCGTCCATTCTGAAGGAACGCACCGACATCCGTTGACGCGGCGGCAGCGGATAGCTCGGACTGAGTCACCCGATGAGGTAGACCATCCCGCGACCGTCTGTCGCGAGCGCCTCGACGAACTCCTGTGCCCGCGTGAGGTACTCGAGGAGGTAGCGGAGCTCGTCGTCATCGTCGGCTCCGTGCCGACTGCGCCAGGTGCGCGCCCACGTTCGCACCTGGTCCTCGTCGATCGCACAGAGGTCGTCCCGAATCGCCGGCACCTCCGCCGGGAGGATCGTCCTCACCCACGGGTCCCACCCGAGCCCGTGCATCGTTACGCTCCCCTCGAACATCCGGTAGCAGGAGCCTGCGTCGGGAACATCGGTCGTCGGACACGTGAGGGACTGCAGGGCGGACCAGGCCTTGTCGAGGTAGAGCATGTCGCGCTTCGGCGAGACCTGCTCGAACGTCGCGACACTCACGCTCGCGTGCGGTTCCAGGCCCCATGCGTCAGCAAGCGGGTCACTGGAGAGGATGCTGTGCGGGTCATCGACCGCCTGCTGAGCGAGGTCGGCGTCGAAGGCATATGCGTAGTAGCGGATTCCCATGCGGCCAGCATCCCGACGCAGGCGTAGCCTCGATCGCCGCATCCGACGCCGTGGGGAGAACGCGTTCGAAACCCGCGCTGTGGAGGAACCGACGGGCCGCGGGCGCGAGCGTCTCGCGGCCCCTAGACCGAGGGATTCGACGTACCGGTCTCGGACCGAGGCGCGCAGCCCCTCGGTCTCCGACGTGGCAAGTTCGTGGCAGAACGCGCCACCCACAGCGTTATGCCCGCGTCCATGGCGATCTGCATGGCAATGTGACCGGCCTCCGCGGCGGTCCGCCGATCGGGCACTGACCAGGCATTCAGTTCTGCCACGACTTGCCACGAACCGAATCGGGCCGAAACCGGCTCACCTGATTGAAACGAGCCCACCTGAGCGGAGACGGAGGGATTTGAACCCTCGGTCCCCTTGCGAGGACTCCACCTTAGCAGGGTGGTGCACTAGGCCTGACTATGCGACGTCTCCAGGCATCCGGTACCGAATCGGGCGGATGGCCTCGTCAATACTAACCGCTGCGGTGCGCCGCGACGAATGGATGCCGTCAGCCGAGGTTTCCGACCGAGCAGGTTGTCTGTGCTGCGGTGGAGCCGGTGATCGAGTTCGGAAGAACCGCGGCTTCCTGGGCAGGTGCTTCCGTAGGCGCGGCTGTCGCACTCGGGTCTGCGGTGGTCTCGGGGGCCGGCTCCTCGGTCGGAGTCACATCGACAACGCTGCCGTTCGCGCCAGCCGTGCCCGTGAGTTCGAGCGGTGCGTTGGCCGCGAGCGCTGCCCACAGTTGGTCGGCGGCGTCGTAGTTCGGCACAACCTTGTTCGGGTCGTCGGGGTCCCCATTGACCGGATACTGGACGAAGACGATGTCCTCGAACGGAACGTCCTTGATAGCGAGCGCGATCTGCACGAGTGTCAGCGGGTTGGTCAGGCTCGAGCTCTTCGTGATGTTGTCGATGGCGACCGTCGCGAGCCGGTAGAGGGTGGTCGGGTCAGACAGCACGTTCTCGCTCACGAGCTTCTTCGCGAGACTCGACATGTACTGCTGCTGGTTGCTGATCCGGCCGAGGTCCGAGCCGTCACCGACCCCCTTGCGGGTGCGCAGGAAGGCGAGCGCCTGGGTTCCCGAAACTGTCGAGATCCCGTCGGGCAGATAGAGGCCGGCCAGCGGGTCGCTGATGCCGCCCTGGACGCAGACGTCAACCCCGCCGATCGCGTCGGTGATGTTGATCACGCCGCCCCACGTGACCTTCGCGGCGAACGGAATGCTCTGGCCGCTCAGCTGAGAGATGGTCTTGACGACACAGGACAGCCCGCCGCCCTCTGCTCCACCGCCCGCATAGAACGCGGAGTTCAGGGGCTGCTTGCTCATCGCGGATGAGGTCGAACCGTCACCGCGGTCGCACGAGGGAATCGGGATCATCAGGTCGCGCGGGAACGAGATGACTGTCACACGGCGCGGCGCATCCGAGATGTGCACGAGCATGTTGACGTCGTTGAGTTCGCCCTCCGAGTCGGAACCCGAACAGCGGTCGCCGAAGATCGCTGAGAACTCGGGCTCACACGCGTCAGTGCCCGCAATGAACAGGTTGACGCCACCCTCGATCGCACCGATGTCGGGCGGAACGACGACCTGGTCTTCAAGCTCGACGGTGTTCTCTGTGACGTAGCTGGCCGCCAGGTCGTAGACGGCATACGCGGCAACTCCGGTGCCGGAGACGAGGATGACGGCAACGACGATGCCGAGCGCCTTCATGAAGACGGAGAAAGGATGCGGCGACCTCAGCGCTCCATGACGGGCCACCGTCTGGCGACCGCCCTGCGGTGCTGTCTTGCTCACAGAGTTCCTTTCCGACGACCGTCGCGACCCCACCTCGTCCGCAGGCGTGCGACGCAAGGCTCGATTCGACAGCTATGCGCGACGCCTCTCGGTCACACGTCGTTGACCTCGAAGACGTCGGGTGTTAGCGAAGCCGAAGAACGGATGCCTTAAGAAAGGTAGGTTATGCCATGGCCGCTGGACGTGCACTGTGCGGTCGCTGACCGCGGCTGCTGAGACACATATGCGATGTACAGCATCCATTCCCGCTTTCACGGCTCGCGCTCGGCTTTTACGCAACACGGGACCGGTAACATCAGCGCCGTGACCACCGTTGACGGCGACCGGCAGGCCGATTCCGTCCCGGCAGGCGAGCCCTCCCCTAGCAATCCGCCCGCCCTGAGCGCGGGCCATTCGCCGGATTCGCAGGCCCTCACCCGACGCACCCGGTCGAGGGCGTCATCCGTCACCCCGAAGCCACCGGCGACCCGGCGCGAGACGCGCACAGGGCGCACCCCGGCCCGGCCGCTGGCTCGGCACGCCGCGCCTGAGTCTGGAGCGTCGCGCAGGCGGCGCGGATGGCGGACGTTCTGGATCGCGCTCAGTCCGCTCGGACTGATCCTGGTCGGAACCGTCATTCTCGGAGGCGTCTTCGCGCTCCAGGTGCTCGAGGTTCGCGATGACCTCGAAACCGTCAAGTCGCAGCTGGGGGGCCTTGCAGAGGCAGCTGTGTCGGGTAACACCGACACCCTCCAGCAGGCTGGCGACGAGATCGTCGCTCGCACCCAGCGCGCCTCCGAAACCGCGAACGGTCCGTTGTGGGACCTGGCATCCACGCTCCCCCGCATCGGTAACAACGTCCTCGCGGTGCGCACGGTCGCCGAAGCCGTGAACACGATCGCGAGCGAATCCATCCCACCCGTCGTCAACATGGTCTCGGCCGCGAACGTCGACCAGCAGCGCGCGGACGGCAGCCTCGGGATCAACCTGCAACCGTTCCTCGAAGCCGAGACGGTGCTTCCGACGATCATTTCGTCGTTCGAGGATGCCTCAGCCATCGCGGCGAGCATGGACCGCACCGACGTCTTGCCCGCCGTCTACGAACCGATGGACGAGATGGTCGGCCTCCTCGACCAGGCGATCCCGATCCTCAAGGTCGCGCAAGAGAACCTTCCTGCATTGCTGCAGGCAGCCGGCGCCAACGGGCCGATGCTCTACCAGGTGATGATCCAGACCCCGGCCGAGATCCGTGCGACCGGCGGTGGCGTCGCCCACTGGCTGATTCTGAAGGTGGACAACGGGCAGGCAGAGCTCGTGGGTCAAGACAACGGCGTCGACCTGATGTACACGCGGCTTCCCTCGCTAGGATTCGACACCGTCAACGGTTCGCTGATCACGCTCCCCCGCGACGTCAAGTCTCTCTACCCCCGCGAGCTCGTGAGCTGGTCCTCGAACTTCACGATGACGCCTGAATTCCCGCGCGCCGTTGAACTCTTCCAGGCGACCCGCGAGTGGGAAGACCTGCCCGAGTTCGACGGTGCGATCTCCATCGATCCGATCGTGCTTGCTCACCTCATCGAGGCGACCGGACCCCTCGCTCTCGATTCGGGCGAGCAGGTCACGGCCGAAAACACCGCATCGCTGCTCATGAGCGAGCCGTACGAGCGGTTTGGCGCCGACAACGCAGCGATGGATGCCTACTTCAACGAGGTGACGTCCAAGATGTTCAGCGCACTCACCAGCGGCGACTGGGAGTTCAGTGCGATGTGGGATCAACTCGTGCGCAGCGCCGATGAAGGCCGCATCCAGATGTGGTTCAACGACCCGGGCCTCGAAGCTCTCGCGACCGAGTACGGCCTCGACGCCTCACTGCGCGAAGACAACACGGATGCCACTCAGCTCGGCATCTACTTCAACGACTACTCGATCGGCAAACTGAACTATCACCTGACCTACGACCAGCACGCCACATGCAACGTCGACGAGCGCACGATCACGGTCACCATGAACCTGCACAACAGCATCACCAAAGACATCAAGAGCGAGTACACGCTGGGGCTTCGCAACGTGAACCGTGGTATCGATCCCCGCACGATGATGCTCGATGTCCTCTTCTTCGCGCCGCCCGGTGGCGAGATTCTGTCGACCGATCCCAAACGCGGCGACTACCAGGACTCGTACTTCCGCGATCGCTCGGGAGTGGACCACGGCAACGAGGGGCTCAGCCGCACGCTGCTGCTCCCGATGGGCGAGTCCCGCACCGTGTCGTACACGGTTCAGCTGCCCGAAGGTCCGCTCGGTCCACTGCAGCTGCGTCACACCCCGGGTGCGAACGACACCCAGGTCACAGTCGACGCGAACTGCGCGGGCCTGTTCGCCAGCCCCGAAGGCTCGACGAATATCTCCCTGACGAAGATCGGCTGAACCCCCGACGCGTCGCGCGCTCGCGCGCCTGGTAGAAGTGGGCGCGAATCGTCGGCATCCAAGGCAAAGACTGGCGCATGTTGTCGCCATAGGCGCAGGATGCGACAAGACGAGCCCACTTTTCGCTCCGGATCGGCGCGGCCTCAGATGGCGGAGGGTGTGGGATTCTCCCCACCGCCGCTCCACACGCCGCTACGCGGCGCGCGGAGCCTCCAGCGGCGTGGGCCCAACTGCGTTCGTATCCCGCTCAACCGGCCATAACGACGAAAGCGGGCCCCTATGGGACCCGCTTTCGTCGTTGCGGAGGGTGTGGGATTCGAACCCACGGGACATTGCTGCCCACTGGTTTTCAAGACCAGGTCCATCGGCCGCTCGGACAACCCTCCCGATGACGCCGCGCGCGGCATCCATCGAACGGCGTCCACTCTATCCGACCACCCCGGCGAGGTTCTCGCCGCGAGGGTCAGAGTGCGCGAAGGATCGCTGCCACACCGCCCTCGTGAACGGATGACGTGATCTCGCCGGCAGCGTCGAGCACTTCCTGCGGACCCTGCGCCATCGCGATGGCACGACCGCCGTTTTCGAGCGCCCAGGCGAACATACCCACATCGTTGCGGCCGTCGCCGATCACGAGCACGTCGTGCGGGTCGAATCCCAGCCAGTCGCGCACCATTTCCAGCGCGGTGGACTTGTCGATGCCCGGCGGGGCGATGTCGAGCCAGGCGGTCCATCCGATCGCGTACGAGACCTCGTTCAGCCCGACCTGTGCGACGAGGTCGACGAAGTCCCCCTCGGCGTGATCGGGCGAAACGACCACGACGCGGCACACCGGCTCACGGGTGAGCTCTTCGAACGCGACGCGGCGCGCGCCGAGCAGGTTCCAGTCATCGAGTTCCTCGGTATAGAGGCGACTGCCGTCTTCGAGTTCGACCATGTACTTCGCGTCGGGCAGGTGCTCGCGCAGCAGCGTAACAACCTCGGTCGCGTCGAAAGTCTCGGTGTGCACCTGCTCGTACCGCACCTCGTCACCCTCGATCTTCTTGAGGATGACGGTGCCGTTCGAGCACACGACGTAATCGGGTTCGATCTCGAGGACGCGAACGACCCCGCGAGTGCTCGCCCACGAGCGGCCGGTGGCGAGCATGACCTCGTGCCCGGCGCGGCGAGCGTGCTCCACGGCCTCGACGACGCCGGGGCTCAGGGTTTCGTCCTCAAGCAGCACCGTGCCGTCGATATCCAGGGCGATCAGCAGTCTCGGCGTGCTCCCGGGGTGGCGCTCGGTCTCTTCAGCGAGCTCCTCGACGATCTCGGCGGCATCCGCTTCGGGAACCGCCTCGACCTCGCCTGCCCGCGGCACCCCGGCATCCGTCACGCTACCGGCTCCAGGATCTCCAGCCCGCCGAGGTACGGGCGAAGCACCTCGGGAACCGTGACCGACCCGTCCTCGCGCTGGTGGGTCTCAAGCAACGCGACGATCCACCGGGTCGTTGCCAGCGTCCCGTTGAGCGTTGCGACGTGCTGGGTCTTGCCACCGTCGGGGCGGTGGCGGATGTCGAGCCGACGCGCCTGGAACGTCGTGCAGTTGCTCGTGCTGGTGAGTTCGCGGTACGCATCCTGCGTGGGGACCCACGCCTCGACGTCGTACTTGCGAGCGGCACTCGACCCGAGGTCACCGGCGGCCACGTCGATGACCCGGTACGCGAGGCCGAGGTCTTGCAGCATCCGCTCCTGCATCTCGACGAGGCGGAGGTGCTCGGCTTCGGCATCCTCGAGGCTCGTGTAGACGAACATCTCGAGCTTGTTGAACTGGTGGACCCGGATGATGCCACGCGTGTCCTTGCCGTACGAACCCGCCTCGCGCCGGTAGCACGTCGACCAGCCGGCGTAGCGTTTGGGGCCCTTCGCGAAGTCGATGATCTCGTCCATGTGGTAGCCGGCGAGCGGAACTTCGCTGGTACCGACGAGGAAGAGGTCGTCCTCCTCGAGATGATAGATCTCGTCGGCGTGCTCACCGAGGAATCCGGTGCCGCGCATCACCTCGGGACGGACGAGGGTCGGCGGGATGACGGGAATGAACCCCGCCTGCAGGGCGCGGTCGAGGGCGAGGTTCATGATCGCCAGCTCGAGGCGCGCACCAATCCCGGTGAGGAAGTAGAAGCGGCTGCCCGACACCTTCGTGCCGCGCTCCATGTCGATGGCGCCGAGGATCTCGCCGATCTCGAGGTGGTCGCGCGGGGTGAAGTCGAATGTGCGCGGCTCGCCATGCGTGCGGAGCGTCACGAAGTCGGCCTCGCCACCGGCCGGCACGCCATCGATGACGATGTTCTCGATGCGCGACAGTGCTGCATCGGCAGCCTCTTCGGCGACAGTCACCCGCTGCTGGGCCTGCTTGACCTGCTCGCTCAGCTCCTTGGCTTCGGCCACCAGCGCAGCCTTCTCATCCTTCGGCGCCTGCGCGACCCGCTTGCCGTGGGCGTTCTGCGCGGCACGCAGCTCCTCAAAGGCCGTAATCGCGGCACGACGCTCGCGGTCTGCGTCGAGGGCGGCATCCACCGTCTCGGACGAGTGCCCGCGAGCCTCCTGCGAGCGCTTGACCAGCTCAGGATTTTCACGAAGCAGCACGGGATCGATCACCCGATAAGTCTGTCACAGCACCCGGAACCGGCTCCGCCCGCGAGGAGGGTTATCGTGTGTGCATGACGCACGCTTCCGCATCCGACGAGGAAGCCGCGCCGACCAACGATCCCGGCACCGATTCGCCCGTCGATTCCGCCGGGCACAAGGCACAGCCGGGGGATGCCAAGCGGGCAGCTCTCGTCTATAACCCGATCAAGGTCGATCAGGATGCCATCCGCGCATCGGTCGAGCGCGAATCCGCCGCCGCCGGATGGGGACCCCCGCTCTTTTTTGAGACGACAGTCGACGATCTCGGGCAGCTCGCGACCCGCGAAGCGCTGGAAGCCGGAGCGGATGCCGTGCTCGTTGCCGGCGGCGATGGCACAGTTCGGGCGGTTGCCGAGGCACTCACCGGGACCGGCGTTCCCCTGACGATCGTGCCCTCGGGAACGGGGAACCTCCTCGCGCGCAACCTGCAGCTCCCCCTCTCGCCTCCCGACGCGATGGTGACAGCGACCTTCTCGGGTGATCACGAGACCATCGATGTCGGTATCGCGGAGTTGCGGCGCGCCGACGGGTCGCGCCACGAGCACGCGTTCGTCGTGATGGGCGGCATGGGTATGGATGCCGCGATGATCGCCAACACGAACAGTGATCTCAAGAAGCGTCTCGGCTGGATCGCGTACGTCGACGGAGCAGCTCGGTCCCTGTGGAGCGCAAAGCCCTTCCGCATCCTGTACGAAGTGTCGGGACAGCGGATGCGGACCGCCCGCGTGCAGAGTGTGCTGTTCGCCAACTGCGGGTCGCTGCCCGCTGGTCTGTCGCTGATCCCCGAGGCGTCGGTCGCCGATGGTCAGCTGGATGTCGCGGTCATCCAGCCCAAGGGCTTCTTCGGCTGGTTCTTCGTGTGGCGCAGGGTCGCATGGATCAACGGGTTCCTTCGCCGTCACTTCCATCGCAGCCGGGCATTCCTGAAGTTGCGGACCGCTGACAACGCCATCGTCTACTCCCGTGGAACGACAGTCGAGATCATGCCCGAGGCGGCCCAGCCGGTGCAGCTCGACGGGGACGAATTCGGCGAGGCCGTGCGGATCGAATGCCGCATCGAGCAGAAGGGTCTCACAATAGCGATCCCCTCCGGTCACGACATCAGCGGGGCGTGAGTCCGCAGGTTCCCGTTGGTGTTCGAGCACGGCCGAGGCCGCCAGTTCAATGTCCGAGGCCCCTGTCATCATTAGAACATGTCTTCGAATGTCGAGAAGGGTGACCGGTCGATTGGACCGGTGATCGGGTACACGGATGCCGACCGCGGCGCCCTGTGCCAGATCGTCGCCGACTTCGAAGACGTCGAGATTCGGGCAGCTCGCGAAGAGGTAGCTCGCGTGCGGGTCCTCGCTCGCGCCGGTCAGTTGGCGCGGAAGCAGGCGATGGGCCAGACGGCCAGGGTGCGCGCCCACGACATGGCGCTGCGGTCGATCGCGCTGGAGCTCGGCGCCGCCTCGCGGGTCAGTGACCGGTCGATGCAGCGCCAGATCAATGACGCGGTTCAGCTCGTCGAGGACTACCCCACCCTGCTCGCGGCACGCGAGACCGGCTCGATCACCCGACAGCACGTCAGCCTCGTCGTCGAGGCCGGCACCCCACTTCCCGCCGACGTGCGCGCGGAGTTCGACCGGCTGGCCACCGAACGATGCCTGACTGACTCGGCGAACCGGGTTCGCGCCGCTGTCATGATCCTCGCCGAGCGCATGCACCCCCGCACGTCGCAGGAGCGCCACGAGGAAGCGCGCGAAGGGCGCGCCGTACGGATCAGGCCGTTGTCTGACGGAATGAGTGAGATCTGCGCGCCGTTGCCGACCGTGATCGCTGTCGGCATCGACGATCGGCTGACCCAGATGGCGCGCGCCGTCATCGATTCGCGGCCGAGCCCGGCTGCTCCCGAGGAAGGGCCCGACGTTCACGGAAACGTCTTCACCGACGATGCGCGCACGATGGATCAGATCCGAGCCGACCTGTTCGCACAGCTGCTCCTCGCTGGTTCGCCCGTTGTCGACCCTGCCGCCGGAGACGGAGAAGGCCCGCTCGGCGCGATCCGAGCGAAGGTGCAGATCGTCATCCCCGCGCTCGCCCTGACCGACATCGACACCGCCGGACCCGCCGACCTCGTCGGACACTCTCCCGTCGACCCCGAGACGGCGCGGGAACTCGCCTCTGGCTCGACCTGGTGGGAGCGGCTGGTCACCCACCCGGTCAGCGGCACCGTGCTGGCAGCGGACGGGTATGCCAGGCCGGCGGCGCTCGACCGCTGGCTTCGGGCCCGGGATCAACACTGTCGGACACTCGGATGCCGCATCCCCGCCGTCCGCTGCGAGGTCGACCACAACGACGATTACGCCAAGGGTGGCAAGACCGAGCACGGGAATCTCTGCCACTTCTGTCAGCGACATCATTCGATGAAGCAGTTCACGGCCTGGCAGGTGCAGCAACTCGACGGCGGCATCCTTCAGTTCACCTCGCCCACCGGCCGGATCTACACGGACCATCCGCCGCCCGTCTCGGTGCACTTCACACCGGACGACCCCACGAGTAGTCAGAGCGACCCAGCGCCCTTCTGACGCGCGCGCAAACCCCCTCGACTGAGCACGCTGTGGCACACCTCGGCGGCTATCCTGCTCGCGGAGGTGACCATGAACGACATTCGTCGACTCGCCGAGATCGCACAGCACCGAGGCATCCGCATAGCCGTCGCCGAGTCGCTCACGTCAGGCCTGCTGGCAAGCGAGGTGGGCAAGGGTCAAAACGCCGGGGAGTGGTTCGCCGGCGGGGTCGTCGCCTACCTCTACGACATCAAGCAGAACGTGCTCGGCGTCGAGCCGAATCTCGACCCCTGCTCGCCCGAATGCGCCGAACAACTTGCCGCCGGTGTCCGAGACCTCATGGATGCCGACGTCGCCGTTTCCACGACGGGCGTAGGCGGTCCCGAGCCGAGCGACGGCCACCCGCCCGGGACGGTCTACCTCGGCTGGGCCTCCGCGAGCGGAGTCGGGCACGTTCGCCTCGACCTCGGCGACGAACCCGAGGAGGTCCTGCCCGCCGCGGTCGACGCCGCGATCACACTGCTCGCTGACACCGTCGAGAGGTCCGCGCCCGGCTCCATCCGATAGAGCGGATGCCGCGCGCCGGAATGACCGGGGGACATCCGGCGTTTCCGATACCGATGTCTGCTGCACCGCTTGCCCTCTCCGTCCTCGACCTCGTCCCGGTCCGCACCGGCCAGACCAGCGCCCAGGCGGTCACCGCTTCCCTCGCCACTGCCGATGCGGCCGACCGGCTCGGGTACCGGCGCTACTGGTTCGCCGAGCACCACAACATGCCGGCCGTCGCCTCCACCACACCGCCGGTCCTGGTCGCGGCAGCAGCAGCACGCACCTCGCGCATCCGGCTCGGCTCGGGCGGGGTCATGCTGCCCAACCACTCGCCCCTCGTCGTCGCCGAACAGTTCGCCGCGCTCGAAGCGATCGCCCCGGGGCGCATCGACCTCGGCATCGGCCGAGCGCCCGGCAGCGACCCCGTCATCACGCAACTCCTGCGACAGTCCGGGACCACGAGCGACGTCGACCGCTTCCCCGACAACATCCGCGACATCCTCGCCCTCGCCTCTCCCGAGGGCGCGAGCCTTCGCTTCACCTCCGGCCAGGAGTACGCCGTTCGGGCCACTCCCGCGGCCAGTGCCGCACCGGAGGTCTGGCTGCTCGGCTCCAGCGACTACTCGGCGCAGCTCGCGGCATCCATGGGTCTTGCCTACGTCTTCGCCAATCACTTCTCCGGTGACGGGCTTGAACGCGCACTCGACCTGTACCGCTCGCAGTTCCGCCCGGCCAGCGAAGGCGAGACCCCAAGGACGTTCCTCACGGCAAACGTCGTCGTCGCCGACACGGATGCCGAAGCCCGAGCCCTCGCTCTGCCGCAGCTTCGCATGATGGCGCGGCTTCGCGGAGGGCGGCCCCTGACAGCACTCGAAACCGTGGAACAGGCGCACGCCGCCGAGGCAGCAGACCGCCTGGCGGCGCCTCTGGAATCGTGGGCAGCAGAGCGCTGGTTCATCGGCACACCGGACGCCGTGGCCGAGCGACTGCGGGAGTTCGCAACGCGGTGGCAGGTAGATGAGGTCATGATCTCGCCGGTCGCGGCCGCTCGCGACAGCGACCCGATGGATGCCGCGCCCGCCCGCCTTCGAACCCTCGAACTGCTCGCACCGGCGGCCTGAGAGCACCCACCGGGCACGACCCGACCTCTCGTCAGGAGCGGGACGGAACCGGGTGCTCCGGGGCGAGCACCGCCGCAAGGTCGCGGAAGATCGTCATCGCGATGTTCCCTCGAGGCTGGCCGTCCTCGTCGAACGATTCGTCGCCGTATGTGGCAGCGACCGCGATCGTGAGGTCCTCGGTGGGGAGATAGGCAGCAACGCCGGCATATCCGTGGAAGAGGGGGTTCTGTATCAACCAGTCGCCGGACAGCACGATCCCATAGCCGTAGGTGTACGCCTCGTTCTGCTCCAAGCAGGACGGACATCCGTCGACGGCAGTCGTCGTGCCCCGCAATGTCGGCGCGATCTGCAGGGCGTGGCTCTCGTCGCTGAGAAGGTCGCCTCGACCCACGGCACGGATCACCGTGGCGGTATCGGTGATGTCGGAGTTCTGAATCGCTCCGCGCGCGAGAGACCACGACGGGTTCCACGACGTCGACTCCTCAACGAAGGGCACACCGTCCGGGATCCCGAGCGCTGGCCGCCGCTCGCTGTCATAGGCGTGGAGCGCGGGCTGCAGCAGCTCCGGCGTCCCAGGATCGGCAGTCTCGGTCATCCCGAGCGGATCAAGAATGCGTTCCTGGATGAGCTGGTCCAGAGGTCGCCCCATGATCTCCTCGAGCGCGAGACCGAGCAGCACGTAGTTCGTGTGCGCGTAGTTCCAGTTGGTCCCCGGCGGGTACACGTGGGGTTGGGCAGTCGCCATCGCGACGAGCTCGTCGGGTGTCCACTGCCGGAACGGGTCGGCGAAGAATCCATCGCGGAACTCATCACTCCACAGATAGTCGGCATACCCCGAGGTCATCTGGGCGAGTTGACCGAGTTCTACCTCGTCGGCGAACGGCACGTCGGGCAGCCAGGTCGACAGCCGGTCATCCAGGCTCACGACCCCTTCGTCGACGAGCTGCAGCAGCACGGTCGCGACCTGCGGGATCGCCACCGCACCATTTCGGAAGTGCATGTCAACGGTGGCGGGAACCCCCGTCATGGACTCACCCCAGGCCTGCGTGAGAAGCACCTCGTCGCCGCGCATCACCCGAACGATGACGGCCTGCGCGCCGGTCTGGGCGATCGACTCTTCCACGGTGGCGCGAATGAGAGACGCGTCGGCGCCCTCGATGGTGACAGACCGGTCCGGATCGGTGTCGGCGGCACACGCCGACAGCAGCAAAGCCCCGGCAACCGCCGACACGATGGCCGAGCGACGGATGCCGCGCGTCGGGCCGACCGACCGGCGGGACCGAGGTGGGGTGGAGACGACCTGACGTCGCATCGGGGGCTCCTCTGCACCGATGACGCAGGCACTCGGGTGTGCCCACACGACAGAACCTATCGCGTCGGGTCGCGCTCGAACGGCCCCAGCAGCGTTGACAGGGCGTTAGCATCCCAACGTGACCTCTCGCACGATCGTCTGGTTCCGAGACGACCTGCGGATCGGCGACAATCCCGCCCTTCACGAAGCCGTGAACCGCGGAGAGCCGATCGTCGCGGTCTTCGTCTTCGAAGAACGCTCCCCCGGCATCCGTCCGCTCGGTGGAGCGAGTCGCTGGTGGCTCCACCACAGCCTGAACGCCCTCGAGGGCGAGCTGAACGGGCTCGGCATCACCCTCGTCCTGCGGCGAGGAGCCGCGGGCAAGATGATCCGCGAGCTCGTCGCCGAGACAGGCGCTGACGCGATCTACTGGAACCGGCGCTACGGCCTGCCCGAGCGCGACATCGACGCCCAGCTGAAATCCGAGCTGCGGGATGCCGGCCTCGATGTGCGCTCCTTCGGCGCGAACCTGCTGTTCGAGCCGTGGACCGTCCGCACCGGCTCCGGCACACCGTACGGTGTCTTCACCCCGTTCTGGAAGGCGTGCCTGGCACTCCCCGAACCACGCGAGCCGCTTCCCGCCCCCACGGGGGCACGCGGCGCCCGGCCCGCCGTCGACAGCGACGACGTGACCGACTGGCAGCTCTTGCCCACCGACCCCGACTGGGCCACGGGCTTTCGCGAGACCTGGGAACCCGGCGAGGCCTCAGCTCATACCCGACTCGAGGCGTTCCTGGCCGACGACCTGCCTGACTACGCGACAAAGCGCGACCGGCCCGACCGTGCAGTGACCTCGCGCCTGTCCCCGCACCTCCGGTGGGGAGAGATCAGCCCGCACGAGATCTGGCATCAGACACGGGCGCGCCACGCAGGGGGGCCTCACGCGAACGCGGCACAGAAGTTCCTCGCCGAAGTCGGCTGGCGCGAGTTCGCCTGGCACGTCCTCTTCCACTTCCCCGACCTTGCGACCAAGAACTGGCGCTCCGAGTTCGACGCGTTCCCCTGGCCGCGGCTGAACCCGGCCCGACTGGAGGCCTGGCAGCGCGGGCGCACCGGTGTCGCGCTCGTGGATGCCGGGATGCGCGAGCTCTGGCACACCGGAACGATGCACAACCGCGTCCGGATGGTGACGGCATCCTTCCTCACCAAGAACCTCATGATCGACTGGCGTAAGGGCGAGCAGTGGTTCTGGGACACCCTCGTGGATGCGGATGCCGCATCCAACCCGTTCGGCTGGCAGTGGGTGGCCGGCTCCGGCGCCGACGCCGCACCCTACTTCCGCATCTTCAACCCGGAGCTGCAGGCCGCCAAGTTCGATCCCGACGGAGCCTACGTGGGCCGGTGGGCTCCCGAGCACGCCGGTGAGGATGCGCCCGAGCCGATCGTCGACCTCAAGGCCACACGTGACGCGGCGCTGGCCGCCTACGAGACGGTCAAGAACGCGCGCTGACTAACCGGCCATGGTCGAGGCGCCGATGATGCGAAAGACGATCACCAACGCGCACCCCAGGAGCACGGCAGAAACGGGCGTCCAGATCGCACGTTCGATGCGACTCCGTGAGATTCCGTTCATCGCGGTCGCGATCGCAAACAGCCCCACGAGCACCCACAGCACAACGATGTTCCACGAGTCAGGCACCGGCCCCGCGAGAGCGGGGATTGCAAGGGACAGGAAGAACCACGCGACGAGTGCCCAGACCACCGCCGCTATGCCGCTGGCGATACGAAGCCGTGGCTCGAGCGTCGCCGATGCGCCACCGTAGGCCGCCTTCCCCCACGGCACCCCCGCTGCGAGCGCGACCTGAAACCCGACGAGCACAATGAGCAGGACGACCGCGACCCACGCCGCGACCGGAGCGAGAGCTTCCATTGCAGGCCTCAGCGGTCGGGTTCGCCCGAGAGAAGACCACGCAACCAGTCGCGGGCCTCGACGAACACGTCGTCGGAGTACCGGTCGGGGTACCGGATGATCGCGTGGTCGGCGCGGGGGTACGAGCCGAGGAAGATCACTTTCGGGCTGAAACGTCGAAGGCCCAGCAGCGCATCGGCCATACGTTCGTCCTTGATGTGCCCGTCGGCGTCGATGACGAATCGGTAGCGACCCAGCGCATCGCCGATCGGCCGCGATGCAAGCAGACTCAGGTTGATCCCGCGCGTTGCGAACTGCTCGAGCATCTCCAGAAGGGCCCCGGGGTGATCATCGGGCAGCTCGGCGATGAGCGATGTCTTGTCGGCACCGGTCGGCTCAGGTGGCGCGACGGTCCGACTGACCAGCACGAACCGCGTGACAGCCTCGGCGTTGTCACCGATACCCTCGGCCAGCAGCTCGACATCGAGGTGCTCCAGGATGCCGGGGGCAGCGATCGCGGCATCGGCATCCGAGGTACCGTCGATCAGCCCGACAGCGCTCGCGACGTTCGACGCCGCCGGGATATGGGCGTGGGCGGGAAGAGTGCCGGTAAGCCACCGCAGGCACTGGGCGTAGGCGACGGGATGCGCAGCCACCAGCGACACGTCCTCAAGCCGTGTGCCGGGCCGCCCGACGAGGACGAACTCGACCGGAACGAGGTACTCGCCGACGATGCGCAGTCCGGGCATCGTCGCGAGGGCGTCTTGCGCGGTCGAAACCCCACCGTCGACCGAGTTCTCGATCGCGATCATCGCGGCATCCGATCGACCCTCGACGACATCGGCGAGCGCCTCGCCGACATTGCGGACGGGGCGCCAGATCTGCCCGCGGGCCTCCGGCACCTGCGCCAGAGCCGCTTCGGTAAAGGTCCCCGCGGGTCCGAGATAGCTATAGGTCCGGCGGGTAGCTTCGGGCTCGTCGCTCACGGCAACCCAGCCTAGACCTGCGGCTCGACCCCACGCAGTTCAGCCCCCAGAGCAGGGGGCATCGGCATCGAGAGGCCACGCGGGATTGCGTGCGCTCGCTCGGGTGACAGACTGTGTTCATGAGCCGCGCAGGTCTGCCAGCCGAAGAATCCGACCTCATCGACATCGACGAACTGATCGCCGCGTATTACGAACGGGTCCCCGATCCGGCGGTGCCGGAGCAGCGCGTCGCGTTCGGAACGAGCGGTCACCGCGGTTCATCGCTGTCGACGAGCTTCAACGAGGTGCACATCCTCGCCACGACGCAGGCGATCGTCGACTACCGCACGGCTAATGGCATCGCCGGTCCCCTGTTCCTGGGCCGCGACACCCACGGGCTCTCCCGACCGGCCGAGCGCAGCGCCATCGAAGTGCTGGTGGCCAACGGCGTCGGCGTGCGCGTCGACTCGCGTGACTCCTGGGTACCGACCCCGGCGCTCAGCCACGCGATCCTGACCTTCAACCGCGGCAAGGCCGGCGACGACCCGACGCGTGCCGACGGCATCGTCGTCACCCCATCGCACAACCCGCCCCGGGACGGCGGCTTCAAGTACAACCCGCCCCACGGTGGTCCCGCCGACACCGACGCGACGGGCTGGATTGCGAACCGGGCCAACGAGCTCATCGCGGCAGGTCTCGAGGGTGTGAAGCGGGTGCGCTTCGCCGATATGGACGGCGAGCGCATCGGTTCCTACGACTTCCGTGACGCCTACGTGCGCGACCTCGAGAACATCATCGACGTCAACGCGATCGCCCGCGCCGGCATCCGGATCGGCGCCGACCCGCTCGGCGGTGCGTCAGTCGAGTACTGGGCCTACATCGCCGAGGTCTACGGCTTGGACCTTACCGTCGTGAACCCCGACGTCGACCCGACCTGGCGATTCATGACGCTGGACTGGGACGAGAAGATCCGCATGGATCCGTCCTCCCCGTCCGCCATGGCCTCGCTGGTGGCGAAGCGCCACGAGTTCGACATCCTCACCGGCAACGACGCCGACGCCGACAGGCACGGCGTCGTGACCCCGGATGCCGGACTCATGAACCCCAACCACTACCTTGCCGTCGCGATCGACTATCTTTTCTCGCACCGTGACGGCTGGCCCGGGGATGCCGCAGTCGGCAAGACCCTCGTTTCGTCAATGATCATCGACCGTGTCGTCGCCGCCCTGGGCCGCGACCTCTACGAAGTGCCGGTCGGGTTCAAGTGGTTCGTGCCGGGCCTGCTCGACGGATCGGTCGCGTTCGGCGGTGAAGAGTCGGCTGGTGCGTCGTTCCTGCGGAAGGACGGGTCGGTGTGGACCACCGATAAGGACGGCATCCTGCTGTGCCTGCTCGCAGCCGAGATCCTCGCCGTCACCGGCAAGACCCCGTCGCAGCGGTACGCCGAGCTCGAGGCACAGTTCGGTTCCTCCGCCTACCAGCGGGTTGATGCGCCGGCCACTCCCGCCCAGAAGGCGACGCTCGCGAAGCTCTCCCCCGAGTCGGTGACCGCTACCGAGCTCGCCGGCGAACCGATCACCGCGAAACTCTCGCACGCGCCCGGCAACGGAGCTGCGATCGGCGGCCTCAAGGTGCAGACCGAGAGCGCGTGGTTTGCTGCGCGCCCCTCAGGCACAGAAGACGTCTACAAGCTCTACGCCGAGTCACTCAAGGGCGAAGAGCACCTGCGCGAGGTGCAGGAGCAGGCGCGCGCCGTCGTGTCTGCGGCACTCGGTTCCTAGGCCGCCCTGCGGAACGCCCGAAGCGGCACGAAGCTGACGGCCACCGCCAGCGCTGACCCGACGATCGTGTCGACAACGCGCTCGCCGGCGATCGCCACCGAGCCGAACTCTCCCGCTGCCGCCCCCGTCAAGACCAGCACCAGGGGCGTGATCAGCACGAGCGCGAGCGCGTAGTTCCGCGCGACGACAAGCTCGATTCCGAACTGCAGCACCGCCAGCAGCACCGCGATCCCCAGCGGCTGCCACGGGAAGAGGACGAGCAGCAGATAGAGGCCGGCGCCGAGGACGGTTCCGATCATGCGGTGGATGCCGCGACCGACGATCGCCGTGCGAGCCGCCGAGATCCCGACGACAGTGACCCCGGCGGCGACGATCCAGTATGCCCGGACCGGATCGACGAGCAGGCCAGCGGCAGAACCCACCAGCGCCACGATGACCGTTCGCTCGAACAGCAGCCGCGCCGTGTCATCCCATCCTGAGCGGGGAAGGACCTCCCGCAGCTGACGGGTCGGTGCATCAGGTCGCCGTTCGAAGACCGGCAGGATCGCGATGACATACGTCAGCACGCTTCCGATGGCGAGCGCGCCGAGCGACTGCAGAGCCACGATCTCGGTCGAGATCGCCCGGATGTGGGCGAACATGCCGTAGACCAGGACGAAGAACATGACTCCGGGTGGTCCCACCGAAAAGCCGTAGACGAGGGCGGCCGCGACGATCGCGACGCCCGCAAGGGCGATCACCGTGAGCGGACGCGACCACCCCACGCCGACCCCGAGGGCTGCCGCCACCACGAGACCGGCGGCGATGAAGGGCACCGCCTTGGCGCGCTCTCGCGCCGGGAGCGCACCGCCGTACAAGGCGGCGAACGAGCCCACCGCGGCACTGTATCCGAGGTGCGGCACGCCCAGCATCGCCGCAATGGCGATGGGGAGGCCGAGGGCCAGGGCAGCTCGCAGCGCTCGAGGAAGCGCCGGCACGGTCAGCGGGTCGAGGCGAAAGAGGCTCGCCCAGAGGTCCCGCATGCCCACATCGTAGGGGCTGGGTGGACCCGCCGCAGAACGAGCCCACCCAGCCGCCTCACTCTCGCTTCGTCGTGACCAGTCGTTGCAGCAGCACAAAGATGAGGAGCACCCGCTCTACGTGCCGGGGCCTGCGACCCGCGCGGGCAGCAACGAACTGGTGATCCTCACGCTGGATGCTGCCGACACCGCGACAGCGCGGTTCACCGACCACCGCTCTCCTCGGCCCCGCCGAGGAGTGAGAGCGAACCTGACAGGATGGGAAGCATGAGCTGGCTTGTTACCGGCGGTGCTGGATACATCGGTGCCCACGTCGTCCGCGCCCTATCGGCCGCGGGCCTGTCGCCCGTCGTGATCGACGACCTCTCCAGTGGACATGCCGGTTTCGTGCCGGAGGGAGTGCCCTTCGTGCGCGGCTCCATCCTGGACCGTGAGCTGGTCGAGCAGACCCTCCGCGAGCACGACGTCGAGGGCGTCATCCACGTCGCCGGCTACAAGTACGCGGGAGTCTCGGTCACCCGCCCGCTGCACACCTACCACCAGAACGTCGAGGGCACCCGCGTGGTGCTCGAGGCGATGGCTGCGGCAGGGGTGACCAAGATCGTGTTCTCGTCCAGCGCCGCGGTGTACGGCACCCCGGACGTGCCGCTCGTGGTTGAGGATCTGCCCAAGCGCCCAGCCTCCCCCTACGGCGAATCCAAACTCATCGGCGAATGGCTCATCGCCGATCAAGCCCGAGCCACCGCTGACACCGATGCTCCGCTGCGCCACACGTCGCTCCGCTACTTCAACGTCGTGGGCTCGGCAGACCCGACCGTGTACGACACGAGCCCCCACAACCTCTTCCCGATCGTGTTCGAGAAGCTCATCACCGGCGAGACTCCGCGCATCAACGGCGATGACTACGACACCGCGGACGGCACGAACGTACGCGACTACGTGCACGTCGGCGACATCGCCGCAGCCCATGTCGCCGCTGCCCAGCGGCTGATCGCGGGCGAGCCGATCGAGGCCGCCTACAACCTCGGCTCGCAGAACGGGCTCTCGGTGCGCGAGATCATGGACGCCATGGCTCGGGTGACCGGGATCGCCTTCACCCCCGAGGTCGGACCCCGTCGCCCCGGCGATCCCGACCGGATCGTCGCGACCGGCGAGCTGGCCGCCCGCGACCTCGACTGGCAGATGCGTTACTCGATCGACGAGATGGTGCGCACCGGCTGGGAAGCCCGCCAGAACGCCCTCTGAGCGCCGACGCGCGTCAGGCAGGCTGCACGAAGGGTGCAGCGCTGCTGCCGCGCACGACCAACGGGGCCTCGATCACCGCGCGGGACCCGGCTTCTGCACCGTCGAGCACCGCAGCTACCGCCCGCTGACCGAGCAGGTCGAATCGCTGACGCACCGTGGTGAGCGCGGGGGTGAAGTTCGCGGCATCCGCCACATCGTCGAACCCGACGACACTCAGCTGTTCGGGTACGAGGATGCCGAGTTCGGAAGCCGCTCGCAGGACGCCGAGCGCCATCTGATCGTTCGCGACGACAACCGCTGTCACGGGATCACTGGCGTCGAGGTTTGCGAGAAGCTCCAGACCCGCCCGGTAGCCGGATGCCGAGTCCCACGCGCCGCGCAACAGAGCGCCCGGCTTCAGACCCGCAGCCACGAGCGTCTCCCGCCAGCCGCGTTCACGTTCGGCGGCGGCGTACGACGACTCTGGGCCGGCAATGTGGGCGATGACACGGTGCCCGAGTTCACGAAGGTGCGCCGTCGCGGCTGCCGAACCTGCAGCGTGGGCGGTTTCCACGCCCGCGTACCGATCGTCGGGTGGTGAATCGACCACGGCCAGACGCAGGTCGGTGGGCAGCTCGGTGTGACGCAGTAGCGCTGACGCCTCGTTGACAACGATCGCACCGTCCACGCCCTGATCGCGCAGCCGCTCGAACGCCTCGGCCGGGCCGCCCTCGCCGATGCGGGCGACCGCGACGGCATAGCCGCGCGCGGATGCCTCGTCGACGACGGCCTCGAGCAGCATCGAGTTACCGACCGTGGCAAGGGTCGAAACAACAGCCCCGACGACTCCCGTGCGACCCGTGCGCAGGGCCCGGGCCGCCCGGTGGACTCGATAGCCGGCCTGGGCCATCGCGGCCTCGACACGAGCACGCGTTGCTGGGTCCACGCGGGGGCTCTCGTTGGCAACCCGTGACACGGTCTGCGTCGACACGCCTGCCAGTTCTGCGACATCGGCCATGGATGCGCGTCGGTGCTGGGTCATTGGGCCCTCCGATGTTGACGATATCACGCCCGGGCATTAGCGTGTTATCGTGAACATGCTTCGGGAACCGGTAGTGCTTGGCGCCGGCGTCATCAGACGAGACACCGCCCTCGCCGACGGACGAGACCTCTTCTACTACGACGATCCCGACACAACGCTCGGCGCCGAACGCGGGATCGATCAGCGAGCGCTCGACCCGCGCCCGGCCACGGCGACGATGCGCCAAGACATCCTGACCGGCGACTGGATCTCGATCGCGGCAGCGCGGCAGAACCGCGCCTTCCTGCCGCCCGCGGAGCTTGACCCGCTGTCTCCGCAGACGCCGACCAACCCCTCCGAGATCCCGTCGCGCTACGACGTCGCGGTCTTCGAGAATCGGTCGCCCTCCTTCGGCCCGGCCCTGTCCGCAGCGCACGGCGATGCCCCCGAGGCACCGAACCCGCCGCGCGGTCTCGACGATCTCGACGCGCTGGGCCTCGGCAGCGTTCGGACCTCCGTGGGCCGGTGCGAGGTCGTCTGCTTCAGCCCTGAGCACACCGGATCCTTCGGCACCCAGTCCGTCACCCGGGCACGTACGGTCATCGAAGCGTGGGCCGACCGCACGGCAGCACTGTCGGCCCTGCCGGGTGTCGAGCAGGTGTTCCCGTTCGAGAACCGCGGTGAGGCGATCGGGGTAACCCTCCCCCACCCGCACGGCCAGATCTACGCCTACCCGTACGTCACGCCGCGCACGCGGCGGCTGGTCGAGAACATCTCGCGTACCTCTCCCGATTTGATGCAGCGCGTGCTCGACTTCGAACGAGACGGAAGCCGCGTCATCCTCGCCGGCGAGCACTGGACGGCCTACGTCCCGTTCGCTGCCCGCTGGCCCATCGAGGTGCACCTCATGCCGCACCGCCACGTCCCGGACTTCACCGAGGCGACGGATACCGAACGCGACGAACTCGCCGGGCTGTATCTGCGTTTGCTGCGCGGCATCGACACCCTGTATGACACCCCCACTCCCTACATCGCCGCCTGGCACCAGGCGCCCGTGAACGTCGCGCGGGACACCGTGCGGATGCACCTCGAGATCACCTCTCCCAGGCGAGCTGCCGACAAGCTGAAGTTCCTCGCCGGGTCCGAGGCGGCGATGGGCGCCTGGATCGGCGACATCCCTCCCGAGGATGCCGCAGCACGCCTGCGCGACGCGGTCGAGGGAGTGCAGCTGTGAGCGCCTCCGATCCCCGCCCGCTCGCCCTCGCCCTGCTGAGCGAGATGACGGATGCCGCTCCCCTGGGCGTCTGGTCCGCTCCCGGGCGCGTGAACCTCATCGGCGAGCACACCGACTACAACGACGGCTTCGTCTTGCCGTTCGCCATCGATGCGCGCACCGCTGTTGCCGTCGCCCCACGCACAGACCGGCTGCTGCGGGTTCGTTCGAGCTTCGACGACTCCGAGGCATCCGTCGCTATCGCCGACCTCGATGAGCTGTTCGCGAGCCCCGCACCGACCTCGGTTCCCGAGTGGACGACCTACCCGCTCGGAGTGGCGTGGGCGCTGCTGCGCGCGGCCGGCGACGCCGCGACAGCCGCAGGGCTGGACCTCGCGATCGCCTCATCGGTTCCCGTGGGCGCCGGGCTCTCGTCATCCGCCGCCATCGAATGCGCCGTCGCCGTGGCGCTGAACGAACTGTGGGGCGCCGACCTGAGCGCGAAGGACCTCACGCGGGTGGGTCGCACCGCCGAGAACGACGCGGTCGGCGCGCCGACGGGCATCATGGACCAAACAGCGTCGATGCTCGGCCAGACCGATGCCGCGGTGTTCCTCGACTGCCGCGCGCTCGCTACCGAGATCGTGCCCTTGGGCCTGCAGGCCGCGGGCCTGGATGTCCTCGTCATCGACACGCTCGTCACCCACGCCCACTCCACCGGTGGATACCGCGAGCGCCGGGCATCCTGCGAACAGGGTGCTGCGGCGATGGATGTCGCGATGCTGCGCGATCTGGCCCCGGGCGACCTCGAGCGGGCGGCCTCCGTCATGGACGAGGTGACCTTCCGCCGGGTGCGTCACGTCGTCACCGAGGACGCGCGCGTGCTCGAGACCGTGCGCGTCCTGCGCGAGAGCGGCCCGCGCGCCATCGGCGAACTCCTGCTGGCCTCGCACGCGTCGATGCGCGACGACTTCGAGATCTCGGTTCCCGAGCTGGACACGGCTGTCGAAGCGGCCATGTCGGGTGGCGCGATCGGCGCACGGATGACCGGCGGAGGCTTCGGCGGCGCAGCGATCGCGCTCGTCCCCCGCGACCGGCTTGACGCGGTGACGGATGCCGTGACCGAGGCATTCTCGACATCCGGGTTCCGAGCACCCCGCATCTTCACGGTGCAGCCCTCAGCCGGCGCGCACCGCGACAGCTGATTTCGCTCGCGATCCCCGCCACACCCCTTCTCGCCCATCTCACCGAGGTAGGACACATCCCCGGGGTAGGACGAATGGTTCACCAAACGTCCTACCCCGGGGATTTCGCCTACCTTCATGAGACGGCGGTCACGGCGCCTACTGCTGCGGAGCGTTCGCCATCGCGATAAGGCCGTCGATCATTTCGGGGCTGACCTGATCTCCGGCCATCATCGACATCCGGCCGATGGGGAATGACATCATCATCCTGTCCATCGAGACGCCTTCGGGCATCACGGACTCGAGGCCTTCCACAGTGGCCATCATCTGCCGCAAAGCGCCCTGCACCATTTCGCCGACAACCGGGTGAGCAATCGCTTCAGCGAGCGAGGACTCGCGGGTCAGCGGAAACGCCACCGGGTCCCCCTCGACGGCTACGGTCACCGAGCTGCGGATGTCGCGGCTGGATGCCCCGACCTCGACCGTGTATTCCCCGCCCTCGACGATCCAATCGTCGACACGGATGTCCCAGTAGGCGAGGTCCGCACGGCGCACCGTCACCGCAACCTCCCGGGACTGACCCGCAGTCAGAGCCACTGACGCGAAGCCCTTGAGCTCGCGCACCGGGCGCTGCACCGTCGACCCCGGCAGCGAGGTGTAGACCTGCACGATCTCGCGGCCGTCGCGCTGACCCGTGTTGGTCACGGTGACCGTGACTTCAAGGTCGCCGCTGTCGGTGACGCGGACCGCGGCATCCGTGTGCGAGAACGTCGTGTACGACAGGCCGTGACCGAAGGGATAGGCAACCTCGAGGTTCCGCGCGTCGTACCAACGGTAGCCGACGAACAGACCCTCGCCGTAACGGACGTGGCCGAACTCACCCGGGAAGTCCAGGTACGCCGGGGTGTCCGAGAGCCGCAGCGGAATCGTCTCGGTGAGCTTGGCCGACGGGTTCACGTCACCGAACAGCACGTCGGCTGTCGCCCCACCGCCGGCCTGACCGAGGAGCCACCCCTCGAGGATCGCGGGAACCTCGTTCGCGAAGGGGAGGGCGACGACCCCGCCGTTGGAGAGCACGACGACGACGTTCGGGTTCGCGGCACGCACGGCATCCAGCACGGCGAGCTGCTCGGCGGGCAGATCGATGTCGTCGCGGTCATAGCCTTCGGACTCGAGGCGCGCAGGCAACCCGAGGAACAGCACGACGACGTCGGCAGCGGATGCCGCGGCCACCGCCTCGTCACGTAGGCTCACCGTCTCGGCTTCCTCGACCTCGGCAGCAAGCGAGAACCCGGGAGCGTAGGCGACCTCACCTGTCGCGAGCGCACGGATCTCGTCGATCGCCGTGTCCAGACGGGTCGGGTTGATCAGCGAGGAGCCGGCCCCCTGGTAGCGCGGCTTCTCGGCGAACGCGCCGATGACGGCGAGGTTCGCGTCTTTGGCCAGGGGCAGGATGCCTCCCTCATTCTTCAGGAGCACGATCGAGCGGCCAGCAGCCTCGCGGGCGAGGGCATGGTGTGCGTCGACGTCGAGCGGTCCTGGCACCGCGCCGGCCCCGGCCTGGGCCTTGCGGACAAGGTCGATGACACGGCCCGCTGCGATATCCAGCGCCGACTCATCGAGCTCACCGGAGCGGACAGCGGCGACGAGCTCGGCATCCGTCCGCCCGTTCGAGGAGGGCATCTCAAGGTCGAGACCGGCGGGAAGACCCTTCACCCTCTCGTTGACCGCACCCCAGTCCGAGACGACCAGACCCTCGAAGCCCCACTCGTCGCGAAGCACGCGCGTGAGCAGCCACGGGTCCTCCGAGGCGTAAACCCCGTTGATCTTGTTGTACGAGCACATGACAGTCCACGGCTGGGCATCGCGCACGACGCGCTCGAACCCCCGCAGGTAGATCTCGCGCAGCGGCCGCGGGTCGATATCGGAGCTTGCCCGCATCCGATCCGTCTCTTGGTTGTTCGCGGCGAAGTGTTTGAGCGAGGTGCCCACTCCCTGCGACTGGACGCCCTTCACGAAGGCGGCGCCCAGAACTCCCGAGATCAGCGGGTCTTCGGAGAAGTACTCGAAGTTGCGCCCGCACAGCGGCGAGCGCTTGATGTTGATGCCGGGCCCGAGCAGGACGGCCACATCCTCGATCGATGTCTCGGCGCCGAGGGCCTGACCGACCCGATCGAGAAGCTCGACATCCCACGAGGAGCCCAGGCCCACCGCCGGCGGGAAGCACGTCGCCGGAACCGACGAGCCGAGGCCGAGGTGGTCACCGGTCCCCCCTTGCTTGCGCAGGCCGTGGGGTCCGTCGGTCACCATGATCGAGGGAATCCCGACCCGCTCGACCGGCTTGGTGTGCCAGAAGTTCAGGCCGCTGGTCAGCGATGCCTTCTCTTCGAGGGTCAGATCGGCGACGGTCGCCTCGACGGCGGCGGTGTCGTTGTCGGTCACGGGGGTTCCTTTCGTAGGGATGGGTAGAGCCCCAAGTACGCGCGGGCACGCCCCGGGGAGATGCGCTATTTGACGGATCGGATCGGCCAGACGGCGAGCGCGCCGAGGATGCCGAGAACAATCGCCACGGGGAAGAGCCCCGCGTACCCGAAGGTCAGCACGATGGCTCCGGCAACCCCGGGCGCGAGCGTCTGAGGAAGGGTGGCGGCGATGTTGACCACCCCGAGGTCTTTCGCGAACGACTTTGCGGAGGGCAGCACCTGGCTGATCAGGGCGGTGTCCACCGCCTGGAACATCCCGAAGCCGAATCCGGCGACGAAGGTCATGATGAACCACGCGGTGACGTCTTGCCAGAGCCAGGGCAGGAGGAAGGCGAGACTCACGACGGCGGCCGAGGCGAAGACGAAGGGCTTGCGCCGCCCGATCCGGTCTGAAAGCGGGCCCGAGACGATGATCGACAGCAGAATGCCTACCAGGCTCAGCAGCCCGAGAAGCGGGATGACGGTTTCGGGGGCCTCGACTCCGAAGTAGTCGGTGAGGATGAACAGCTGGAAGCCCGTGACGGCGAAGTAGCCGGTGTACAGCAGGAGCCGCCCTGTGAACGCCCAGAAGAAGTCGGGGTGGCGGATCGGGTTGACCCAGAAGGTGCGCAGGAAGTCGCCGAGGTGGAACGGCTCCGGATCCAGATCGGTGCTGGGGTAGTCCGGATTGAAAGCGACGAACAGGATGAGCATGACCAGCGCTGTGACAGCGAAGATGATGTAGCCGAGCGTGACGCTGTTGTAGAACAGTGCTCCCAAGATCGAGCCGCCCAGCGCTCCCACCATGAGGCCGATGCCGGTGAGGGAGGCGAAGGTTCCGCGACGAGCGACTGGAACCCGATCCGGCATCACCGCCGAGAGCGGCCCCTGTGCGAAGTTGAAGCTGATCTGCACGAGCGTCCACGCGATGACAACACCGAGGAACGAGTTCGCGAACGCGAGGCCAACGAGCGCAAGCGAGCCTGCGAGGGCACCAATGATCATCCACGGCGCGCGGCGGCCGAATCGCGTGCGAGTGCGGTCCGAGATCTGACCGGCGATCGGCTGGGCCACCATTGCGGCGAACGCGCCGATCGTCGAGGCGATCGCGAGGTTCGCGACCTTGTCTGCCTCACCGAACAGGACGGTGATCTGCTGGGGCAGCAGGATGCCGGGAATCGCGCCCCAGAGCATGAAAATGCCGAGGTTCGCGGGGATGATCCACCACATCAAGCGGCGCAGGCCCTTGATCGGCGGGGGCGGGTCATCGGTACCGGAGGCCGACGCCATGAACGTGGTCTCGGTCATGGGTGCGGATGCTGCGACGAGCGCAGGATCAGCGGGGCTCAGCGGAGAATCAGACGGCGATGTCATTGCACATACCCTTCGGGCGAGAACGGAGTCCGACGATGGACTCGACGAAAACCATATGACACTAGGTTTTGAAAAACAAGCATCATTGGGCACACTCGTTTCATGGCACAGCGAGGTTCATACGCCAAGGGCGTAGCCAAGCGCGAAGAGATCCTCGAACGCGCCCTCGACGTGATCGCGACAGAAGGCTACGACGGCGCAAGCGTCAAGCGCATCGCGGAGGCTGTCGGGCTCAGTCAGGCGGGGTTGCTGCACTACTTCGACAGCAAAGAGGAGCTGTTCACCGAAGTCCTGCGCAAGCGTGACGAACACGACGGCGAGCAGTTCGGTCTTCCGGATGGCAGATCCGGTGACGCCACTGCGATCGATGTCGCCGTGATCCGCGAGAGCTTTCTGCGCGTCATCCGTCACAACATGGAGGTTCCGGGGCTCGTTGAGCTCTTCTCACGCCTTGCCGTCGAAGCCGCCAACCCCGAGCATCCCGCCCACGACTACTTTCTCGAGCGAGGCGAGGCGGTGCGTGATGGCTTCGCCCTGACGGCGCCGCCGGGCCCCATGCCCCCGGATGTCTACGCCCGGATCCTCCAGGCAGTCGCTGACGGACTCCAGCTCCAGTGGCTCGTCGACCCCACCGTCGACATGGCGGGCATTGTCGACCAGCTCCTCGCCACCCTGCAGCAGAATCCCGCGTCAGCATCGTGACCAATCCCCCATCCCGACCGGCCCGCGAGGCACCCGTTGTCGAGACCACTGCCGGAGCAGTCCGGGGCCTGTGGCGGGATAGCCCCGAGGCTCCATCCGCCGCCTTCCTCGGCATCCCCTTCGCCCAGCCACCCGTCGGTGAACTGAGGTTCGCAGCACCGGTTCCGGTCGAGCCGTGGACCGGGGTTCGCGAGGCGACGAGTTTCGGGGCGACGCCACAGCGCGGCCCCGTCGCCGAGGTCACCCTCATCCCCGAGCCGTCGGTGCCCGGAGACTCGACCCTGAACGTCAACGTCTTCACCCCGCGACCCGGCGACACCGCGGCGCGTCTGCCGGTACTCGTCTACATCCACGGGGGCGGCTACGTCTCGGGATCGCCGGCGAGCCCCTGGTACGACGGCGAGTCGTTCGCGCGCGACGGAGTCGTGACTGTGGTGGTGTCGTATCGGCTCGGTTTCGATGGTTTCGGTCTCATCGAGGGCGCGCCGAGCAACCGTGGTGTGCGCGACTGGCTCGCGGCGCTCGAGTGGGTCCAGCGCGAGATCACGGCGTTCGGCGGCGACCCGGATGCTGTCACGATCGCCGGGCAGTCGGCTGGCGGAGGCGCCGTGCTGACGCTGCTCGGGATGCCGGCTGCCCAGCACCTCTTCCAGCGCGTTTGGGCACTCTCCCCCGCGCTCGGTGACGTGTCGATCTCGCGGGCCGAGAACGTTGCGGCGCAGCTCGCTGAGCTCGCCGGGGTCCCTGCCACGCGCGACGGATTCGCGTCCGTCGACCCGGATGTGCTGATCGGGCTGCAGCAAAAGATCAGCGAGCGAGGCGGCACGCGACTGGCCAGCATCCGTGCGCTGCTCGCCGACGGGCTTCCGTGGGGGCCGATGATCGACGGCGACCTGCTTCCGACCACGACACCGGAATCGATCGCGGCGGGCGTTGGCGCCGAGAAGGCGCTTGTCATCGGATCAACCGATGACGAGTTCACGATGATCACGGATGAGGCACGCACCAAGCTCCGGTTCGTTCCTGCGGCTGTAGCACTCGGCGCGCTTGGCATGGATCGCCACACTCGTCGCGGCTACCTCGCCGACAACGCCGAGCAGCACCGGCTCGGCACGGCGGCCCTGCTCGGCCGCTACGTTTCGGACACTGTCTTTCGTAGCGGCGTGGCGCGGATCGCGGCGGCCCGTGGTGCGGCGCCGACGTGGGTGTACCGCTTTTCGTGGGCCTCGACCCGCATCGGCTGGGCCTGCCATTGCATCGACGTTCCGTTCTGGTTCGATGTGCTCGATCGGGATCGCGTCGATGCGCTCACCGGAGAGAACCCACCTCAGCTCCTCGCCGATGCCGCGCACGGCACTGCGTCATCCTTCGTGCGGGTCGGCGACCCGGGATGGGCGAGGTGGTCGAAGGACCCCGGTCGCACCCGCGTCTTCGACATCACCGGGCCTGAGGAGATTGCCGACGGCTACGTCAGCGTCCGAGCCCTGCTCTGACCGACACCGGCCGGCTCACGAAAGCGCCGGCACGACCTGGGTTTCGAACAGCTCGATACCGCTCGTGTCGTATGCCGCTTCGGGGAAGTAGTGGATGGCGTACCCGAGGCCATGGCTCGATCGCTCCTGCAGCCGCTCAGTCACCTGTTCGGGAGTTCCGAATCCGAGCGATCCGCGGTACTCGGCCTCGATGGCCGCAAGACGCTCGTCACCGACGAACGGCGCCAACCGCGCGAGGACCACGCGCAGGCGCTCCTCGGCCTCGGCTTCGGTGGCACCGACGATGGTATTGAAGTTCGAGGACTGGGTAATCTCGCCGGGGTCACGACCGAGCGCGGCGCAGTGCTCGTGCAGGACCGACCGCTTGTGGTCGAATTCCTCGATGCTGCCAGCGAAGTTCGTGTACGACGCGTACTTCGCGGCGACCTTGAGAGTCACCTTCTCACCACCACCGGCGATCCAGAAGGGGATGCCGTCGGTCTGCAAAGGCTGCGGCTGCACGATCGCGCCGTCGACCTGGTAGTACTTCCCGTCGAGAGTTGCCGACCCGGTCGTCCAGGCCTGGTGCATGATCTCGACTCCTTCGCGGAGCATCGCGAGGCGATCGCGAACCTCCGGAAAGCCGTACCCGTAGGCGCGCCACTCGTGCTCGTACCAGCCACCACCGATTCCCATCTCGGCGCGGCCGCCCGAGATGATGTCGACTGTCGCGGCAACTTTCGCGAGGTAGGCCGGGTTCCGGTAGCCCATGCAGGTGCACATCTGGCCGAGACGGATGCGGGTGGTCGACGCGGCGAAGGCTGACATCAGCGTCCAGGCCTCGTGCGTCGCCTCCTGGGTCGCAACGGGCACGGTGTGGAAGTGGTCGTAGACCCAGAGGGACTCCCAGGGGCCGGTATCGGCCCGCTGCGCCAGTCCGTTCATCGCTTCCCACTGCTGCGCGGGATCGATCCCGACGAGGTCGAGACGCCAGCCCTGTGGGATGAAGATTCCGAATCGCATAGCGCCAGCCTAGGTCGCCTCCGTGGGGGCCGGTCAGCTTTCGATGATCGTCGCGAGCGGCATCCGTTCTCGCATGATCGCGATCGCCTCGGGGTTGGCGTCGATGAGCACCGCGTCCCGTCCGAGCCCCTGGGCGACAGCGCCCGTCGTTCCCGATCCGGCGAACGGGTCGAGAACGGCTCCGCCCGGGCGCAGGGATGCCTGCACGATTCGTCGCAACACACCCTCGGGCTTCTGGGTGGGGTATCCAGTCTTCTCGCGTCCGGTCGTGGGAACGATCGTGTGCCACCACACGTCGGTGGGGAGCTTGCCGCGGGCTGCTTTTTCGGGCGTCACGAGCCCCGGGGCCATGTACGGCTCGCGATCCACGGCCTCGGAATCGAACCAGTAGCGCGCCGGATCTTTCACATAGACAAGGATCGTGTCGTGCTTGGTCGGCCAGCGCTTGCGTGTCTTCGCTCCGTAGTCGTACGACCAGATGATCTCGTTGAGGAAGTGGTCGCGGCCGAACACCGCATCCAGCAGCACCTTCGCATAGTGCGCCTCCCGGTAATCCAGATGGAGGTACAGGGTGCCGTCGTCGGCAAGCAGACGCCACGCTTCGAGCACCCGCGGTTCGAGAAAGCCCCAGTAGTCGTCGAACCGGTCGTCGTACACGCGCAGGTCTCCCCGCAACCGCTCGTAGTCGCGGCCATGGAAGCCGCGCCGGGTCACGGATCCGGGAAGGGGCGCATCGCCCGGCGTGCTGGCCGATTCGACTGCCCGCTCACGCACGCGACCGGTGTTGAACGGAGGGTCGAGGTAGACCAGACCGAATGACGCATCCGGCAGTCCGCGCATCACCGACAGATTGTCGCCGTGATGGATCGTGACGGTCACGGAACCCGATGCAGCCACGCGTCGGTGGCGAACTTCGAGGCGACAAGAGCCTCCGCTTCGGCGTATTCCTCGTCGGTGATATGCCCGACCTCGGCGCCGTAGAGCGTGGTGAACGTGTCGGCGAACGCCTGGATGATCGCCTCACGCGGCAGCCCCGTCTGGCGTCGCAGCGGGTCGACGCGCTTGGCAGCCGAGGTCGTGCCTTTGTCGCTGAGCTTCTCGCGGCCGATGCGTAGCACGTCGGTGAGTACCTCGCCGTCCATGTCGTAGCTGAGGGTCGCGTGATGCAACACCCCACCGTTCGCGAGGCGCTTCTGCGCGGCGCCGCCGATCTTGCCCTCCGGACTCGCGATGTCGTTGAGCGGCTGGTATGTCGCATCGATCCCGAGGGACCGCAGCGCCTGCAAGACCCAGTCGTCGAGGAACGCGTACGAATCGGCGAAGGTCATCCCCGCCACCAGCGAGGCGGGAACCGAGAGCGAGTAGGTGATGATCGCGTCGGCACCCATGAGCATCGCACCGCCGCCCGAGATCCGGCGCACGACGTCATAGCCATGACGGCGCGCGCCCTCCGGATCCACCTCGTTCCGGTACGACTGGAACGACCCGATGACGACAGCTGACTGGTTCCATTCCCAGAGGCGCAGCGTCGGCATCCGTCGCCCATCGCCGACCCGGGTCGTGAGCACTTCGTCGAGCGCGAGGTTCATGCGCGGCGAGACGGGGCGGTCGTGGACGATCTGCCACGAGAAGTCCTTCCACCCGGATGCCGTCACGAGGGCCCGGCGCACGACGGTGCCCACGGACTCGGGCGTGAACCCGAGAAGCTGCGCGCCGTCGGGGAGCGCCGCGCGGACCGCGGCGGCGATCGTGGGGACATCGGCTTCGGCGGGAAGACCCGACACCGCCTCGTTGATCGCGACGAGGGCATCGTCGGGCTCGAGGAAGAAGTCGCCAGCGAGCCTCACGTTCGCCAGGCGCCCAGCTTCGACATCCAGGTCGACGACGACGAGCTTCCCACCCGGGACCTTGTACTCAGCGTGCATGGCACCAGCCTAGGAGGAGCCGCGCACCGTCAGTCGCGGACGGGAAAGCGGGCATCCAGCCACGCCAGAAGATCGGCGCGAACCTCGGCTTGCTGCGCCTCGTTGAAGATCTCGTGCCGCGCTCCCGGGTAGACGAGCGTGGTGACATCGGTGAATCCCGAACGGGTGCGGTAAGCATCCGCGAGCCGGTGGTTGCTGCGCGGACCCCCGACGGTGTCCTCGCGCCCGACCATGATGAGGGTCGGCACATCGTGCTCGAGGTGACGAGCCGGCTTCCCGATCAGACGGAGTGTGTCGAGGGGACCGAAGAGCTTTGCCAGCGGAGTCGAGGTCGTCAGCGGATCGGCGAGGAACTCCTCGGCCACTGCCGGGTCGGTCGAGAGCCATTCCATGCCGTTGGCATTCGGACCCTGCCACGGCGCGTTCAGATCACCCGAGTTCAGCGATCCCGGCCAGCGCAACGCCGACCCGCTGAGGATCAGTCCATCGATCGCCGCCGAATGACGGTTCACGAGGATCTGCGCGATGAAGGATCCCCACGAGTGACCGAGCAGGATGAAGGGAAGATCCGGATGCTCCGCCCTAGCCATCTCGCTCAACTGCCAGACCGCGTCGATCGTCGCACGCAAGCCGCCGGGGCCGAGGCGACCGAGGCGCTCGCTGCTGCCGTGCTGGCGCATCCCGGTGCGGCCGTGACCGCGATGATCGTCGGCGTAGACGATGAACCCAGCATCCGTCAGCGCACCGATCACCGCGCCATAGCGGCCGGCGTGCTCGCCCACGCCGTGGAGGAGATGGATGACGCCGCGGGGAGTGGTCACGGGAGTGGCGAGGTCGTAGACGATCTCGACACCGTGCACGTCGGTGTACTCGGGCATGCCAGAAGCTTAGCGGGCCGGGCAGAGGCTGATGCGAGATGCCTCTTGCGGCGAGTATTTAGCTAGATAAGCTAGCGACGTGCAAAATCGTCGCTGGCTCGGCCTCGTGTTCATCAGCATCGCCGTTTCGCTGATCATCGTCGACTCGACGATCGTCAACGTGGCTATTCCGGCGATCGTCGACGATCTCGGGATCACCTCGACGCAGGTGCAGTGGGTGCAGGAGGCCTACACGCTGGTCTTCGCGTCGCTCCTACTCGTGTTCGGATCACTGGCAGACCGCTTCGGCCGCCGCCGCATCATGCTGCTCGGCGTCGTGATCTTCGTGCTCTCGTCCATCGCGGCAGCCTTCGCGCCCACCGGAGACCTGCTGATCCTTGCGCGGCTGATCCAGGGCATCGGCGGTGCGATGATCCTGCCGACCACCCTGTCGCTGATCAACGCGACTTTCCGTGGCCGCGAGCGCGGAATCGCGTTCGCTGTCTGGGGTTCGACAATTGGCGGCATGGCGGCGGTCGGGCCGCTGCTGGGCGGATGGCTCACTACCGCGTTCTCGTGGCGATGGGCGTTCGGGATCAACATCCCGCTCGGCATCCTCATCATCATCGGGGTGCTGCTGACGGTTGCCGAGTCGCGCGATGAGAACACCCGCTCGATCGACATCATGGGCGGCGCGCTCTCGTTCATCACGTTCGGCGCACTTGTCTTCGGCCTCATCGAGGGGCGGACCCTGGGGTGGTGGGCCACCGAGGGCGACTTCACGATCGGGTCCTGGACCTGGCCGTGGGCGCTCTCTCCCGTCCCCGTCGCGTTCCTCATCGCAATCCTCGGCGCCGTCGCCTTCATCGCGTGGGGCATCCACCGCGAGCGTACGGGTCGGGTCTCGCTGCTCTCGTTCAGCCTCTTCCGCATCGGTACCTTCCGAAACGGGAACATCGCGGCGATGCTCGTTTCGCTCGGCGAGTTCGGCATCATCCTTTCGCTCCCCCTCTGGCTGCAGTTCGTTCTCGGGTTCGACGCCCTGCAGACCGGGCTCATCTTGCTGGCCCTCGCTGGCGGGTCGTTCGTCGCCAGCGGCGCGGCAGCCGGCGCGAGCTCGCGTATCCCGGCGGTCTGGGTCGTGCGCGTGGGTCTTGCCGCCGAGATCATCGGCGTGGTGTGGGTCGGGCTGGTCATCGCTCCGGATGCCGCGTGGGGCTGGGTCATCCCCGCCCTGTTCATCTACGGATTCGGGGTCGGCCTTGCCACCGCGCAGCTGACCGGCGTCATTCTGGTGGACGTTCCCGTCGAGCGAAGCGGCCAGGGCTCTGGCACGCAGTCGACAGCTCGGCAAATCGGATCGGCACTGGGCATCGCCATCCTCGGCACCGTCCTATTCACGAGCACCGCCGGCATCCTCGCCTCGAACCTCGAAGACCAAGGAATGGCCAGCGACCAGGCCGATCAGATCGTGACGGCAGTCGTTCAAAGCGCCGGCGGTGCCATCGCGCAGCTCGAGCAGTCGCCGGCGACGTCGGCTGCCGCGGATGCCGCCAAGACCGCCTTTTCAGACGGCACCCGCTACGCGGCGTTCACCGCTGCCGGGTTCTTGGCCATCGGGCTGGTCGCCACACTCGCTCTCCCCTCCCGCCGTCCGGAAGAGGCGACCGAGAGCGACCACAGCGAGAACGCACCGAAGACCGCGACTGACTGATCCCCGGCCGCGCGGTGCTGCCCCGGGTCCACGGAAGTAGGACGCGCAAGTTCCTTAGCATGACTAATGAGCTATGCTAAAGAAACCGTGACCGAACCCACATCACCTCCTGATTCGCATCCCCTCGCCGGCGACGCCTCGCAGTTGCGCATGGGCGTCTTCCGGTTTGCGAGGCGGATGCGCACGGAGCGCTCAGTCGACTCGATGAGCGATGGCCAGTTCGCGGTTCTCGCGGGCCTTTACCTGCACGGACCGCGCACGCTCGGCCAGCTCGCGGAGCGCGAGCGGGTCTCGCCGCCGTCGATGAACCGAACGGTCAACTGTCTGCAGGATGCCGGATATGTCGAGCGGTCAGCAGATGACAGCGACGGTCGCAAGGTCGTCATCACGATCACCGATGCCGGGCGAGCCGTTGTCGACGAGACGACTCGACGCCGCGATGCATGGGTCGAGACAGTGCTTGCTGACGTCAGCGAACAAGAGCGGATGACGCTGGCTGCGGCCGCGGAGATCCTGCAGCGGCTGGCAGCGCAGTGAGCACGATGTTCCGGTCCCTCGGGATCTTCAATTACCGTGTCTGGTTCATCGGCGCTCTCGTGTCGAACGTCGGCGCCTGGATGCAGTCGACAGCCCAGAACTGGGTGGTCCTCACCGAGCTGACTCCTGGTGATGCGGGTGCCGTCGGGGTCACGATGGCCCTCCAGTTCGGGCCGCCCCTCCTGCTCGTGGGCCTGACGGGGTGGGCAACCGACCGGTTCGAGCGACGCCACATCCTGCTCGCGACGCAGGGCGTTTCACTGCTGCTTGCCACGGCGATCGGCATCCTCATCCTCACCGGCGCCATGACGCTCCCCCTCATGTATGCGTTCGCCCTGGGGCTGGGCCTTGTCGCCGCCTTCGACAATCCGGCGCGCCAGGCCTTCGTCTCGGACTTGGTGACGAAGGAGAACACCAGCAACGCTGTGGCGCTGAACTCGGCATCCTTCAACGCGGCGCGGATGATCGGACCCGCAGTGGCGGGCCTGTTCATCGTTCTGGTCGGGACCGGATGGATGTTCATCGTGAACGCGTTCACCTTCCTCGCAACGATCGGCGCCCTGCTCGCGATGCGCCGGCACGAGCTCACCCCCCGCGCTGTCACCCACGGTCGTTCCCGCCTCTCCGACGGATTTCGCTATGTCGCCACCCGACCCGACCTGATCGTGGTCTTCATGGTCGTGTTCCTGCTGGGCGCGTTCGGCATGAACTTTCCGATCTACGCCTCCACGATGGCTCTCGAGTTCGGCGCTGGAGCCGACGGATTCGGCCTGCTGAATTCCGTGCTCGCGATCGGGTCGCTCACGGGCGCCCTGCTTGCCGCCAGGCGCGACCGCGCGCGGGTTCGGGTCGTGATCGCCGGGGTCCTCGGATTCGCGGTGGCGTCAGCGATCTCGTCTGTCATGCCGACGTACGCGCTGTATGCCGTAACGCTGGTGTTCACCGGATTCACCGTCGTCACGATCCTCTCGACGGCCAACGGATACGTCCAGGCAACGACTGACGCTCACCTGCGCGGGCGCGTCCTGGCGATCTACGTCGCCATTCTGCTCGGAGGCACCCCGGTGGGGGCACCGATCGTCGGCTGGGTTGCGGACGAGCTCGGGCCTCGCGCCGCCATCCAGCTAGGAACCCTCGCGTCCCTGATCGCCGCGGCCATAGCCATCACCTGGCTCGTCTGGTCGGGGCGAGTGCACCGGGGTGGCAGGCTCCGGCTTCGACTTGACGAGACGCGCCCCCTCTCGGTCATCACACAGCCGATAGCCAAGGCTTCCGCGTCGAACTGAGGTCAGGCCGGCTCCGCAAGCCGTGACGCGAGCAGGGCCCCAGCGGCCTCTAGGTAGCGCTCAGGCTCAGCCATCGCGGATGCCGAGTCTCCAGCGATTTCCGTGAGGGACACGGCCTCCGCGAAGAAGCCAGTATCGGCGGCGGGGTCGATGCGGCCCACGACAAGCGCCGCGCGCGCTCCGGCGACCTGCGCCAGCCGCGCGACGACCTCCGGTACCTTGCCTGCCGCCGTTGCCCGGTCGTACGCGCCTTCACCCGTCACCACGATCGTGTCGGGCGTAAGGAGCCTGGGCAGGCCAATGAGTTCGGCCACATAGCGGGCGCCGGACACGATCTTCGCACCCCAGACATGCATAGCGAACCCGGCTCCACCGGCGGCTCCCGCGCCCGGCACGTCCGGCGGCGTCCCCATCTTCGCAGCCCACGCCGCGAGCGCCGCATCAGCCCCGGCGATCTCGTGGACACGCAGCCCCTTCTGGGGACCGAACACGGCAGCAGCTCCCCGAGGACCGCACAGCGGAGTGTCGACGTCGGCGAGCACCATCACGCCGCCCGAGGGCAGGGAGGCGAGCCCTGACAGGTCGACGCTTGTGACATCCCTGAGGCCGCGAAGGCCCGGCGCGATCGGCTCGCCATCCGCATCAAGGATGCGTGCACCCAGGGCGCGGAGGATCCCGGCCCCGCCGTCCGTGGAGGCACTCGAACCGAGACCGACCATGATGCGGGATACGCCGGCTCGCAGCGCATCGACGATCGCCTCGCCCACCCCCGTGGTGTCAGCATCCCAGGGACGCAGACGACCCTGTAGCGCTTCGATTCCCGAGGTCGACGCCAACTCGATGACTGCGGTAGTGCCGCCCCACGAACCCTCCGGAGGCACGAGCACCCACGCGCTGTCATGGCGCTCACCGTCAGCGCCTGTCGCCCGCATCGGCCGCAGCGTGGCGCCGGGGATCGCCGCCAAGAACGCGTCGAGCGTCCCTTCGCCGCCGTCAGCCATCGGACGAACAATCACCTCATCGTCGGGCCTTGCCCGGCCCCAGCCCCGCGCCAACGCGTCAGCTGCACGCCGCGCCGATACCGACCCCTTGAAGCTGTCGGGCGCGATCACAATGCGCCGTTTCACGGTCACGCCGCGAGTCTACGGATCTTCGCGAGCGCGGTAGCTGCGCGCCGCAACCCACACCAGCGGCACCTCCCGCCGATAGCCTCGAGGCGTGACCACAGCGCGCCACACCATCCATCAGACGAGCGTCATCGCCGCGCTTCTTGACGGCGTCTACGACGGCGAGACCACCGTCGGCAGCCTCCGCCGCCGCGGTGACTTCGGAATCGGCACCTTCGAAGGCCTCGACGGCGAACTCATCCTTCTCGACGACATCTGCTACCGCATCCGAGATGACGGCACGGCTACGGTGGCAGACGACGGCGAAGGGGTGCCCTACGCCGTCGTCACGCGCTTCGAGCCTCACCTGAGCTTCGAGATCACCGGGCGGAACACGCGGGCAGAGTTCACGGCGCTCATCGACGAGAGGCTCGGCTCTGCCAACTACATGTACGCGGTGCGGGTGGACGGCGTCTACGAGCGGATGACGGTGCGTGCCGTCCACGTGCAGCAGCAGCCGTACCGCCCTCTCGTGCAGGCAACGGCAGAGCAGAAGGTGACGGAGTTCAGCGATGTCTCGGGCACCGTCGTGGGCTTTCGAACGCCGGCGTTCGAGGAAGGTCTGTCAGTTCCTGGCTACCACGCGCACGTGCTGCTCGATGAGCGCCGCAGCGGCGGACATGTGCTCGATCACGTCATACTCCGCGGCAGGGTGCAGGTGTGCGTCGGCACGGATCTGCATCTTGAGCTCCCCCGCACCCCCGAGTTCGCTCGGGCAAACCTCGACCCGGAGGACCTGCGCGAACAGGTCGACCGGGCCGAGTCCTGAGGAGGTCGGTCAGCGAACCGTCACGGATGTCGTGACCGGCGTGGGATTCGCGAACAGGTCGAGGACGGGGCAGTGCGCGTCGACGACCTGGCGCAGCCGCTCGTATTCGGCTGCGCTCGCGTCGCCGCTCACCTCGATCGAAACGCGCACCTCGGAGAAACCGGGGCGGACTGTCTCGTCCTTGCCGAACAATCGGGCCGCATCGAGATCTCCCTCGGCCGTCACCTCGATGTGATCGAGCGCGATGCCGAGCGCGTGAGCGTAGAGGCGAAAAACGACCACCTGACACGCGGCGATCGCGCCGAGCGCGTACTCGACGGGGCTGGCAGCTGAATCGTCACCGGCAAGCGCGGCAGGTTCGTCGATGACGAACTCGTGTCCGCCGGCACGGACGCGGGTCGCAACGGCTCCCTCGCCGGTGCCGCGGACGCGATAGGTGAGGTGGGCGGCCGTGCGGTCGGCGTCGATCCGCGATCCCCAGGCGGATGCTGCAGCATCCAGGCGGGACGCGCGCTCGACAGCAAGGTCTTCGGAGGTGGGGGCGAGAGTTGTCATGACGCGACGGTAGGCCCGTGAGCGCATCCAGCGAACTCCGTCCGACACGAAGGGTCACACGAGGTCACACAGCGTCACACCGCGTCAGCCGCCGTCACGCGACGCAACACTCCGTCACCCAGGTCACGCCTCGCGGGTGATCGTCACCTTCACCGACATGTCGCTCTTGAACGGTCCCGCATAGACGCCTCGCACCGGCGGCACGTCGTTGTAGTCGCGGCCGCGACCGACCAAGACGTGGCGGTCTCCGATCTCGGTGTTGTTCGTCGGGTCGAAGCCCTCCCACGACCCCGCGAACCACTCGACCCAGGCGTGCGACTCTCCCTCGACCGGAACGCCGACCTCGGCGTTCACGCTCGGGTGCAGGTATCCCGAGACGTAGCGCGCGGGAATGCCTACCTCTCGCAACGCGCCGAGCACGATGTGCGCGATGTCCTGGCAGACGCCCTTTCGCGCCTCCCAGGCTTCTGCCCCGGTGGAGTGCACGCCGGTCACACCGTGGACGTACTCGACGGCATCCCCGATCGCCATCGCGATGGCGTGTGCGGCCTGGCCGGGCTGATCGTGTTGCGCAGCAATCGCCCGCGCGATCTCGGCAACATCCGGGTGCGGCTTAGTACGCGAGGTTTGGCCGAGCTGCTCGACGACCTCGACCGAACGCGCCGCCTCCCGGCGGAGCTGATCCCAGGTGATGTCAGCGTGCTCCAGCGGACGCGGGCGCACCTCCACGAGGGACCTTGCGGTGAGGGTCAGTGAGGCGTGAGGAGACAGGATGTCGAACGAGGTCACGCGCGTGCCGAAGTAGTCGACGTACTGGTTGACCGAGGTCGAGGGTTCGATATCAAGCGATGCGCTCAGGACGAACTGGCTGTCGGTGGAACCCGGCAGCATCCGTGCCTCGTTGTAAGACGCCGAGACGTCGCCCTGGTAGGCGAACGCTGTCTGGTGTTCGATGCGCAGGCGCTTCATGAGATCTCTCCGATCCAGCTCGGCTCAGCCTGCGTGGGGAAGAAGCGGTGGCGGATCGCTTCCGACGCCTCGCGGGTGACGAGCTGGACCCGCTCCATTTCTTCGGGGAGGTCGCTGAGGATGTCGGCCACGGGCTTGTACTCGAGCTCGTTGCGGATCCGGCCGAGGGCCCGTAGCACGCTGTTGGAGTGTCCGACCCTGTCGGCACGCGGGTCGATGGCCGACATGCATGCCTCGGCCTGCTGGATCGAGTAGATGATCGAGCGCGGGAAGAGGCGGTCCAAGAGCAGGAACTCGGCGGCGTTGCGCGCGCTCGGGATGCCCCGGTAGGTACGCAGGTAGGCCTCGTACGCGCCGCACGAGCGCAGAATCGTCGTCCACGACGGGCCGGATGCCTCGGTCAGGGATCGCGTGGCGAGGAGCCGCGCTGTCATGTCGGCCCTCTCGATGCTGCGACCGAGCGTGAAGAACTGCCACGACTCGTCACGGCTGGTCGAAGAGTCGACGATTCCGACGGCGAGTGCTGCGCGTTCGCGGGCCCACTGGAAGAAGTCGTGCACCTTCTCGGTCTGCAGGCGCCGCGGCATCCGGGAATTGGTGGTGTTGAGGCATTCCCAGAGCTCGGTCGAGACGATCTCGCGGGCCCGGCGCGCGTTCTCGCGGGCGGATGCCACGGAGTAAGCGATGCTCGACGGGTTCATCCGGTCGACAGCGAGCCGCTGCAGCACATCGTCGCGCCCGACGACCTCCAGGCCATCCGGAGGGACTGATCCCATGACACTCAGGAGCGAACGGCAGGCGGTGTCTTCGTCGATCCACGGGTCCTCGAGCAGCAGCTGCAGGTGCACATCGAGGATGCGGGCGGTCCCGTCGGAGCGCTCGATGTAGCGTCCGATCCAAAAGAGGCTCTCGGCGATGCGACTCAGCATGGCGCACCATCCTCGGCCTGCTGCTGCTGTTGCTCCTGCTGCTCGGTGTGCGTCCGAGGACGATCCTGCGGCGAGTGCGTCGGCTCGGTCTGCTCGGGGTAGATGATCGGGATCGCCTCGGTGACTGACGCCTGGTCGGCGACGAGCCCGGCAAGCCCATGACCCTGCCCGTACTCGACGTGGGTCGGCGCATCGCCTCCGACGATCCACGTGTCTTTCGATCCGCCACCTTGGCTCGAGTTGACGACAAGCTGTCCTTCGGGAAGCGCCACGCGGGTGAGACCGCCGGGGAGCACCCACACCTCGTCGCCGTTGTTGACGGCGAACGGACGCAGGTCTGCGTGACGCGGCCGAACACCGTCTTCAACGAGCGTCGGGATCGTCGAGAGCATCACGACCGGCTGCGCGATCCAGCCGCGGGGGTCGGCGAGCAGGCGCTTCCGAAGCTTCTCGAGCTCGGCAGGTGAGGCATCCGGGCCGACCACCAGGCCCTTGCCGCCCGAGCCATCGACGGGCTTCACGACGAGCTCGTCGAGGCGGTCGAGAACCTCCTCGAGGGCGTTCGGGTCCTCGAGGCGCCACGTGTCGACGTTCTTGAGGATCGGCTCTTCCGCGAGGTAGTAGCGGATGAGGTCGGGAACGTAGGTGTAGAGCAGCTTGTCGTCGGCGACACCGTTGCCCACCGCATTGGCGATCGTGACGTTGCCCAGGCGCGCCGCCAGCAGCAGCCCGGGAGCTCCGAGCATGGAGTCCGCGCGGAATTGCAGCGGGTCGAGGAAGTCGTCGTCGACCCGTCGGTAGATGACGTCGACGCGCTGCGGGCCGCGAGTCGTGCGCATGAAGACCTTGCCACCGATGCAGACGAGATCCCGACCCTCCACCAGCTCCACGCCCATGAGCCGGGCAAGCAGTGTGTGTTCGAAGTACGCCGAGTTGTAGACGCCGGGGGTGAGGACGACGACGTTCGGGTCCTCGATGCCGGGGGGCGCCGAGGCCCGAAGGGCGCCCAACAGCTTGTTGGGGTAGTCGCCGACCGGGCGCACGCGCATGGAGACGAACAGCTCGGGCAGGGTCTGGGCCATCACCCGTCGGTTGGAGATGACGTAGCTCACACCCGATGGCACGCGAACGTTGTCTTCGAGCACCCGCATCTCGCCGTGTTCATCGCGGATGAGGTCGATCCCCGATACCTGGATGCGGACACCGTTGGCACTGTGGATCCCCGCCGCCTGCCGGTAGTAGTACTGCGACGACGCGATCAGGGCCGCTGGCAGCACACCGTCGCGGACGCAGTGCTGCCGACCGTAAGCGTCGTCGAGGAACGCTTCCAGGGCGCGAACACGCTGCGAGACTCCCGCCTCTACGCGCGACCACTCGTCGTAGGGGATGACGCGAGGCACGGCATCCAGCGGGAACGGGCGTTCCTCACCGGCGAAGTCAAAGGTGACGCCCTGCGCGAGGTAGGAGCTTGCCAGCGACTCGGTGCGGCCGCGCAGCTCCTCCTGGGTCATCTGGGCGAGCGCCTGGTACAGCTCGCGGTATGCGCGTCTCGACTCGGCGGAACCGTCCTTGGCCGGCGCCGACGCGAACATCTCATCGAACGGCGGGACGCCCGACGAGGTCTTCCGCGTCGATGCGGTGGAGCCGTATCCGTCGAACAGGTCACCCATGGGTTGAGCCTAGTCGCGGCCGTGTTGCACGGATGTTTCCTTCTTTCGGATTCCTTACGAACGGGCCGTACCCCCTGCGAACGCGGTTAGCCTCGGGGACGTGGGTGACACCCGACACAGGCAAGACACCGCCGTCGCCGCTCTCGCAGGAGCCGCCGCGGCGATCCTCGGCGCGGGCCTGGGGGAACTGTCAGCCGCCCTGTTCGCTCCGGCATCCAGCCCGTTCGCCGTCATCGGCGGGGCGATCATCGATGCCGCGCCGCCGTGGGGCAAGGACCTCGCGATCGCTCTGTTCGGCACGAACGACAAGATTGCGCTGCTGACCGGCATCGGAATCGTTCTCGTGCTGCTCGCGGGCCTTGCCGGCATCCTGCAGCTGCGTAAGCCACCGTGGGGTCTGGTCATCCTCGGCGCATTCGGCGTGGTGGGCGCCGTTGTCGCCCTCACCCGCAGCGACGCCAGCGGGATCGCCTGGCTTCCCTCGGTCATCGCAGGCGTCATCTCGGTCATAACCCTGCGGTACCTCATCGGTCTGGTGCGACGCAGCGGGGTTCGCGATGACGACACTGCCGACACGGATGCCGACACCAGACCGAGTCGCCGCCAAGCGCTCGTCTGGATCGGCGGCGCAACCGCCGTCGGCATCGTCGCGGCAGTAGCCGGAAACATCGCACGCGGCGGGGCGCGAGCGGTGACGACCGTGCGCGACGCGTTGAAGCTGCCTGCGCCCGCGACGACCGCCCCGCCGATCCCAGCGGGCGCCGAGCTCGACATCCAGGGGATCACGCCCCTCATCACGCCGAACGCCGACTTCTACCGCATCGACACGGCGCTCGTCGTTCCTCAGGTCGATCCGGCGACCTGGAGTCTGCGCATCCACGGCATGGTCGAGGAAGAAGTCGAACTGACCTGGGACGAGCTTCTCGCGCTGCCGCTGGATGAGAGCACGACGACCCTGACCTGCGTCTCCAACAACGTCGGCGGCGACCTCATCGGCAACGCGGTATGGCTGGGTTACCCCATCCGCGAGCTGCTCGCCCGGGCTCGCCCGACGGCGGATGCCGACATGGTGCTGTCGACCTCGGTCGATGGATTCACCGCTGGAACGCCGCTGGAAGCGCTGACCGACGACCGCAACGCGATCCTCGCGGTCGGCATGAACGGCGAGCCCCTGCCGCCCGAGCACGGATTCCCGGTGCGGATGGTCGTGCCCGGGCTCTACGGGTACGTATCGGCTACCAAGTGGGTCGTCGATCTCGAGGTCACGCGGTTCGATCAGGCCGAGGGGTACTGGACACCGCGCGGCTGGTCAGCACTTGGCCCCATCAAACTCCAGTCCCGCATCGATGTACCGCGGTCGGGCGTGACCGTGCCTGCCGGTGAGACCGTCATCGCCGGTGTCGCATGGCAGCAACACGTCGGGGTGGCCGGTGTCGAGGTGAAGATCGATGACGGCCCGTGGCAGCAGGCAGAGCTTGCTACCGCGATCTCGGACGACACCTGGGTGCAGTGGAGCATCCCGTGGAACGCGACGGATGCCGGTCAGCACACCATTCGCTGCCGCGCCACGAATGTGAACGGCGAAACGCAGACATCCGATCAGGCCCCGCCCGCCCCCGACGGCGCGACCGGTTGGCACACCATCATCGCCAACGTCGCCTAATCGGCATCCTCATCGCGCGAGACTGCACCCTGCCCGCGAAACCGCGCTCGGAGCGAACGGCTTCGCGGGCACGTTCCAGTCTCGCGTTGCAGCGGCGGGCGGGGGCGGTCAGGCGGCGAGGACGTGCTTCAGCTGCTCGACTGCCCAGTCGATCTCGGTGGCGCGGATGACGAGGGGCGGCGCGATCCGGATGGTCTGACCGTGTGTGTCCTTGACGAGCACACCCCGCGCCAGAAGCCGCTCGGCGACTTCGCGTCCGGTTCCCACCTTCGGGTCGATGTCGATGCCCGCCCAGAGGCCTGCGACGCGAACGGCGGTGGCCCCGTGGCCGACGAGGTCCGCAAGGCGCGATGCAAGGTGTTCCCCGAGCGCGCGCGCCCGCTCCTGGAACTCACCCGTCGAGAGCATCTCGACGACGCGCTCACCGATCGCGGCGGCCAGCGGGTTGCCGCCGAAGGTCGATCCGTGCTCGCCGGGGCGGATGACGCCCAGGACGTCAGCGTTCGCCACGACCGCCGACAGCGGCAGGATGCCGCCGCCGAGCGCCTTGCCGAGCAGATAGATGTCGGGGACGACGCCCTCGCGGTCGCACGCGAAGGTCTCGCCCACCCGGCCGAGTCCGGACTGGATCTCATCGGCGATCAGCAGCACGTTGTGGCGATCGCAGATCTCGCGGACCGCGCGCAGGTAGCCCTCCGGCGGCACGATGACGCCTGCTTCACCCTGGATCGGCTCGAGAAGGACCGCCGCGGTGTTCTCGTCGATCGCCGCCTCGATGGCCGCGGCATCCCCGAACGGAACCTGCGCGAAACCGCCACTGTACGGCCCGAAAGCGTCCCGCGCCGAGGGGTCGTCAGAGAACCCGACGATCGTGATGGTGCGGCCGTGGAAGTTCCCTCCCGCGACGATCACGCGTGCAGCATCCGCGGGGATGCCTTTGACCCGGTAGCCCCAGGCGCGGGCTACCTTGATGCAGGTCTCGACAGCCTCAGCGCCGGTGTTCATCGGAAGCACCATGTCTTTGCCGGCGAGCTTCGCGAGCGCTGCCGCGAAGGTTCCGAGCTTGTCGTTGTGGTACGCGCGGCTCGTGAGCGTCAAGCGCTCCAGCTGCTCCCGGGCAACGGCCAGCAGAGCCGGATGCCCGTGCCCGAAGTTCAGCGCCGAGTAGGCCGACAGCAGGTCGAGGTAGCGCTTGCCCTCGACATCCGTCACCCACACTCCCTCGCCGCGGGAGATCACGACGGGCAGCGGGTGGTAGTTGTGGGCGAGGTGCTCGTCTTCTGCCCGGATGATCTCGAGCGTCGTCGTGTCGACGGAAATCTGGTCGGCGCTCATACCGACTCCCGCTTCGCGCGCAGCTCGAGCGTGCAGCATTTAATGCCGCCGCCACCGAGAAGGAGCTCGGACAGGTCGATGAGTACCGGGTTGTAGCCGCGCTCGCGCAACTGCGCCTCGAATCCGGTAGCGCGGGGGGAAATGAACACGTTGTAGCCGTCGCTTGCGGAGTTCAGACCGAAAACCGCACCGTCGGCATCCGATACTCGGATGGCGTCGGGGAAACGCTCGGCGAGGATCCGCTGGCTTGCCCCGTCGAAGGCTCCCGGAAGGTAGGCGATGTTCGCGGCATCCGGTCCGCCATGGGCAGCACCGACGACGGGATCGAGGACCGAGATCGCGGTGTCGAGGTGGTAGAACCGCGGGTCGGTGAGGGTCAGCGACACGACCTCTCTGCCGAAGACCTCGCCGACCTCGCGGTGGCTGTCGCCGGTAGAGCGGAAGCCGGTGCCGGCCAAGATCACGTCGCCAGCGAGCAGGAAGTCACCCTCGCCCTCGTTGACCTCCTCGGGGATGACAGTCTCGAAGCCCGCGGCACGGAACCAGTCGATGAAGTGGCGCTCTTCGCCGGCGCGCTCGGCGAAGCGGAACTTCGGCGCGTACGCGATGCCATCGATGATGAAGCCGCCGTTGGCCGTGTAGACCATGTCGGGCAGCCCCTCGGCGGGGTCGATCAACTCGACCTCGTGGCCGAGCTGCAGGTAGGTGTCGTAGAGCACCTGCCACTGCGCGACAGCCTTGGCGGTGTCGGTGGGCTTCGCGGGCTCCATCCACGGGTTGATCGTGTAGCTGACCGTGAAGTGCTCGGGACGGCACATCAGGTAGCGGCGGTGCTGAGCCGTGCGAGTCGTTGGGGCGTTCGGTGCGGGCGTGGTAGTCGTCACGTCGTTCTCCAGGAGAGTGCGGCTGGCGGACGCTGTCCAGAGGCCCGACGGAGCAGAAAGATGCCGGCGACACGGGCACGCCGGCATCCATTGTCGCACGATCGTCGCGATCGGCCGAGAGCGTTGACGGATCACTCGACCGTGACAACCACCTTGCCGAGAGCGTGTCCCGCATCCACGTGGGCGAGAGCATCGCGGGCCGCGGCAAGAGGGTAGGTCGCCTGGATCACGGGACGGATGCTGCCCTCGCCGGACAGTTCCAGCAACCGCGCTAGGATCTCGGGCTTCGCAGTGGCGGCGAGGGAACGGATGCGGCGAGCACGGCGTGACACGAAGGCGGCTTTCAGCATCCGGCCCATCGGCCCGAGGATCTTTCCCCCCGCGCCCGACACGAGCACGACCGTGCCACCGTTCCGCAGCAGAGCCTGCAGATTGGTGAGCGCAGCAGTGCCGGCGATGTCGATCACCGCGTCGAAGGATGCTGCGGGAAGCTCGGGAGAGCCCGGTTGCACCCGCTTGTAGTCGAACACGTGGCCGGCCCCGAGGTCAGTCACCAGATCGAGCGCCCGCTCACCGGCCAGCGCCCACACCTCCGCACCGCGCTGAGCAGCAAGCTGCACCGTGAAGGTGCCGACCCCTCCTGCCGCACCGATCACGAGCACGCGGCTGCCGGAAGCGACGCGCGCGGCATCCAGTGCCTGCCAGGCCGTGCCACCCGATACGGGTAGCGCGGCGGCGACGGGCGCAGACACTTCGGCCGGGCGGCTGACCGCTCGGGCGGCGGGCATGATCGCGTACTCGGCGAGGCCCCCGCCCACACCGATCTCGGCCACCACCTCGTCACCGACCCGAAAGCCCGTCACGTCGGATCCGACCCCGACCACCGTGCCCGCGACATCCATCCCTCGCGTGCGCGCCCGCGGGCGACGGATGCCGAAAGCAAGCCGCACGAGGTACGGGTCGCCCCGCATCAGGCGCACATCTCCGGCGTGGATGCCGCACGCACGCACCCGGACGAGGAGGTCAGCGGGGCCCGGCGTGGGCAGGGGCAGCTGAACAGACTCGACGACCTCGGGTCCGCCGTAGCGGCGCTGGAGCCACGCCGCCATCGTGGTCGCGGAGGCTGAAGAGCCGGGCGCGGATTCGTTCTCGATCATCGTGTCGCTCCGTCCGGGGCATCCGTTGGGTACTGGAACAGGTCGTCGATCGCGACCCCGAACAGTCGCGAGACCTGAAAGGCGAGTTCGAGCGACGGCGAGTACTTGCCCTGCTCGATCGCGATGAGCGTTTGGCGGGTGACTCCAATCTGGCGGGCCACCTCGGCCTGAGTCATCCCGGCAGCTTCCCGCGTCGCGCGAATCGTGTTGGTGATTCTTGTCGGCTTGACCATTACAGCATCCCTCGGCGGTAAACGACGATGCGGGCGATGCCGCCGATGAACGCGGACAGGAAAAAGCCGAAGAAGACGGCGTTGCCGATCCAGAACCACTCGGCCTGCACCATCGCCAGGATGAGCGCTGCCAGCCCACCGATGACCAGAAAGGCCTGTCCGACGCGGTCGCCGAGGTGCTCGATCTCCCGGTCACGCTGGTCGGCGCGGTGCTCCTCGTCGGGGTCGCGCATGCCCGCGCCGATACCCCACAGGATGCTGATCACGATCGAAACCACGATGGCACCGGCGATCGTCCAGACCATCGGCCACTGCCAGGCGATCTCTCCTATGGGGGTGGTCCCTAGACGATATGAGCCTTCGGTCCTCTTGAGGCTGGGGCCTC